>PDWI01000744.1_pt1 | contig 52787 bp, 47 predicted proteins | sample 1430891 | NCBI WGS metagenome assembly PDWI01 (sample SAMN01162508, study PRJNA174530) | Oral metagenome, whole genome shotgun sequencing project. | biome: Marine environment; feature: Marine mammal; material: Swab sample of the gingival sulcus; isolation source: swab sample of gingival sulcus... | reverse complement strand
GCAGCCCCCCCCTTTATTTGTAACTTTATTAATCCACTTATTTCTTTTGCCATAATTAAAATTTTATTCTTTAACAACCTGCATAAAACTTAACTCTACCGGAGTCTTTCTTCCGAAGATTTTAACTGAGACTTTTAATTTCTTTTTCTCTTCGTTAACCTCTTCTATAACACCGCTAAAGCTGTTAAAAGGTCCATCAATCACTTTTACATTTTCTCCCACAATATAAGGAATATTAATTTCTTCTTCGCTTTCAGCAAGTTCATCAACAGTTCCTAATATGCGGTTTACTTCTGACATCCTTAATGGTGTTGGATCTCCTCCTTGTTCTGTACCTAGGAAGCCTAATACGTTGGAGATATTTCGAAGAATATGAGGCACTTCGCCTACTAAAGCAGCTTCGATAAGAATGTAACCTGGAAAGAAACTTCTCTCTTTACTAATTTTTTTTCCATTGCGTATTTGATAAATTTTTTCTGTAGGAATTAAGACTTGGGAAACATATTCCTCCATATTCAAATGTGCAATTTCGCTTTCAATCAGTTCCTTAACCTTCTTTTCTTTACCACTAATAGCTCTTAATACATACCACTTCTTTTCCATCACTGAATCATTAAGAAAGATTAATAAAACATTTTATAAATTTGTTCCATTACAAACGTAAATGAAACGTCCATCACATAAATAATGATGGCTATAATTAAGGAAGCAACCATTACAATTACCATACTGTTCTGTAACTCTGACCATGTTGGCCATGTTACCTTATGAACTAATTCATTATATACTTCTTTAAAGTATTGTTTTATTTTCATCTTGTCTGTTTTAAATAGCACGGGAGGAGCGACTCGAACGCCCGACACCTGGTTTTGGAGACCAGTGCTCTACCAACTGAGCTACACCCGTAAAAAGCAGACCTCTCTATTGTTAGAGAGTCTGCTTTGTGTATTTAACCTTATAAAATTATTCTAAAATTTCAGTTATCTGTCCTGCACCAACAGTTCTACCACCTTCACGGATAGCGAAACGTAAACCTACGTTACATGCTACTGGTGTAATTAACGATACTTCAATAGTTACGTTATCACCTGGCATTACCATCTCTGTTCCTTCTGGTAATTGAATTTCACCAGTTACGTCTAATGTACGTAAGTAGAACTGAGGACGATATTTGTTGTGGAATGGAGTGTGACGTCCACCCTCTTCTTTCTTCAATACATAAATTTCAGCTTTGAATTTAGTATGAGGAGTGATAGTTCCTGGGTGAGCTATTACCATACCACGCTTGATTTGGTCTTTGTCGATACCACGAAGAAGTAATCCTACGTTATCACCAGCTTCACCTGTTTCTAATATTTTACGGAACATTTCAACACCAGTACATACAGTTTTTAAACCTTCAGCACCTAAACCAATGATTTGCATTTCTTCACCAGTTTTGATTACTCCTGATTCGATACGACCAGTAGCAACTGTTCCACGACCTGTAATTGAGAATACGTCCTCAACAGGCATTAGGAATGGTTTATCAACATCACGAGGAGGAAGAGGAATATACTCATCAACTGCCTTCATTAGTTCCATAATTTTCTCAACCCATTTAGGTTCAGCATTTAATCCACCTAAAGCAGATCCTTTGATTACTGGAACATCATCACCAAATTCGTAGAACTCAAGAAGTTCGCGAACTTCCATTTCTACTAATTCAAGTAATTCTTCGTCGTCAACCATATCAACTTTGTTTAAGAAAACAACGATCTTAGGTACGTTTACCTGACGTGCTAATAGGATATGCTCACGAGTTTGAGGCATAGGTCCGTCAGTAGCAGCTACAACAAGTATAGCTCCGTCCATTTGAGCAGCACCAGTTACCATGTTCTTAACATAGTCAGCGTGTCCTGGACAGTCAACGTGTGCATAGTGACGAGTTTCTGTTTGATATTCTACGTGTGAAGTATTAATTGTAATACCACGTTCTTTTTCTTCAGGTGCGTTGTCGATAGAATCGAAATCGCGAATTTCTGAAAGACCAGCTTCGGCTAATACTTTAGTAATAGCAGCGGTTAATGTTGTTTTACCATGGTCAACGTGACCTATGGTACCAATATTTACGTGAGGTTTAGTCCTCTGAAACGTTTCTTTAGCCATAATTATAACTTTTTTTGTTTGACAAAAATAAAATAACCCAGTCTTAGAGCCAATGACGAGAATTGAACTCGTGACCTCTTCCTTACCAAGGAAGCGCTCTACCCCTGAGCTACATCGGCAAAAAAATAGAGCGGGAGACGGGGTTCAAACCCGCGACCCTCAGCTTGGAAGGCTGATGCTCTATCAACTGAGCTACTCCCGCTTTTTTTAACCTTAAAGTGTGCATCTATGAAATAGATTATGTTGTGGGAGAAGAAGGATTCGAACCTCCGAAGTCGAAAGACAACAGATTTACAGTCTGCCCCAGTTGGCCACTTTGGTATTCTCCCTAAAAAAAAGAGCCGGTGGGCGGATTCGAACCGTCGACCTGCTGATTACAAATCAGCTGCTCTGACCAACTGAGCTACACCGGCTTTTATTCATTTAATGATTTATAAGAACTTTAACTATCGTTATTTGTAAATCGTGTGCAAATGTAGATAATTAATTTTTAATTGCAACATTTTTGAATGTTTTTTTTTATTTTTTTTCGTTTTTTTTTCTGCAATTTCTATTAAATATTTAATATTCAGAATAAAACACAGCAAACAATTTTACTGTGTTTTATTACTAAAAAATTACCTCATAATTAATTTCGTTGTTTTTCTTTTGCTTTTTTTAGTTGTCGGCGAATCGCTTCTATAGCTTCATCAACTGCTTGTTCAAATGTTTTATCTTGTTTTTTAGCAAATAAATCGCTACCTGGTATTTCTAATTTTATTTCTGCTAATTTATTTTCTAAACTTTCTGATTTCTCTAAACGTAAGGTTACATCTGCCTTAATAATATTATCGTAATACTGATTAAGTTTTTGCACTTTGGTTTCTACAAAATCGATTAATTTTGAGTCTGCATCAAATTTTAGTGAATGAATGTTAATATCCATAATATGTCCTCCTTTATTTTATGCTCGTGGATGAGCTTTGTTATATATTAATTTTAATTTTTCAAATGATGTATGTGTATATATCTGTGTTGCGGACAAGTTTGCATGCCCTAATAATTCTTTTATTGCATTTATATCGGCTCCGTTGTTTAACATTTGTGTTGCAAATGTATGACGTAAAACGTGCGGACTTTTCTTTTCTAATGTTGTTACACTTCCTAAATACTTATTTACGACTCTGTAGATAAGTTTGGGATAGGCTTGTGTACCATTTTTTGTTACAATTAAATATGTGTGATTACAATTAAATTGTTCTCTTTCGCTAATATAATCTTTTAAATTTATTGACAGTTCTGAACCAAACGGTATTATTCGTTCTTTATTTCGTTTTCCTAATACTTTTATTGTATTTTTATAGAAATCAATATTATTAATATCTAAGGATACTAATTCACTTAACCTTATTCCCGTATGATAAAAGATAAGTAATATTAATTTGTCGCGTTTACCTTCAATTGTATTTGGAAATTGTATTTGGTCAAAAAGCTTATCCATCTGATTTTGCCCAATAAAGTTAGGTAGTTTCTTGCTCATTTTTGGCAATACTACTTTTGAGGTTGGTAATTTATCAATAATACCTTGCTGATATAAGAATTTATAAAAACTTTTTAGGCTGGTTACTTTTCTATTAACTGTACGTGAAGATACATTGCTTTCTAATAAAAGAATAATCCACTTCCTAATAGTTTTTGAGTCTATTGTAAGTAGATTAAAATCTTTTACGTTATTCTGACAAAAAACAACAAACTGGTTTAAATCATTAGTATATGACTTAACTGTATGTTTTGAGTAACGTTTTTCGTTTTCAAGATATTTTATGAAAGCATTTATATACATTAACTATTCTATAAGTTTAGTTATGTATATCTTTATATTGACAGAAGAATATAAATACTAAAATAAATTTATTTTAGTATTTATATTACCATTCTATTAATAATTTTAAGCTCTCTATAATTCTTGAGCTTGTTGCTGCATTTGTTGTACATAAACAGCTTTAATTTTTTGCTCTCTTTTTGAAACTGAAGGTTTTTTATAAACTTGTCTGTTTCTAATTTCTTTTATTACCCCAGTTTTTTCAAATTTTCTTTTGAATTTTTTTAAAGCTCTGTCTATGTTTTCGCCTTCTTTTAATGGTACAATTATCATATTAATAAAGATTTTAATTAAAATAAGGTCGCAAATTTACAGTTTAAGATATACATTAACAAATTTTTTATTACTTTTTTCTTAAAATATTTGTACTAAAATAGTGTTTTGTTTTGATATAAAAAAATCATTTATAATAAATATGTTTTTTTACATTGCCCATAATACTTATTATTATGATTTTCAACAATTAACAGTTTAGCAGAAAAATTACTATTGGTATATGTACTAATAATATTATTTTAAGAATTTAAGATTAACATTACTCCCAACTAATTTTGCTATATAAACACCTCCTTGTAATGAACTTAGGTCTATATATTTTTCATAACCTTTTAAATCTTTTATAAGTACTACCCTACCATTAACATCAAAAATGATTAATTTATTAGCTGATGTAAAATCTTCTTTTAGGATTAAATTATTTGTTATATTATCGTAAAACATAATAGGTTGCTGTGCTATTATTTCACTATTTATAGATGTAGCTGTAGTCTCAATATAGCAATTATTATATTCTGAATTCTTAAATATTAAATTAACATCAATATGGTAACAAAGTAGATATTTTGAATCAACGGCTTTGTCATCAGTATATGAACTACTATAAAGCAAACCTTGCGTATCGCCAATACCACTTATCCAGATATTAGATGAACTCCAAGTATTATCACTTTTCGATTTAGAACCTATATAATATTTTCGTCTACTAACACCATCTACCTCTATTGGTTTAATAGAATCAACTCTAATATCAATTAAATCAAATTTATTTTCTTCTCCCCCGTTCCAACAAATAACATTTGCTATATCGCCTACTTTCATACCAAAATCATATAACAAAAATTCGTTATTGGACATAGCAGGACGGAAAAATATTTTCTGATTACTTTCTTCTCTTATCTGTCCTATCAGAGAATAATTATCATCATATTTAAAACTTTGATATACATTTTTATATACTGTATCATTTATTGTTGTATCGTTTGCTAACACTACAGTTTCTGTACTTTGCTTTGTTGATGTAGAGTTTGATGAATCGTGCAATATATTCCATATACTGTTTTCCTTTACAAGAAATTCATTTTCATCTGAACTAGAATTATTAATATAGCATGTGTTATATTTTGGATTGTTATATACTATATTGGCATCTGTATGAAAACATAATAAATTCTTATGCTCAATACCACTTAATCCCATATCATGACAACTATAAAGAATCCCCTCCATATCACCTATACCACTTATCCAAAAATTATGATGTGAGTCCCATTGATTGTGGTATTTAGGACTGATTGTATATTTCTGCCTTTTAACACCATCTAATTCTATTGTATTAATGGCATCAACCCTAATTTCTATTAAATCTAATCGAGCTTCATCTACACATGACCAATAAATAACAGTTGCAGAATCGCCTACCGTCATGCTAAAATCGTATAATAAAAATTCTTTATTATAATTAATTGGGCGAAAAAATACTTTTTGACTATCATCTTCCCTTATTTGACCTACTAAAGAATAATCCGCATCATATTTAAAACTTTGATATACATTTTTATATAATGTATCATTAATAGTAGTATCTTTTTTAAATATAATGGTTTCAGTCCTTTGTTTCTTTCCCATAGAACTGTATGATTGACGTAATATATTCCATTTACTATTTTCTTTTACTATACTACCTGTTTGACCTTGAGAAGGTTCAAAAAATAACAATAGTAAGAATATGTAACAATATTTTTTCATGATTTTGATTATTTAATAATTAGATACTCACTTATTTTAATATATTTAGCATACAACTTTACAAAATAAAAGAACAAATACCAAATTTATTTAAAATACATACAAACAAAAGGTTGCCTAAAATTAATCAGGCAACCTCTATATCATATTAAAAATTAAAATATTATTATTTTATTAATTTTTCAAAAACTTCTTGTTTTAAATCTACTTTATATTTTTTTCTTAAATATTTTATCCACTCTTGCTCTAAATAATTTTGATAGTCGGCTGTTATAACTCCTCTCGCCTCATTTAATAATTTAGGTTCAGGTTTTACCTCGCCATTTATATATATCAATTTAGTTTTACCATCTTTGGTAATTGTTGTTTGAGATATATTATTATGTTGTAAACTATCAATTACCGCATCCTCACCATTAACAAACTTCTTCTGTTCTACATTAATTACAAACGAGGTATCTTTTTTAATTATCTTTTTAGATAATTTTGACACTTCAACTAATGGGTCGGCATGTTTTTTTGCAATCTTAAGTGCTAACTTACTTACTTTTGATGCGTACTTGCTGTTATTAAATGTATATATTGTTGCTTTTACTCGCTTGTCCCACATATAATTTGTTTTATTTGCTTCGTAGAACTTTGTTAAACCTAATGTATCGGTAGTGGCTTTTTCCCAAACTTCTTTATTTGACAAATTAAACAACAATATACCATCATGATATTCTTTTATTAAATGCCTAAAATCTGGATATTTATCTTCCAACCGTGCTTTTTCATAATCAATAATAGCTGATGAAATATATTTTTCATACTCACTATTTAATAATGCTTGAATATCAGATTTTGGCTTAACTCGTTTTGATGATAAATATTTACAAAAATCATTTTGAGAATATTCGGTTTTGGCTATTACAAATAGTTTTACATCTGCTTTAACAAAGCCTTGACAATTCCATTTATCATCTTTAACTATTGCGTTTACTTCATAATCATTAGCTGTAAAACGTGTTTTATAAAGTTTAAAATTATATTCTTTCTTTAATTCTTCAATGAATTTTTCTTGTCCTTTATTTGCACGCATATCTTTTGATACACGTTTTTTTATGTATGATTGCATTTCCTCGAAAGGAGCCAATGGCTTTTTATGCAACAATTTAATAATATGTATTCCGTATCTGGTTTGTATAGGTTTTGAATATCCACCTATTTCCTTAATTGCAAAGGCTGCTTGTTCAAATTCTGGAACCATACGTCCGATACCAAAATATGGCAACACACCTCCTTTATTTCGCGTTCCTTCATCATCAGAATGATTTTTGACTAACTCGTTAAAGTTTTCACCTTTAATAAGTTGCTCATATAATTTGTTGGCTTTTGCCTTTTGCCTCACTTGCTCTTCTTTCCCATTTTTATTTAACAACATTAAATGCGCAACCTGTATTTGTCCCTTATTTGGTTGTTTATCAACTACTTTTATTATATGATAACCAAAACGGGTTCTAACAATATCGGATACTTGACCTACTTTGGTATTATAAGCTCCTGTTTCAAATGGATATACCATATAAAAGGCTGAGAAATAACCTAAATTACCACTATTATGTTGAGCTGATGGGTCTTCGGAATATTTTTTTGCCAACTCGCCAAAATCAGCACCTTTCTGCAAAGACTCTTTTCTTATTTTATTGATTTTATTGTAAGCCTTTAAGGTATCATCAGGATTTGCATTATCAGAACAGCGTATTAAAATATGACTTGCCTTTATATTAAATTGCATACGTTCGTACGCCTCCTTAACTAAGACATCGTCAAATTTTGAGTTTGTCAGATATGGCTTTTCTAATTGCGAACGATAATTTTGCAATTCAGTTTTAAACGATGGCAAAGTATCTAATCCTTTGTTTTGAGCCTCAATTACTTTAAGTTTAAAATTGATAAATAACTGCATATAATCCTCTAACGATTGCTTATCGTATTTAGCATCAGCATTGTTTTTGGTATATACTCGGTTAAATTCATCAACTCGTACTTTATCGTTACCTACCTCTAATAGAATATCATTATCGTTTGCTTTTTGCGAATAAGCAAAATAACTACATAACAATACTATTATTGTAAAGATTCTTTTTTTCATCTATTGATAATTTATTAATGTGATAATTGGTTAATGCAATAATATTCTGAAAGCATGAAAGCTCTCACTTTTATGCATTACTTATAACTTTTCTACCTAATAATAATTATTTGTGTATTTTATAACCAAGTTTAAAAGTAACTGAAAATTATTCATACTCACTTATAAAAATACTTCATATAATTATATAACAAAAGGTCTGTTTATCTTGAATAATTAGGTGCTTCTCTTGTAATTGTAACATCATGAGGGTGTCCTTCAGCCATTCCTGCGTTTGTAATTCTTACAAATTTAGCCTTTCGTAATTCCTCAATTGATGCTGCTCCGCAATAGCCCATTCCTGAACGCAAACCACCAATCATTTGGTACATTACCTCCGATAAGTTTCCTTTATAAGGAACTCGCGCTACAATTCCTTCAGGCACTAATTTATTAACATCATCTTCAGCATCTTGGAAGTATCTGTCCTTTGAGCCTTTTTGCATTGCCTCAACTGACCCCATTCCTCTATACGATTTAAATTTTCTTCCTTGATAAATAATTGTTTCTCCTGGACTCTCTTCAGTTCCTGCAAACATTGAACCTATCATTATTGAATTTGCTCCTGCTGCCAAACCTTTAACTAAGTCGCCTGAGTAACGAATTCCGCCGTCGCCAATAATTGGAACTCCTGTTCCTTCCAACGCCTCGGCTACCCAATTAATTGCTGACAACTGAGGTACTCCTACCCCTGCAACTATACGTGTTGTACAAATAGAACCTGGACCAATACCAACTTTAACGGCATCAGCACCAGCCTCAACTAAAGCAAGTGCAGCTTCTGCTGTAGCTATATTTCCTACAACATAATCAATTTGCGGAAATTTACTTTTTGCTTTCTTTAATATATCAATAACACCTTGCGAGTGTCCGTGAGCAGTATCTATAATAACTGCATCTACACCTGCATTTACTAATTTTTCAATTCGCTCCATAGTGTCAGGCGATGTGCCCACAGCTGCAGCAACACGCAAACGTCCATTTTCATCTTTACATGCATTAGGGCGGTCTTTTGCTTTGGTTATATCTTTGTATGTTATTAAACCTATAAGTTTGTTATTTGAATCAACAACTGGTAGTTTTTCTATTTTATGATGTTGAAGAATTTCAGCAGCTTGTTCCAAATTTGTTTTAGGTGTTGTTGTTACTATATTTTCAGAAGTCATAATATCAGCAATCTTTTTATGTGCTTCCTCAAAACGTAAATCTCGGTTAGTAACTATTCCTATCAATACATTATCCTTATCAACAACAGGGATACCTCCAATTTTAAAATTCTTCATTAAAAGTAAAGCATCGGCTGCTGTTTTATCTTTAGATATTGTTATTGGGTCTATAATCATACCATTTTCAGCTCTTTTTACCATGTACACTTTTTGTGCTTGCTCCTCAATACTCATGTTTTTATGAATAACACCTATCCCCCCTTCGCGTGCTATAGCTATTGCCATTGTTGATTCAGTTACTGTATCCATTGCCGCAGATACTATTGGTGTATTTAAACGTATATTACGTGAAAATTGACTTGCAATATCAACATTACGAGGCAATACATTTGAATATGCTGGTACTAAAAATACGTCATCGAAGGTCAATCCTTCGCCTATAATTTTATTTTTTAAAAGTGTCATAATAATTTAGATTTAAGAAAATTTTGGCAAAAGTAGAAAAAAAGAGCTTAAACACATAATTTAATGGCACTTTTCTAACATTACCTAAAATCCTCATTTACATCAGTAAACTGCGGTTTGAAATTTTCTTACGCCTTGAATTTTAATATTTTTAGAGATTACCATTAATTAAAAGTTAAGAGTTTAAAATTAAGAATTATGTTTACATTCTACTTTTTTTTTAAACTCTTAACTTTTACTTTACTAATGAACATCAAAAACTATACGAAAGCCATTATGCTTACCTTGGGTTTTAGGGCTACCAGTACCACGTGCTGCTACACGACAGAATTTAGGGGCATTATACCACGCTCCCCCACGAATAACGCGATAAGTTAATTCTTCATCTTGTATTGGGTCGGTTTGGTCACCTTCTTCATAAGGAGCGTACCAATCCTCACACCACTCATACACGTTACCACTCATATCATAAATACCTAATTCGTTAGGCTGTTTTGTTCCCACTTTATGTATGTACGAATCAGAATTATCGCCATACCAAGCAACATCAGCAAGGATATTACTACCCGAATAAATAAATTTTTGAGTTTCGCTACCGCCTCGTGCAGCATATTCCCACTCTGCCTCGGTTGGTAAGCGTCCGCCTGCCCAATCGACATATTCTTTTGCTCCAGCAAAACTTACAAACATTACTGGATAATCTTCTTTTCCCTCATCGGCTTTATAAGTATCTCCTTGTTTTTTTATCTGACAATCAGCCTCTGCTATATTCAACCATTCTTTTACCTGTTCCAAACCCTGTGCTTTATCGTTCAAAAAGTTAGCGTATTGCGAGTTTGTAACTTCATATTTCCCTATGTAAAAATCTTTCGTTAAAGTTATATTTCTCTGAATCTCCTCTGGATTTCGCCCCTCTTCTCCTTTCGGACTACCCATTACAAATGTACCCGCTTTAACTAAAACTGTTTCTATATTCTCTTTAACCACAACAGATATTTCCTTTGTTTGCTCTGTTTGCAAATCAGTTACAAGTATTTTTGTTTGGCCAATTTTATTTCCTTTTAAGATAATTTTATCATCTTTTAATTCTACAGTTAAAACTTCATCATCCTGACTTTCAACCTTATAACTACCACTACCCGATTTTATTGTTAATTCAGCTATTGAATCAATAAATACTTCCACCTTATAAGCACTTACAACCAAATCTGGAATCGGCAAAATTTTTACATTTATTAATTGAGTCTGTTTGGTTTGCAAATCGGTTACTGTAATATTGGTTTCGCCTTGCTTTACTCCTTTTATTGAGACAACTTCACCACTTACTTCAGCTAATGCCTTAGTAGGGTCTTTACTTTCCGCCTTATATTTTTTACTACCGCTTAATACATCAACAGTTACAGTTTGCATTTCCATAACGCTAACATTATTATCTGATAGTTTTAATTCTAACGCTTTAGGCTTAGAATCTTCACTATTGCTATCATCTTTATCATTACAAGATGTTAATATAATACCACATAAACACGATATCATAATCAGTTTGTTAAAAATTTTCATATGCTTATAATATATTAATTTACTAATTTATTAATGTGTTAATATAATCAAAAAAACATAAACTTTAAGGATATAAATTTAAATTCTAATTTCTACCCTTATAAATGAATTTAAGATTAATTAATCGATAATGTGCCAAAGATATAATTAAAAAATATATTCTTTAAGATTTTTATATTCAATTTCTATAACATCTATAAACAAAGGGAAATTCAACACTAAACAATACAAAACACATAATAAAATAAAAACAAACATATCTATATGTAAAATTTAATATTATTACAAATTTTAAAATATCTTTTTATTTTAAAAAAATCTGTTTTAAAACAACAAAAAAAACTTGCTTAAGCTCTAAAAAAACATGTTTTTTGCCAGCGAAATAAAAAAAATTATTTTTAATCAAATTAAATAACATTTAATAAAATAAAAAGATGAGTAGAAAAACAAAAGATATTTTAATAGTTGGATTTGCTTTATTTGCAATATTTTTTGGTGCTGGGAATATTATTTTTCCGCCACAAATAGGTGTTATGGCAGGAGACAGATGGTGGCACACAATGATAGGTTTCTTAACCGCTGACCCTCTTATTCCTGTATTTGGAGTTATTGTTACATCAACGGTTGGAGGTAGTGCCTCAGCTTTAGGACGTAGAGTTGGAAGAAGATTTACCGATATATTGTTTGGTACATGCATCCTTATAATGGGTCCTTTGTTCGCCATTCCGAGAACAGCGGCTACCACACACGAGATTTCAATAATGCATAATTTTGACAGCATTCCACCTTATGTTACTTCATTTATATTTTTAGGAATAACCATGCTTCTTACTCTTAAAAAGAGTGGCGTTGTTGATAAAATAGGTAAATATTTAACTCCTGGATTACTACTTATATTATCGATAATAATTATCAAATCGATAGTATCACCAGCGGGTACAATGATTAAAACAAGCCAGTCGCATTTATTTTTAAATGGCTTTAAGGTTGGATACCAAACGATGGATGCCCTTGGAGCCGCCCTTATGACAGGTATTGTAGTACAAGACTTACGCAGAAGAGGTTATAAAAAACAAAAAGATTTAATGAATGTTGTATGGGGAGTTGGTGTAGTTGTAATTATATTACTTGCCTTTGTATATGGCGGATTAACATACGTAGGTGCTACAACAGGAAATATGTTTAGCCCTGACGAACCAATGATAAGTATTTTAATAGGAAGTATACACGCAATATTAGGACAATTTGGCGTAACTATAATAGCTATTGGTGTTGGTTTAGCATGCCTTACTACTTCAGTTGGTCTTAGTGCAATTGTTGCAAACTTCTTTCAAGAAGTATCTAACGGAAAAATGAAATACAAGCATACTGTTATCGGCACTGCTGTAATTAGTTTTTTCATATCACTAGTAGGCGTTGAAAAAATAGTAGCTCTTGCTGTTCCTGTGCTTAGTGCCATCTACCCTGTTATGATTGCACTACTACTATTAAATGCTTTTAACAAATACATAAAACACGACTATTTTTATATTGGTGCAGTAGTAGGAACTCTTTTAGTTAGTATCCCTACAAGTTTAAATATTGCATTTGGTATTTGGGGTGGCTTAGCTAACTTCATTAACACTTTACCTTTACATAATTTAGGTTTTGAATGGCTACTACCTACCACAATATTTGCAGTACTATTTAATATTATTGCAGTAATATTTAAAATAGAAAACAAAAAACATCCAGAACTACAGTTAGAATAAATACAAAAAAATAACAAAGCAACAAAAAGCTCAACCTAACAAAAAGGTTGAGCTTTTTTTATGTTGCAAAATTCTGCTTTAGAACAATAAAAAAAACTTGCTTTCCATCTTTAAAAATATCTTTTTTGCGAAAAATTTGAAAACCGATTTTCAACTATTAAATGCAGCTTAAATTTACCACTCTAAATATTAATTATGAGTGCTTTACAATAAAAAAACAATCATAAATAAATGTAACTATCTTTTTTAATAACATAAAATAACAACACAATTATGCGAGATTTATTATCAAGTAAAAAGTTTTGGTACGAATTATTTGTTATGACTTTCGGAATGTTTATTGGAGCTATCGGAGTTCATTTTTTCTTAGTACCAAGTAAATTAATTATTGGCTCTATTTCGGGTCTGTCAATAGTAATATATAACTTAACTGACATTCCCGTATCAATAGTAGCCTTTGCTATTAATGGGTTTCTGCTTGTTTTAGCTTACATTTTAATAGGTAAGGAATTTGGAATTAAAACTGTTTATACCGCATTAATTCTTTCGCCATGGCTATTTTTATTAGAAAAGCTATACCCAGTTACTGAAAGTGTGATGCAAGATCCTTGGTTTGACCTACTATGCTTTGTTGTAATACTTAGCTTTGTTCAGGCTTACCTATTTAAAATTAACGCATCAACTGGCGGATTAGACATTATTGCAAAAATTGTAAACAAATATCTACACATAGATATTGGCACATCAATAACTATTGCGGGTGGAGCTATTTGCTGTACAGCTTTCGCAATAAACGATTTCAGATTAGTTATAATCGGATTAATAGGTACTTGGATTAATGGTTTGGCTGTAAACCACTTCGCTTCAGGTTTAAATATGAAAAAGAAGATATGTATAATATCAAGAGAGGGCGAACGCATAAAAGATTTTATAATAAACGAGCTTGAACGTGGTGCATCATTATATAACGTAAAGGGTGGTTACGATTCGGAAGAGTTTGTTGAAGTAGTATCAATACTTGCTGTTGATGAGTTTGCTACTTTAATGAAGTTTATTGATGAAAATGACATTAAAACATTTATGACAGCAGGAAATGTTAACGAGGTGTATGGACTATGGAACAAACAAAAAAAGAAACTTAACTACAAAGCCCCTAAAAAATTAGAAAGTAGCACTGCCTCAAATTAAACAATTAAAAGACTTAATAAAAAACAGAGCTGAATATAAATTTAGCTCTGTTTTTTTTGTTTAACAATAATATTAAGATATCTCTAAAAATAGTAAAATTAGCTAAGCTGAATACTTTGTTGTTAAAGCCGTAAGAAAATTAAAAACCAAGTTTATTTTTTGCAAATAACGATTTTAAACCTTCAGAACAACGACGAAATTTACATTTTTAGAGGTTAACATTAGTTTGTTTTATTTGGATACTGCTTTAATGCCTCACGCAAAGTTTCAACAGCATTAGCCAAATCCTCTTTTTTCAAGACGTAAGCAATCCTTACCTCATCAGTTCCTTTGTTTGGAGTTGAGTAGAATCCACTTGCTGGAGCCATCATAACAGTTTGTTTTTTATACTCAAATTCGCTTAATATCCACTGACAGAATTTCTCACTGTTATCTACAGGCAATTTAACGACAGCATAAAATGCTCCTTTTGGCTTTGGACAGAATACTCCGTCAATTTTATTTAATTCCTCCACCATAAAGTTACGTCTTTCAATGTATTCAGCTTTAACCTCATCAAAATATGATTGTGGAGTTTCTAAAGCTGCCTCACCAGCTAACTGACCAAAACTTGGAGGACTTAAACGAGCTTGTGCAAATTTAAGAGCTGTATTTATTACATCCTTATTTTTTGTAACAAAAGCACCTATACGAGTACCGCATGAACTGTATCTTTTTGATACCGAGTCAATCATAATTACATTTTGCTCCAAACCAGCCAATGTCATTGTTGATATATGCTGATGTCCATCGTAGCAGAACTCACGATATACCTCATCGGAATATAAGAATAAATCGTGCTTTTTAACGATACCTGCTAACTGCTGCATTTCTTCTTCATTATACAAATATCCTGTTGGGTTACCCGGATTACAAATTAATATACCTTTTGTTTTATCGGTTATTAACTTCTCAAATTCAGATATTGGAGGTAAAGCAAAACCATTATCAATAACCGAAGTTACAGGAATAAGCTCAACTCCTACAGTTATTGCAAACGCATTATAGTTAGCATAAAATGGCTCAGGCACTATTACATTGTCGCCCGGATTAAGCGTACTTAAAAAAGCAAATATTATCGCCTCCGAACCACCTGTAGTTATTAAGATGTCAGAATAGTCAACATCAATACCTACACCTTGGTAGTATTCTGCTAATTTTTTACGATACGACTCATTACCAGCCGAGTGGCTGTATTCAACTATATTGTCGCTAAAATTACGAATTGCATTTAATGAAACTTCTGGAGTTTCAATATCTGGTTGTCCTATATTTAGGTGATAAACCTTAATACCTTTACTTTTTGCTGCTTCAGCAAATGGCACCAATTTACGTATTGGTGATTCAGGCATCTGTTGTCCCTTTTGTGATAATTTTGGCATGATATTTATTTTTTATATTAAACGACAAATATAGAAAAAAGGCTTTATAAAACTACACACAAATTACACATAAAAAATAAAAATATGCTGTATAAAATATTATGCTAAGACAAAATGTAAAAGAAACCAATAGGCTCTACCTTTTAGCAGCAAAATTTTGAACAAAATGAAGACCTGTTCGAACTCTATGTTTCCCAGTATGAGGATTTACATACGAACTTGTCCATTGTCCTTTTTTATATGCAATTCCCATATCTTTAAACGACTCTCTCAATATATTTTTTCGATGACCAGAACTATGCATCCAACCATGAATCAGTTGTTTAATAGTTTTGGGGCCAAATGCAATATTTTCTCCTGCTATTTTTATATTATTTTTTATATTATAAGGACTTAGTTTGATTCTCTGTGCTCCTCCTCTCATTTGGTCATCTAAATGCCCATACCTATCCTTTGACATATAGTTTGCATGGGTCTGTGCCACCTTACATAAATCTTTATCTAAACTCAATGGAGATATTCCACGAGTTGTTCTTTCCTTATTTATCTCAATAAGAAAATGTTTTTGAAACGTTCCCTTAGAAAGTTGTTCTATATCCATATTAATTATCTCATTATGAGACATTTTTTTATTTACTGATTCAGAACTATTTTGCGAAAACGCCGTTTGTAAGAACATTAACAAAATTACACTGATTAAAAATTGTTTTGATTTAATTAGTTTCATATTAATATATTATAAGTAATTTTTATAAAAAAAATTGATAAACCTATCAATGTCATAAAAAAGCACTCAAAAGAAAACAACTTTTTGAGTGCTTTTATTTGTATTATTTGCAATAAAGAATTACTCCAAGCCACGTCTTTCTAACAATGGTTGAATTTTAGGTTCTCTACCTCTAAACTGTATGTATAAATTCATTGGGTCGTCCATTCCGCCTAACTCTAATAGATATCTGCGGAATTTCTTAGCAATTTCTTGGTCAAAAATTCCTTTTTCTTGGAAAGCCTCAAATGCATCAGCATCTAACACCTCCGACCAAATATAACTATAATAACCTGATGAATAACTTGTTCCAGCGAAAATATGCTGAAAATAAGTACTTCTGTAACGAGGCACAATCTCTTTAATCAAGTGCATTCTGTCGGTTGATTGCTTTTCAAACTCGTTTGCACCCATTGTTATTGGTTCAGTAATTGAGTGCCAATCCATATCCAAAATAGCTGCTGCAAGATACTCGGTTGTTGCAAATCCTTGATTGAATTTACCTGCATTTTCAATCTTTTCAATTAACTCCTTAGGCATAGGCTCACCAGTTTGGTAGTGCTTTGCATAATGGTTAAGCACAGTTGGGTGGAACGACCAGTTTTCTAATACCTGCGAAGGCATCTCAACATAATCACGTGGAGTACCTAAACTTGCATAATGCTTCTGACTAAAAAAGTTATCCAAAGCATGTCCGAACTCGTGGAATAATGTTTGAGCCTCATCAGAACTTAGCAATGATGGAGTGTCGCCAACAGGTGCTGAAAAATTACAAACCATTGAAACAACAGGGTTAACACGCTTTCCGTTCTTGAATTTTGGTTCACGGTAAGTAGTACACCACGCACCACTACGCTTGCTTGCTCTTGGGTGATAATCTAAATATAAAACACCTAACGATTTACCATCAGCCTCTTTTACCTCAAAAACCTGATTGTCTTTATGATACAAAGGCATATCGTTTAGCGGAGTAAATGTAAGCCCATACAATTGGTTTGCTGTCCAGAACATACCCTCACGTACATTGTCAAGCTTTAAATATGGGCGGATTTGGTTCTCGTTAAGTGCATATTTTTGCTCTTTAACTTTTGTTGCATAATACCAATAATCCCAAGGTTCAATAGTTATTCCAGCATTTTCAGCATCAGCCATTTTTTGCATATCGGCAACTTCTTGTTTTGCTATTTTAAGTGCGTTTGGCATTAATTTGTTAAGTAAGTCGTACACATTTTTCGTGTTTTTTGCCATATTTCTTTCAAGAATAAAATCTGAGTGATTCTTGTATCCTAAAAGCTTAGCTCGTTCTAAACGTGTGTTAGCAATCTCAACGATAATCTTTTTTGTATCGTTTTGGTTATTGTTATCGCCTTTGTTTACGTAACCTTTAAATAGTTTTTCACGTAACTCACGATTATCGCAATTTTCCAACACAGGCAATAAACTTGGCTTGTGAATTGTAAATACAAACTTACCCTCTACACCTTGCTCCTTAGCTAATTCTGCCGCTGCTGCAATGGCATTTTCAGGTAAACCCTTAAGCTCGTCTTTGCTATCTACAACTACCTGAAAACTATTATTTTCAGCTAATAATTTAGCTTTAAACTCTTGATATAAATTTGACAGTTTTTCATTTATTTTGCGGAACTCAGCTTTTTGCTCCTCGGTTAAGTTAGCACCGCCACGAACAAAACCTTGATATGTTCTGTCTAACAATACTTTTTGCTCAGTATCCAAGTTAAATTTATCTTGATTATCGTAAACTTGCTTTACTTTTTCAAACAACTTGTCGTTTAGCATAATATTGTCGCTATGTTGTGTCATTTTCGGAGCTAATTCCTTACTGATTTTCTGCATTTCATCATTTGTATTTGCAGAAGTCAGGTTGTAAAATACACTTCCTACTTTGTCCAACAACTCGCCACTATTTTCAAGAGCTACAATCGTATTTTCAAATGTTGGTTCTTCCTTATTGGCAATAATCTCGTCAATTGCTTTATTTTGCTCTTCCATTCCTTTTTCAAAAGCTGGCATATAATGCTCAATCTTTATTTTATCGAACGGTGGCACTTGAAACGGAGTATCATACTCACTAAAAAAGGGGTTGTCTGTACTCATTGTTTTTGTTTTTTGATTGTTACACCCTACCATTGCTACCATAGCAACGATTGGAAAAATTAAAAATACTTTTTTCATTTGTTTTACAATTTTGCGACCATATTTCGGAGTAAGACAAAATTTAATCATGCTATTGCATGTATAAATAATGCTCTCATACATGGTCTGTTTTATCTGTTTAAGTTAAAATTAAAAATATTTAGTTTAGCAGCCAACTAATTCTAATATATAAAACTCTCTAAGTTAATAATATATATCAAAAAAATCATCTACTTTAGTTTGCAATGATAATAATTTTATTTGGATAATATAAGTTTTACCATCAAGAAAGATTAACGTATTTTTTGTATAATTATTTTATATTAAAATAATCATGACTTAACCAAAATTTATACATGGGGTCTTGAAATGTTAATTACCCATATCGTCCAAAATATCATTTTTTATTAGCGTTTTCTTTATCCTTATAGAATTTGCCGAAGTTCCTAAACGATATTTTTCCAATACATCTTTTGCAGTTAATTGCTCCTCATTATTTAATAATGCCTGTAAATAATACACCTGAGTATTGCTTAAACCGTTTACAGATAAAATTTAACCATTCATTGGTTTTAATCTTCTAAAGAAAAATTAAATACCCGAATTTATAAAATGGCATTCCATCTTTTATAACCATAACTTTTTTTTTACAAAGACAACTTACTTTTTTGTAACTTACAAAAGTGTAAGTTACTTTTTTGTAAGTTATAAATGTGTAAGTTGCAAAACTGTAACATATAAAGATACAATAATACAATAACGCAATAAAATTAAACAGTAAATATGAGTTTTATTTTTCTAGAACACGTTTTATCACATTTAGCATATCAATGGCTTTAACTTTTCTGTCAAATTTAGTAGCCAACAACTCGCATCCTTGCTGATATTTTTTATATGATTCAGCATCATTTTTTAATATCATGAGTTTTTTAATGAAATCTTGTTTATTTTCTGGCTCGAAACACAGCCCTGCATTAAACTGTTCTATTATTTGCTGACTTTCGCCCTCTACACCTAACAATATAGGCTTAAGCATAGATGCCGATTCAAATATTTTTGATGGGATAACTGTTTTAAAAGTATCATTTTTACGCAAAGGTACTAATGCAACATCTATTATTGAAAGATATTCGGGGACTTCTTGCTTAGTTATTGAATCTAAAAAGCTAACATTTGTTAAATTTAATTCCTTGGCTAAATTTAACAATTTTTCTTTTTCTGCACCGTCGCCAATCATTAAGAAATGGATTGAGGAATCGGTTAATTCTTTTATTGACTCTAAAATAAAATCAAGTTTATGAGCCATTCCGTGAGTTCCGATATAGCCTACCACAAATTTATCGTGTAAGTGCAATTGATTTACTAAGGACTGATTTTTTTCTTTTGGTTTGTACAACTCCAAATTAGCACCATTCTTTACCACATCTATCTTATCAGGATTTATTCCTCGTGAAGATATCTTTTTTTTAAAGGTATCAGTTACTGTTACCAAACGCGTTGCATTTTTATACAAACGTAATTCAAGCCACTCAAAGAATCTGAAAAACAGGCTATCATCTACTACAGAAACACTCTTTACACTTTCAGGCCAAAGGTCTCTAATTTCCATTATCCAAGGCTTGCGTTTAAAAAACGACAACCACCGACCAGATAAGGCTACAAAAAATTGTGGAGAGGTTGCTACAATAATATCTGTTTTTACAAATAAACCTGCAAAAAATGAGGTTACTGAAAAACTTATATAATCAATTATTCTTTTTAAGAAACCTTTATTAGCAGTTATATACGACCAAACTCTAATAACTTTAATACCGTCGATTATTTCGGTTTGTTTCAATTTATTTTTATAGCCGTCGTACACCTTACCTTGCGGAAAATTTGGAGCACAGGTAATAACTGTTACTTCTGCTCCTTTTTTTACCCACTCAACACAATGCTCGTAAGTACGTGTTGCTGGAGCGTTTACTTCAGGAGGAAAATTATCGGTTATAAATAATATTTTCATATAATCAGTAAAGATGCAAGTTTCAAAATTAAATATAAATACGTTCAACTCTGTTTCCTATTGAACACAATATATCATAAGAATGCGTACCCTTTATTTGTGCCCAATTTTCAATAGTTATCTCTTGATTTTCAGATTTTCCTAAGCAAATCACCTCTTCGCCTCGTTGTATATTATCCGATTCTGAAAAATTAAGCAAAACAGTTGTATAATCCATTGACACCTTGCCAATGATTGGGCATAACCTATCTCGAACAATTACATATCCTCTATTTGACAAATTTAACGGAAGTCCATCGGCATAACCTGCCGCTATTGTTCCTACTAAAGCATCGTTAACTAAACGATATGTATTGCCATACCCTACTGTATATCCAGCTGGTAACTTACGTACATTTACCAAACGTGTTTTAACATTCAATACCGAATTGATATTCAATGCTTTTTCGCCCTCATTATCAAATGCCCCTAATAGGTTAATACCTGTCCGAACAATATTAAAAGGACTTTTACTAACTACTGAATTATAATTATTTATAGCATCGCTATTAGCGATATGTATTTGAGTAAAATTAATATTTACCTCGCTTAAGCGATTTATAAGACTCACAAACTGCTTTATCTGATTGTTTGTAAACTCATTATGTGGTTTATAAGCAATAGGAAAATGTGAGTATATTCCACTACAGTTTAGATTTGGCAATTGTACTACTTTTTGTATAACATCAAAAGCCTCAGACAACAATAAACCCAAACGCCCCATTCCTGTATCTATTTTAAAATGACACTCGGTTACTTTATTTTGCTTTACAGATTCGTGGCTGATTTTTTTTGCAATATCTAAATCGGTAATTGGTAATATGTAACCACCTTTTACAGCATCGGACAGTTCCTCCTCCATTACCCCACCTAAGATTTGTGTAGGTATATTTAATGATGCAATGTTTTCAGCCTCTTGCAAATCGGCAACACCAAAACTATGTACATTTAATTTAGCTAACCTTTCCGCTATTGGCATAACTCCCAATCCATAAGCGTTAGCCTTTAATACAGCCTTAACTTGCGATGGAGAAACAAAATTCTGTATCTTAACAAAATTATTTTCTAATTCCTTTAAGTTAATTTCTGCCCAAATACGATTTTTACTGCCCATACCCCTATTTTTTTTTACTCTATATCAATCCACTTGTTAGCCTTTAAACTCTCGATACAAGCCAACGATGCTTTTGTAGTATTCACAATCTCGTCGAACGGAATTATTGGGTTTCCTGTTTTTACAGACTCAACTAATAACTTAAATTGAGCTTTATGCCCTTTATCTAATTTGGTTTTCTTTTTGCTAAACCCTTTTGTACCGTACCCTTTAAGCGTTCTCCAATTATCTATAACAAGCGTTTTTTCTTGGTTATATGCCTCAATACGCTCTTTTGAATAAGCCTTACTTCCGTTTGCAACATAATTGATTACTGCATTTGTTCCGTTTTCATATTTTAGCAAGATGCTTACATTATCGGTATTTTCCTGCAGATTAACTCCCATACTATTCATACAAACCGATTTAACCTTACTTCCCGCAAGGTAAGTACATAGGTCGATATAATGACAAGCCTCGCCAATAATACGTCCTCCACCTACTTGCAAATCGTGAACCCAAACCTCTGGCGGAATAAATCCTGCATTCATTGTTGCCACGATATTTTTTGCTCCTTCGCCTAACAATTTCTTCATCTTAACAGCAAGTGGTGCAAATCGTCTGTTAAAGCCCACCACTACCATTAAATCATCTTTTTTATTTTCTACAATCTGATTTAATTCTTCTTTATTTAAACACAATGGTTTTTCAACAAATACGTGTTTATTGGCTTTAAGAGCCTCAATTGTCATTGGGGCATGAAGATTATGCCTTGTAGTTATCATAACCGTATCAACCTCAGTATCCTTAAGCATCTCTGCATAATCTGATGTAGCTTTTGAGATATTGCCCTTTTTTGCCATTATTTTGGCAGATAAACCTCCTGCACTAGCTATGTATTTCATATTAGCTTGAGCATTCTTCATACAAGGAATGATGGTTGATGCTGTAAAATTACCTGCTCCAATTATTCCAAATACTCCTTTTGCTCCTTTAAAATTATTATCAGCAACATTTACGGTTACTGTTTTTTCATCGCCTTGCGGATATTCTAAGATAGATGCTATTGAACCTACTTTACGCATATCGCCGTATATCTGATTATAATCCTCTAACTTGAATTTTTCAGTAATTAACGGCTGAACATTTAACTGCTTCGATGCAATGGCGTTCAATATAGCTTGAAAGTTTCGTTTTTCTGTCCAACGTACGTAACCTATCGGATAATCAATTCCTTTTTGTTCGTATTGCTCGTCGTAACGCCCTGCTCCGTAAGAACATGACACTTGGAAGGATAATTCTTTTTTATAGAAATCATCACGTCTCATATTTAAGCCAATAACCCCAACTAAAATCACTCGTCCGCGTTGCCTACTCATATCTGCTGCCTGATGAATAATATCATTGCTTTTATTAGATGCAGTAATAATTACTCCGTCGGCACCTACTCCATCTGTTTGATTTTTAATATATTTAACTGGGTCAGTTCCATTACTTGGGTTAAAGGCATTTATCCCTTTCGATTTGGCTAACTCAACTTTTGCCTCATCAAAATCGTAACCAATTACCTGACAACCATTTGAACGCAATAACTCAGCAGTTACTAAACCAATAAGACCCAAACCTACCACAACAATAGTCTCGCCAAATGTAGGATTACACAAACGGATTCCTTCCAAAGCAATACTACCGATTACTGTAAAACAAGCCTCGTCATCGGTTACATTATCGGGAATCTTAGCACAAAGGTTTTCTGGCACACACACATATTCAGCATGATTACCATTTGAGGCTACCCTATCGCCAACGGAAAAACCATGCACTCCCTCGCCAACAGCCTCAACAACTCCAACATTACAATAACCCAAAGGTAAAGGCTGATTTAATTTATTAAAAACCGCTTCAAGGGTAGGAAGTATGCCTTCGGCTTTCATCTTGTCTAATACTTGCTTAACCTTATCGGGTTGTTGCCTTGCTTTATCAACAAAGCCTGCTTTGCCAAATTCTACTAACATACGCTCTGTTCCTAACGAAACTAAACTGCGTGTTGTTTTTATTAATAAAGCACCTCGTTTTACTTGCGGTGCTGGTACTTCTTCTAATATTGTATTGCCTTTTTTTAGGTCTTGGATTATTTGTTTCATGTGTTTATATTTTTTATAGTAAGATTACACTCACAATAAATTTTAAATATTCCTATATTTTTTAGAATATTAAAATTTATATACGTTTTAAGTGTTATTCTTTTAAATTACTTTTCTCTAAGAATTAAAATTCTTCTCAAAGATACTCTTTTTTTCTTTTTCGTTAGGATAATTTATTAATACGGCTTTATAAACTCCTTTAAAAACGAATATACTACCTGCTGCAACACCTATTATTTCATGTTGTTTTATTATATTACCTACATCATCTAACGAACCTGCTCCACCAAGAACTGTTAACGGAATTGTTATTTGTTGACGTATTTGCTCTATTAATTTGGTATCGTAGCCTGACATAGTTCCGTCTTTATCTATCGAGTTTATTACTATCTCGCCTACACCTGCTTTTTGCAAAATTTTAACAAACTCAATAGGGTCCTTTTTTGTATTTTTTGTAGCGTTATGTGTCCAAATATCATATTTATTTGACAAACGTCTTTTCTTTACATCTAAAACTGCTACTACACTCTGATTTCCTACCATAGCTGCGATATCGGTTAGCAACTGCACGTTATCAATTGCCGATGAACTGACAGCTATCTTTTCAACACCCAATGAAAATATACGGATAGCTTGGTCTATGGTTTTTATGCCTCCTCCGTAACAAAGGGGCATTCGACACTCTAATGCTAGTTTTTCAATACGCTGATAATTAGGTTCTAAATTATTGGTTGTAGCATCAATATCAAGTACCATTAATTCATCAACTTCTTTTTCATTAAAAATCTTTACAGCATTTATTGGGTCGCCTACATATTTTGAATCTTTAAATTTCACGGTTTTTACCAAGCCATTATCATGGATAAGTAAACATGGTATAATTCGAGGATTTAGCATAATTTATAGTGTTGCAAAGTTTTTTATTAATTGAATACCATTATTATGGCTTTTTTCAGGATGAAACTGTACTCCATATACATTTGCTTTATTTACTGCCGAGGTAAACTCTTCGCCATATTGTGTTACTGCTATTGAGTTTGTTGCATCATTACAACTAAAACAATATGAATGTACAAAATAAAAACGCGAATTAACAGGAATATCTGCAAATAATAAATTATTGTTATGCTGAACTTGGTTCCACCCCATATGCGGAAGTTTTGTTTTAAAGGTAATGTTTTGGGTATCCATTAGTTTTACCTCACCATCAATCCAACCCAAGCCCTTCTCTTGTCCCTCATCGCTACTATTTGCAAGCATTTGCATACCTACACATATTCCTAAAATTGGAGTTTTTTCAACTAAAACCTTTTGCTCTACAGATTGTCGCAGACCCGATTTATTAAATTGCTGCATTGCATAGTCAAAAGCACCTACCCCTGGTAGAATAATTTTATCGGCATCAGCTAAATCTTCAGCTTTTTCTACAATCTTATATTCTAAATTTAAGTTTTTTAAGATGTTAGCAAATGCTTTTATATTGCCTAATCCGTAGCTTAATATAGCTATCATCGTTTACCTCCTTTTTCCAAACCTATTAATCGCATTATTTTTGCTCCAATATTATAAATATTTTCTTGCGATTTATAATCTTTATAGGTTTTTAATGGCATATCCATATAACTCTGTAATTCCTCGGTGCTGATTTCAAGTTTATTAGCTATATATTCAAAATCTTGCTTTATGGTTTCCTCGTCATAGGCTGGTTTTTGCAATTTTTCCAATGCCTCATCGCGTGTCATTTGGTTAGTTAATATTAGGCTTGAATACTGCACCTTTCGTGTATCGTACCCAAAACGCTTTGGCAACCAATAACTTTCGTAGAAACGTGTAAACCTCGACTCAAAATGCTTTTGTGGATACGGCTGATAACCAAATTTATCCACTAATAACTGCATTGCTTTTTCTTTATCGTAAGGTACAAAATCTAATGGACGATATAACTTAATCTTCTTAAAATAAGGCAAATAAACCTTATGCCACAATATATTTGTAACTGGATATGTTTTTAATGGTATCGACCCAAATTTTTTATGAATATCGCGTAATTGTATTGAATCGGACTGGTAATACATCCACTCCAAAGGATTTCGGACACACTCGGTGGAATAGTTACCTCCTGTAAGTATGGTTTTAATTTTATGCTTAGATGCAAATTTATACATTGTTGCAAAAAAGGCATGGTCTTGTGGCACATCAATATGCGAAACACCTGATTTGAAGAATGCTAATTGCAAGTCCTTCATTTCTTGCCAATTGATAACCTCAGTGTATAAATCAAGCCCTAAGCCGTCAATCAATCGTTCTATATTATTTACGGCAAGTTGTGTATTCCATCCCCCATCTACATGAAACACCAACGGACGTAAGCCGTATTTTTCTTTCATTACATATAATAAGTATGAGCTATCTATTCCGCCACTCATACCCATAATACAGTCAAATTCTTTTCCTTTTCCTTGTTTTTTTATTTTATCAACAAGTTTTAATAGTTCTTGTTCTCCTCGTTCGTCGGTATGCCAATATGGTAATATCTTATTATGGTAGGTATTACAATGGTCGCATACTCCTTTATCGTCAAAGGTTATTTTTGAATCGGTTGTGTCCATTACACATTTGGTGCAGATTTTGTGTTTTTGTGTTGGTTTCATCATCTTGTAAATTTTAAGCTAAAATAAGCTTTTGATATAAGTCAAATGTTTGTTGCCATGTATATAATTCTTTTAATCGCTGTTCTCCATTCTCAATTTTACTTAAGTAAGCATCATTTTTAAAAGCAAACTCTACATTTTCCAAAATATTTTCAGCACTAAACGGATTAAAATAAAAAGCTGCATCTTTACAAACATCTTGAGCGAAATCAAAATTACTTGTAAAAATAGGTTTTTTATGGTACATAGCCTCTACATAAGTTCCTGAGAAAGATTCTAAAAGGGTTGGCATAAGTAAGCCATCTGTTTGCTTGTATAACTCGGGAACGTGTTTCATATGTACAGAACCTATATTTATGATAATATCATCTAAACGTTTTGTTTTTATTGTATTTAATAATTTTTGAGCCTTACTATGTTGTTCTTTATCAATTGTTATGATTAATTTATAATTTAATTTTTTTTCTTTTATTATTTCAGCTAAAGGAATAAATATTTCTAAATTTTTATGTGGATAATAATGTGTGAGATAAAGTAATTTTTTTCCGTTTGGAAAATTATAATCAACATATTCTCCTCCATTTAAATTATCTAATGCAACAGCGTTGGGAACTATGGATATATCCTTAATAGAAAATATTTTTTCAAGGCGATATTTCATCGCTTGATTTTGAGCTATAACCTTATTGATATATTTTATATTTTTCTTAAATTGAAAGAGTTTAATTTTTTTAAAAATAAAGCTATAAATATCCATCTTCTTCCAAACTTGACTTTCTGGATAAACGGCATAGGGCCAATCAAATAAAAATATTTGCTCAATCTTAGTAGCTATAGGTATGTCTGCTAAATTAAACACTTTATCGATACGAAGTTTTTGTAACAGTTTTGGTATTATAAATTTATAAGCAATTGGTAACAATAAATGTTTATTGTAAAATTTAGAGATACTTACTATTTTTATATTAGCGTTCTCATATTTTAGATATTCCTCTTTTTGGGGGGCTAAAACAAAATATTTTTCATTTACATCAGTTTTATTCATTAATATACTTAAATAATTAACAAAAATACTTTTACCACCTCCACTTTTGGCATTTAATCCGTTTATAAATATTTTTTTCATGTTCTTTTAGTTTGTAACTATATTTAAAAATTTTAATTAAGTATCTTTAATTATTATAGTTTCAATAATAAATTTAGTTTTTCGTTAATTGTTTTATAAACAACTATTTGCAAATATAAAAAAATAAAAATATACTTTTTTTGATTTAAACATATAAGCCTATATTATTATAAAAACATATAACAAGTTATTTATAAAGAAACTATATGAAAATAAAATACCATTTTCATTACTTATCCATTACTACATATGAAGTATCTAAATATTTTTTCCATATTTCGGCTTGTTCTGTAATATTTCTTATTTTTTTTGCAGGATTTCCTATGTAAATAGAATTATCTTCTAAAACACCTCTAACTACACTCCCTGCCCCTACAATCACATTATTTCCTATTTTTGTATTAGGCATAACAATAGATTTTTTACCTATAAATACATTTTCTCCTACCGAAATATATCTTTCTAAGGATATATCTTTTTTAGGGGTCTCTCCTATTGCTATAAGTGCAGTAGTAATACTATAATCATGTGTTAAAAAATAACAATAATCAGAAATTACTACTCTTTCGGAAAGTTTTATTAACTTTGGATCATCAAATTCTACATGCACACCAATATACCTTGGTGTTCCTATTATTTCCATTCCGTGTTTTCTCAATAATGAACAATATAATTTTGTTGAAAGACCATGATTAAAATAAGCAATAATTTTTATTGATTTTAAATTGATGTGAAAAATAAATCTATTAAAATACCGTTTTACACTTAAATATTTATGTTTTCTCATTGTTTTATTTTTTTACTTGTTAAGTTTAACAAAGATTGTTTATGATGTGTTTTTATAAAAATGAAATTTTTAATTTAAATTCAGCTTATTTTATATTTAGTTAATAATATATCTTAAAATATTATCTACATCTATACTATCGTATAATTGATAACTGTTTTTGGAATACAGAGAGTATTGTTGACTAATATTTAATATAGCTTGTTTTATTTCGTTTACTTTTGAATAATTAGCTAGCACTCCTATTTTATTTACAGTAATGAAATTTTTTACTCCTAAATTAGGACTAGATAAAATAGGTATTCCAAAACCTGCAAATTCCCATATTTTATTAGGTGCACAATAAATTGTATTTAAACTTTTGTCATCATATGTAATAATACCTATATGAGCCCAACTCGTTATATTCAAGTGCAATGGTGGACTTATAAATGAAATATAAATAATATTTGAGTTAATTTTTTTGTATTTTTTTAGCATTCCGTGATCTTTCCCCATTAAAATCACATTATATTCATTGTTATTTTTTAGTACTTTCAAAAGCTCCGATAAATTTCTTTCTGAATGCAGTGGTCCTTGATAAATTATATTCTTTTTGGATTTAATTTTTTGTTGTATTTCTGGCTCTAAGAAGTTTATATCCATTTGTTTTTTGCGTGGGTGAGAGAACGGTTTATTAGGAATTACAGTAGGAACTTGATTTAATTTCAAGAAATTATAATATAAATAAGCTCTATTTCCTTCAGGGACAATCACTTTGTAAGCGAGTTGTGCTGACTTCCTTATTAACTTCATATAGTAAGGATTAGCATCGTGTAATTCTCTCAGATGAAGAAAATATTTATACTTCTTTTCAAATAAACCACGTAAAACAATAGCTGTATCAGCTGTAGAAACATATAAAAAATCAACATCTGATTCTTTTTTTAGCATTTTATTTGCTCTGTATCTAAAATAAATCCAATATGTTATTTTATATAATATTTTAAATATGTTATTAACATTCTTTTCTTGTATATTTAAAGAATAAACCTCAATTCCTTTTTTTAACAATTCATCAGCTTGTTCTTTACTACTATATCCACATATTATTTTAACATTATTATTTAGTGCATTAAAATACTGTGCTATGTTTATTATAGGCACTGCATTTTGTAAATATCCTTTTAAAAGAAAAACTATATTATTCATATATAATTATTTTAGATTATTACAATTTTACAATAAAATAAATAAAGAAAACCACTACCACCATTACAATAGAGAATATTTTTAATTTATTTGATATTTTTTTCATTAAGGCAACATCTTTTTTCAAAATACTATTAACTATAGCTAATAAGCACAACATTACAATCCTTATTCGCTCTTGCACCCCTTCCATATATAATGAATAAATAATCACTATAAATAAAATAAAAAATGTAACAATATTTACATATAATATTTTCTTATCAGACCTAAGCATTACTTGATTGACTTTATTTGAATAAAAAACAAATACAAATAATTGCAAAAAATAATAATAACTATAAAAATATATAACGCCCTGACAAATTGCTGCCAAAGGTGTTATAACAAATGCACGAGTCTGACCCAAAACAAAATACTCTAAAAAAAACCACAAAGTATTACCTGCAAAAAAACTAGACATTATTGTTAAGAAAAATGATTGTCCTTTCATAGTAACACTTGTTTCTGAATCAAGTAAGTTTAATATAACAAAATTATGAATAGCATCTAATAAATCCAAACCTAAAACCATCACTATAAATAGGAATAAAATAATCAATAAAACGTTAAATTTATGTAACCCCAACACTCTATTCTTAATTAAAGAGAATAATAGTCGAGATAACAAATAAGATAATAATATTATTGCCACATAAAAAAAACGAAAATAAAATAATACAAAAAAGACTAATAAATATTTGAATATTTTATATTTTCCTGAACTAAAATATACTGAGCTGGATAACAACAAACAAACTAATATTAATATATCGCGAAAGTTATACATGCACAACCAGAGCCCTATAATAAAGAAAGTACTAAATACAAACTTATCACTAACGATATTACTTTTATTAGCTATAAATAGATTTTTAGCAACAGAACTAAAACTAATAATAAACAAAGTCCAACTACTCAATTTAATTAAAACAGACGCTAAAAATTCATTATAAATAAAGGGATATGAAACTAGAAACTGATATATAATATAACCGATATAACGAGAATCTAAACTTGACAGCTCCTCAAATTTATTTTGTGCAAATAATAGCAATTCGTCATAAAAGAATGAAGCATCAGAGCCTGCAAAATAGGAACCTGAGATTAAATATGTCCAATGAACATTAACTATTAAGGCTAGCACACCTATAAAATAGAACAAAACTATTTTATTATGTAAAATATAAGATGTTTTAACTCTTTGTATTAAAAATATTATTAGTAATATTAATATCATTAAATATGGTCTTTAATAAACTTAACAGCACTTAATAAACTTAAAACTTGTACTTTTTCACTTCCTTTACTCGAATAAAATAAATCAGAACAATCTTTTTTTAGTTCAGGATAATCATTTAGTTTTTCGATATTATCTTTAAAATAAGAATCCATAAAAGCACGAAGTTGTTCATTTGTTCTATACCAATACTGCAATGGATTCATATTTTTAGGTGAATCATAACCATATTGTGTTATTCCTAATCTATGTAATATTTTTGCTGGAATTTGACTAATAGGTATTAACTTACCTTTAATTTTAATTTTATAAGGATAATTAACTGGAACTCTTTCCTTTTCCCAAACAAAATATGCTGCCTTAGGATATTTTTTCATTATCCATTTTTTATATAATTTATGATTAACACGATACTCCAAAGGAATACTTAATGCGAAATCTATAAAATCAATATCACAATAAGGAGAACATGTTTCTGTATATTGCAAGGTTGCCAGATTTCCTTGATTTATTGCATAAAATCCTCGAATATACATTTTAAATATTTCTTCATTTTCATATTCTTCTTTAAATTTTAAATCTTTTATTCTTGGCAATAATGATTTAGAATACGCTCCATCACCAATATTAAACACCTTATGTTTAGCCACATTACTATAAGAAGAAATAATAGCTCCACCCAAATTCCCAGAATGTAACAGACCTAAATTATCAAAGTTTAAAAATTTACTTAAACTTTGCCCATGTGCCAATCCGTAATATAATACATTACCTCCTGTTAATTTAGTTATATCATCAATATCCATTAAAAAATTACCATTATCTAATGCTTTAAATATCCATTCATGCTTTAAATATGCAGCTATTTGTTTTGCGATAGTTTCATCAAGATAATTACTTTGCGAAAATGTCATATTAAGTTGATTAGTATAACCTAAATTATTAGCTACCCAAGACGCCATTCTAGACTCTAACCCTCCACTTAATGCAACTAAATGTTTATAGCCATACTCAATATCTTTTTCAAATGATAATTTTACTGCTGTTCTAAATTTATCATCTAATAGCTCAAGTGCCTCCTCCTCTGATATTTCAATAGGTGTATTGTTTAGCTGATAGAATTTATTAAAAGTAAGTTTATCTCCTTGTATTACAGCATAATTACCAACCATTAATCGGCTAATTTCATTTGTAATAGTAATATCTTCAAAAACAAAACCATAAGAAAGAAGCAAATATGCGGCTTGTTGATTTAACGAAACTTTTCGTTTTTTTGATTTCAAATAATTAACCAAAAAAACATAATCATTCGAAAAAGAAATTTCATCGTTTGTTTTAAAATAATAAACTGGCTTTGAACCTATATGGTCGGCAAAAAACACGCATTTACTTAATCTTTTATCGTATATAAAGCCATAATATGAACCTTTCATTTCTTTAAAAAAACACTCTCCTGCTTGTTCATATTTCTTTATAAGAAAATCTGCCCAATTATCACCTTGACATAACTCTAATTTATTCAATACAATACCATCTAACAGCACATAATAGTTATCATTTTCAAGATTTATTTTATCATTTTTAAACTTATCCGATGTTGTATAATCTAACTCAAATGGTTTATTATTTGTATTATTCCGCTTCCGTAAAGTTAATAATAATTTTGACATAACTGTATATATTTATATGCTCACAAATAACATTAAAATTTCTTTAAATTAACGTATTCTTTTATCAAAGAGAATATTTCTTTCATAAGTTTTTTATCAAAAACATAAAATAACATAAAATAAATAATTATAGTTAATAAACCTTTAATTATTAATCCTACTAATGCAATATTAGTAAACCTAATGCCTTTAAAAACAAATATAATAATTAGAAATAAAATATTTAACAATAAGGGTTTATAATATTGTAACAAAATTTCTTTTAATGTTATACCTGCCATAGGTTTAAGTTGCATAAACCATGATGGCACTATAAATAGCAAATTCAACAATAGGTAAGCCAAAGCTACTGCATTAATACTAATTAGAGCTCCTAAAAAGACAACTGGAATGGTTAATAATATACGAAAAATAGTCCATTTAAAACCTAAATCAGTACGCCCTGTTGCTATTTGTAAACTCCCAACAGGATTGCCTATTGACACAAAAAAGTATGATGCCGACATTAATGCTAACACTAAATAATAATTGACATAAGAAACACCATACATAATTGATAATATCTCCTTTGCAGCAATAATAATAAACAAATACACTGGAGCATTAATATATGCTAAATAATTAACTGTTCTTAAATATGTCTTTTTTAAACGTTGATTATCCGATTGCATTGCGGACATTAATGGACTTAACACATTTATAATTATAGGATTAACAATACTATATAATTTTAGCACTATTTGTTTAGCCAAACTATAAACACCTAAACTATCCGCTCCTAACAGTTTTCCAATAATAAGCACATCTATTTCTCTTGAAAAGAAATCTAATAATGTACTTCCCATTGTAAAACCACCTATTTTCAAGAACGATTTGGTTTCTGAAAGTTTAAAATAAAAAGATATAGGGTTTTTCTGAAGATTCTTTAAAAGAAATAACACATTAGATACTAACGAAGAAAATAATGTAGAATAAACTAAACTATAAACACCATAATCTTTTATTGCTAACAGAACTGCACTTATAAGTCCTAATCCATAAGATATTAATTCAATTATAGATATTGCTTTAAATTCAAATTGCCGTTGCATAATTGTACGGTGTTGTCTACCCATAGCCATTAATAAGATATTCGTTCCTAAGATTGGAACTAATGAATTAAGCTCTGGTTCTTTATAAAAGACTGATATTAAAGATGTACTAAAGAATACGATTAAATAAAGTATTAATGAAATAAAAACATTCAGCCAATAAACACTACTATATTCCTTTTTAGTTGCATCTTGCTTATGTAGTATAGCCGAAGTCATACCCATATCTGCAAATATATTGGTAAACTGCACAACAAAAACAGCCATTGCTACCAATCCAAATGCTTCTTTAGGTAAAAATCTGGTTAAAATAACAATTTGCAATAATTGAAACGCAGAGCGACCTATTGTTCCTACAGTTGTCCATTTTAAACCTAAAACAGCTTTGTCTTTTAAATTATCCATTTTTTTGCGTTAAGAATTGCACCCATTTATTTCCTTGATAATTCCAACTTTTTTCTTTAATAATATTTTTTACTCGTTTGGTTAAAAGTTCGGAATTATCTTTAATACTAAATAAAATAACATCTGACAAATCTTCAAATTTATTAACAATATAATAAGGGTATCCATCTATTTCTAAATCAGGATAATTAAGCCAAGCTGCATTAATTACTTTTGCTCCTGACAATAAATATTCCTGAACACTTCCTGAATACGCATCGGTATCTTGAATATGAATAAATAAATCGGTAGCTTTACGTAATTTTACTACTTCTATATCACTTAAATAATCTGATAATATTAAATATTTTATATTATATTTTTTTAACGTACCTTCTATTTTATCAATATATATATTATTTGACTTAGGGTATGTCATCTGAAATAAAAGAATATAATTATATGGTAACTTATTCTTTATTTTTAATATTTCTGTTATTATTTTATCATGATTTTGTTGTACCGAGCCATTATATCCGCAAGATATTACATAATAATCTTTTATATTAAAATATTGTTTTGCAATTTCTTTTGTAGAATTGTCCGTTAAGATAAAATCAATAATATCAGAACCAAAGCGGAGATTTACAAATTTATTTATCGGAATGTTAAATTTTTTTTGTAAATCGCGCTTAAATTGTTCTATACTTGAAACAACATAATCTGCTTTTTTATATACTTTGCAATATTGATATTGTTCATATTTTGATATACGATACACATCACTACCAAAAGGAGTTATCATTAATTTATTACACATTTTTCGTAAAATATTCCTACTAGGAACTAAGCAAATCCACATATAGTTAATGCTGATAACATCATAATAATTCTGTCTTTTAATACTTTGCAGAGTAAAAAAAATATCAATAGTCTCAAATAACAAACTAATTTTAGGTATTTTATAAAAAGAATGAGGAAATATTTTTCGTTTTACAAAAAGTTTATTTTCTATATCTGCAACATCATTCATATCTACATACGAAAATATATGGATATCTAAATAATCCGACTTATTTAACTGCCTTAAAAACCTCTTATTATGACTATCATTTGCATTCCCTACAATTAAGACTCTTACCATTTTAATATTATTTATTTTTTAAGTACTCGTCCCACTCTCCAATATCTTTCCACGATTTTTCACTTACAGGAAAAACACCTACCTTTCCTTTATTTTTATTGATTTTATCAATCAAATGAGTAATATGAAAAAATTCATTATCAGGAATGTCTTTTAATACCTTTGGCTCTAGTATATACATTCCACTATTTATTTTATAAGTTATTTCAGGTTTTTCACTTAAACAAACTAAAGCACCTTTGTCTGTTGTTTCTATTGTCCCATAAGGAATAGAATAATGTTTTAATACGGCAACAATAGTGATATCATTTTTGTTTGTTCTATGATATTCTAATATCTCTGAATAATCTTGCTCTATTAATATATCACAATTACTGACAAAAAAAGTTTCGTTTATCTGTCCTTTCAATAAAGAAAGGCTGCCTGCTGTACCCATTGGTTGGTCTTCTTGAAAATAATTAATATCATAAGGAAGACCTTCTGATTCTAAATAATATTTAATTAATTCCGCTTTATAGTTAACGGATATGTGAAAATGATTACAACCGTACCGTGCAAACCTATCAAAGATATGCTCTACTATTGGTTTTTCTCCAATAGGTATCAGAGGTTTTGGTAATACGTTGGTTATTGGCTTTAAGCGAAAGCCTTTGCCTCCTGCCATAATTACTACAGGTAAGTTAAATGTGTTTTTGGGTGGTAAAATATTTTCTTCAAATAACTCATTCCAAAAGATAACCTTAACTAATTGTTTATCAGCATTAATAACAGGCATAAACTCTGCCCGTATTTGTAACATTTTATGTTTTATTAAACTAATACTATCAGTGTCGTTAGCAAGTATAATCTCTTTTCGTAAAATATCAGATATTGATGTATCTAAACTAATATTATTAATAATTGCTCGTTGAATATCTCCAATGCTGATAAGACCTATAAAATGTTCCTCTAAAAAAACCATTAAGAGTTTTTTCCTAACTTTATCCATTTGCTTTAAAGCTGTTAAAATGGTATCTTGTGCTGATATTTTAAGAGAATCTATTAACATAATAAAAAATTATTCTTTAAATCTACTTAATACTACTAAATCATGGTACTTATTATCATAATAGATATGGCTTTTTAATACCCCTTCCTGCTCAAACTTACATTTTTTAAATAAGTTTAATGAAGCATTATTATAGGCAACTACATGTGCCAATATTTTATTTAAATTAAGAATATTAAACGCATAGTGAACTATTAAATCTAAAGCTATATAACCGACTCCTTTTCCTGTTTCTGTTTTTAATATCTGAATTCCAACAAAAGCATTTCTATTTATCCAATCTATATTATTTAATTGCACAAGACCTATAGTATCTGAAGTGTCTTGTTTTTTTATAGCAAAAAATATATTTTTATTACTTCTATCATTATTTATGGAATCATACCAAACCATATCTCCTTCAAAAGTTATAGGAAAACGAATGCCCATAGTCATTTTTTTATTTTCCCAATCGTTTCTTATGCTATTAAGAAACGGAATATCACTTTTAGAAAGAGGTACTAATTTTATAAAACTTTCTTGCATTTTAATATTTCTTTAATTTTATTCTCTTTTTGCAATAAATCTGCTTTATTATCAGCTTTTAGAACAACATAACCATACCTATCTAAACTACTTTTTATCATAGGAAAGCTATCACCTTCTTCAAGTTTAAAACAGAGATTAACAACACCTTCTATTTGTTGTATTTGCTTTAATTTATTAAAAAAATTACAATCTACTATTTTCTCTTCCTCAGAAAAAAAGAATACAGATGATGCTTTCGTATCAATATTAGGAATATCTATTTGTTTTCCTAAGGCAATATCTATATATAAAGATTCCATATTTACACCTGTAGATAAAGGAACCAAATGAGATGTAATAAAATCCCCTCCCATTCTTGGACTTGTTTCTATAATATACACATCTCCCGATTCTGTTATTTTCAATTCGGTATGAGAAACACAATTCTGATAATTAAATGCTACTCCTATTCGTCTTATCAATTGGTTGATTTTATCAATATTTTTAAATTCTATATCAGCGGGTTGTTTATGAGATATCTCCGCATTATAAGGAAACGGCGTTGTTTCTTTTTCAGTATACTGTAAAACAACATGTTTATTATCAAAATGTATTCCCTCAACACTATATTCTTGCCCCTCTATAAACTTCTCAACTAAAACAGTGTCTTTACTTGTACATTGTAATACCTCATAAAAAGCTCTTTCTAATTCTTTTTTGTTATTTACTAGAATCACGCCTCTACTTCCTGAATTATCACGAGGCTTTATTATTGCGGGATAACCTCCATTATAATCATTTGAATTTACTATTTCTACACCTAAAGCACAAGGTATATTATTATCAATAAATATCTTTTTCATCAATAATTTATCTGTTGTATTTATAGCAGTCTGTTCTGAAAAAAAAGAAAAACTAAACAAACTTGCAACCTGTGCCATCATTCGTAAAGGCTTATCTGTTGATGAAGTAACAATACCCTTTACATTAAACTCTTTAGCTACATCAACTGTCGCTTTAAAATCATCACCTTTAATAACTCTAAAAACATCAGCAACATCCTTACAATATGCATTTTTATCAGGGTCTATAAGTACTGTAAACAATCCTTTTCGCTTTGCTTCATCTATTATTGCCTTTTGCAACAAACCTCCTCCAAATATTAATATTGACTGTCTATTATCCATGAAAAAACGATTTAATAGTATCTTTTATAAAATATACTTCCTCTTTTGTTAAGGCTGCATACATAGGCAAAGTTACTTCATTAGCACAAACATATTCGGTTATAGGCAATACAGTTCTAAACTCTTTATATATTGAGAAATTATGAATAGGAGGATAATGATTACTTGTTTGGATACCATTCTTATGTAAATAGTCCCTAAAAGAATTCCTTTGCTCTTCGGTAGAATCTTTTAACACGATTGGCATTATATAATTAGAAACAAATTCTTTATTATCTTTAAATGGTATAATAATATTATCTATTTCCGACAAAGCATCTATATAACATTGTCTTACTTTCATTCTTTGTTCTAAATCTTTTTTTAACTTTTTCATTTGCGAACAACCTATTGAGGCTCTTATATCGTCCATTCTATAATTATATCCTAAGTCCATAATATCATAGGTGGTAGCGTGTCCCTTCGCTCTTTCGTATGACATGGTTGTCATTCCGTGAGAACGTAATAAACGTAAACGTTGAGCATAATCGTCATTATTAGTTATAATCATACCACCTTCTCCAGTACTAATGTTCTTATTTGAAAAGAAGCTAAAACACCCCACATCACCTATAGTTCCTAACTTTTGTCCTTTATATTCTGATAAAGGACCATGACAAGCGTCCTCAATAACCTTTAAATTATGTTTTTCAGCTATAGACATTATCCTATCCATATCACAGGGAAAACCGGCCATATGAACAGCAACTATTGCTTTTGTTTTATTCGTAATCTTACGTTCTATATCATCAGGATTAATATTCATATTATTTGTTCCTGTAATATCGCAAAAAACAGGGGTAGCCCCCACATACCGTATACTATTAACCGACGCTGCAAATGTTAAAGATGGGCATAAAACTTCATCTCCTACCTTTAATCCACAAACCACACATGCTAAGTGTAATGCTGAAGTACAATTACTCAAACTAACAGCATGTTTAATATTCATCATTTCAACGAAAAGTTGTTCTAACTCCTGACATTTCGGTCCTGTTGAAATCCACTGAGAACGAATAGTGTCAGTAACAGCCTTAACTTCATCTTCATTAAAATTTAATTTAAATAATGGTATTTTATATTTCATAATATTTACATTTTTGTATCTAAACTTTTCCCCATTTCTTTATGTTCAAAATTTATTAAAAATTCTTTCATTAAATCAACTATTTCAGATTTCTTTACCAAATCTTTTTTAAACAATCTACAAAAATCCCTTATCACCTTTTCTATTTCAGTTATTTGCTTAAATTTATTTACATTCACAATCCCTAAAGACTGATAAGCATTCATTTCAACATCTTCTTTTTCTGTATAAAATTCCTCGTATGGTTTTTCGCCAGTTGTATTACTTGCTGAAAAATGGACAGGGTATGTTTTTGAGCTTGGTAAAAGTTCAGTAGCCTTATGAATAGCTTCTTCATCAGAACTACATTTGCAAATTCCATAACCATACTCTGCTAATAATTTTTCTGCCATATCAGAAAAAGTCATCATCTGTTCTTGCTTTAACTTAGGAAAATAAATTTGTCCAGTATGTCCTAAAACACAAGCTAATAGACAAATTTGTCCACTTTCTTCTGGAGATACAAAATAGCGTTTTACATCACTAGGTGCAGAAATAGGTTGTTTTTTTGCAATTCTTTCTAAAAAACCTGCAGGAAGAGAGCCGTTTGAAAAAGCAACATTAGCAAATCTTGCAGTAGTTACAGGAAATTTATCAGCATACGCCATTATCAAATCCTCCATTATCTTTTTACTTCCACCCATAATATTTACAGGATTAGCTGCTTTGTCTGTTGAAACACAGAAAAAATGCTTTGGAGGATAATCCAATAATAAATCTAATAAACCTTTAGCATTTATTACATTATTGTTAATTAAAGCTTCTACTGAAAATATATCTTTTTCGCTTCTTACATGCTTATGTGCCGAAAAATTAGCTACAATGTCAAAACCACCTCTGTTTTTAAACATTTTCACAAAAACAGAGTCAGAATAATTCATAGGATAAGTAATGTAATCATTAGGAATAAATGTTCCCTGAGTACTTCTTAAATCTCTTGTAAGTTCTGTTAATCCATTTTCATTCAAATCAACAACCACCAACGATTTGGGTTTAAATGGCAACAATGCTTTAATATAACTACTACCTATCGAGCCAGCTCCTCCTATAACTAATACTGATTTATTATAAATCTCTTTACTCAATTGTTTTTTATGCTTTTCAACATCATTAGCAAACATACTTGTTGTTCGCTTAGTAATATATTTAGCTATAAAATCTTGTATATCTATCATATAACATGCACTTTTCAATGATTGTTTTATTTAAAACCAAACAATAAAATTCAGCCAAAGATAACACTTTGTTTTTAAAGGCAAAACCGATTAGACAATAAAAACACACACATCAAAAATTTAACATATACTTAAAAAAATAAAATAAAGTGTTTTTCTAATAAAGAATTTTGGTATAAAATATACTTTAATTAATTTTGCTTTTTTATTTATAAAACCTAACAAAAATGTCCTTAACTGCACCTATCAAGATATTCTCTGGCAGAGAATCAAAATATGTAGCCGAAAACATTGCAAAAAAACTAGGCAAACCACTAGGCAAAGTAACAGTAGAAAAATTTAGTGATGGCGAAATACAAGCCTTTTACGACGAAACAGTCCGCGGGGCTCACGTATTTATTATACAATCAACATTTCAGCCTTCGGAAAACTTATTTGAGTTATTACAACTTATTGACGCTGCAAAACGCGCATCAGCATATAAAATTGTAGCTGTTATGCCTTATTTTGGATATGCTCGTCAGGATAGAAAAGACAAACCTCGCGTATCAATCGGTTCAAAATTAGTAGCCGATATGCTTACTACAGCTGGGGTATCGCGCATCATGACAATGGATTTACATGCCGACCAGATACAAGGTTTTTTCAACGTTCCTGTTGACCATTTATACGCCTCGGCTATATTCATTCCGTACATAAAGCAGATGAATTTAGATAACCTAACAATAGCTGCACCTGACATGGGAGGTTCAAAAAGAGCACACGCTTACGCATCGTACTTAGACGCACCTGTGGTAATCAGCCACAAACATCGTTCAAAAGCTAACGAGATAGGTAGTATGCGTATAATTGGCGATGTAAAAGACAAAAATGTAATAATTGTTGACGACATTGTAGATACAGCCGGAACAATAACAAAAGCCGCTGAGATAATGATGAACGAAGGTGCAAAAAGCGTACGCGTAATGATAACACACCCTGTACTATCAGGTCCTGCTTACGAGCGTATCGAGAACTCGGCAATAAAGGAGTTAATTGTTACCGACACAATTCCTTTAAAACACACAAGCGACAAGATAACCGTCCTTCCAGTTGCCGATTTATTTGCAGAAACAATAACTAACGTTTACAATCAGCGTTCAATAAGCGAAACATTTATTTTCTAAAGAAATAATAAAAACAGACTGTTATCTATATACTCTAACAGTCTGTTTTTTTTCAATAATTATTCCCTATAAAACGACCTAAAACCCAAAACCTCATAAAAAAGATGACAAACAAAATAAAAGAAATATTCAACCAATTTAACCAATTTAACATATTAATTATTGGCGATGTAATGATAGATGCTTACATGTGGGGAAAAGTAAAACGCATATCGCCAGAAGCTCCTGTACCAATTGCAAACATCAACGAGTACGAGAATCGCATGGGAGGTGCTGCAAACGTAGGTTTAAACATAAAAGCATTAGGTGCAAACCCTATAATCTGTGCAGTTATAGGCAACGACGATAAAGGTAAAACATTTAAAAACCTACTACAAAAACGCAATATGACCGACAAAGGCATATTAACATCAGACAAGCGACAAACCACAGTAAAAACACGCATAATTAGCAACAATCAGCATCTATTACGTATAGATGAAGAAACCACAAAACCATTAGACCAACAGTTAGAAAATGAGTTTATAAACCACATAAATTCTTTAATAGAAAACAATAACTTTAATGCGATAATTTTTGAGGATTACGACAAAGGCAACATAACACCTAAAGTGATTGAGTTTGTTGTAAACAAAGCAAAACAACTAAACATACCAACATTAGTTGACCCTAAAAAACGCAATTTTACCGAATATAAAGGGGTTACACTATTCAAGCCTAATTTTAAAGAAATTACCGAAGGTTTAAAAGTTGATATTCCTAAAAAAGATTTTGACGCATTAAACACAACCGCACAGAAACTCAAAGAAAAATTACAAGCCAAACACATTATGGTTACCCTATCGGAGTTAGGCGTATTTATAACCGACGACAATAAATATATACGCATGCCTGCCGAGATACGCAGTATTGCTGACGTTTCAGGAGCTGGCGACACCGTAATAAGCGTTGCTGCTTGTTGCCTAGCTGCTAACACCGACATTCAACTATTAGCCACCATATCAAACCTTGCTGGAGGATTAGTGTGCGAACAAGTAGGAGTTGTTCCTATTGATAAAGAAACACTAATGAACGAAGCGATAGAGGTTTACTGATAAAACATATATTTTACAAATTGTAGAATATTACACGATTAATTTATTTATAATACAATATTAATATGAATCTTTCTGAGTTAAATATTGGCGATAAAGCTATTGTTGTAAAAATTAAAGGACACGGCTCGTTTCAAAAACGAATTATGGAAATGGGTTTCGTCAGAGGTCAGGAACTTACAGTTATAAAAAAAGCTCCTTTTAATGGTCCTTCGGAATATTCATTAATGGGATACCGAGTATCCTTACGTCAAAACGAAGCTAATTTAATTGAGGTTGAAAAGAATCCACAATTAAACGAATTATCGTCAATGAAGTACGAAGGAACAATTGACAACAACCAACTTAAACTCACCAAAAACAATCAAGGAAAGAACATAAACGTTGCTTTTGTAGGAAATCCTAACTGCGGAAAAACCTCTTTATTTAACTTTGTATCAGGAGCTAAGGAGCATGTAGGAAACTACAGCGGAGTAACCGTTAGTGTAAAAGAGGCAAAATACAAAAAGGACGATTACACCTTCTTTTTAAACGACTTACCCGGCACATACTCACTAACAGCCTATACTCCCGAGGAATTATACGTACGACAACACATATTTAAGGAGCACCCCGACATCGTGGTAAACGTAATTGACGGAACTAACTTAGAAAGAAACCTATACCTTACCACACAGCTAATTGACATGGATATTAAGGTTGTAATCGCCTTAAACATGTACGACGACGTAGAAAAATCGGGCACTGAAATAAAGATAAAAGAACTTGAAGAACTACTTGGAATACCTATTATCCCTACGGTTGGAATAAACGGAAAAGGCGTTGACGAATTATTCGACAAAATAATTGAGGTATATGAAAATAAATGCCCAATAGTTAGACACATACATATTAATTATGGCGAAGAGGTTGAACACTCTATTGTGAACATACGCCAAGCAACCGAAAAACACGAAAACATACAAGTAAAAATGTCGCAAAGGTTTTTGGCAGTTAAACTATTAGAGCAAGACAGCCAAATAATCCGCATGATGACTAATATGGACAGTTCTGGCGAGGTTTTAAAAACATCTTACAAAGAAATAAACCGCATTGAAGAACTATTTAAAGCCAATAGCGATAGCATAATTACCGATGCAAAATACGGGTTTATTAAGGGTGCATTAAAATCTACATTAAAGAAAAGCCCATACAAACGACAAGAGCGTAGCGACAATATCGACAAAATACTAACACACAAGTTTTTAGGCTTTCCTATATTTTTAGGATTCATATTTTTAATGTTCTACACAACCTTTGAGATTGGTGCATACCCAATGAACTGGATTGATGCAGGCGTAGGCTTACTTAACGATTTTGTAAAAGGCATAATGCCCGAAGGAATGCTAAGCGACTTACTAACAGACGGAATTATAAGCGGAACGGGAGGAGTTATAATCTTCTTACCAAATATTCTGATACTATTTTTCTTTATATCCCTTATGGAAGACACTGGATATATGGCACGAGCAACCTTTATTATGGACAGATTTATGCATAAAATAGGTTTGCACGGACGCTCATTTATCCCAATGATAATGGGTTTTGGATGTAACGTACCTGCCATTATGGCAACACGTACCATTCGCGATAAAAACGACCGTTTGCTGACTATGTTAATAGTTCCGTTTATGTCGTGTAGTGCAAGGTTACCAGTTTATATTCTATTCATTGGTACATTTTTCCCTAAAACACCTACTTTAGTTCTTATTTCGCTATATGCTATAGGTATTCTATTTGCGATAATTACCGCACAAATACTTAACATAACTACATTTAAGACTAAAAATGCCCCTTTTGTAATGGAGCTACCACCCTACCGTATGCCTGCCGCAAAATCTATTTTCAAACACATGTGGGACAAAGGCGTATTATATCTGAAAAAAGTAGGAGGTGTGATTTTAATTGCAGTAATAATTATTTGGGCTTTAGGATATTTTCCGCAAACAACAGAGAATACCGAAACTTACAACGCTCAAATAGCTCAATTAGAACAGACTTTAGAGCAAGATGGCGTTGCTACTGACACCACAGCAATACAGGAACAGATTGCTAATATTGAAAACATTAAAAACGAAGAGCAGTTAAAAGAATCGTATTTAGGTAAGATAGGACAAGCTGTTGAACCACTAATTCGTCCACTTGGTTTCGATTGGCGTATGGGAATAGCTCTACTATCAGGAGCTGCGGCTAAAGAAGTTGTTGTTAGCACATTAAGTGTAATCCTACAACTATCCGACGACGAGGAAAATGAAGACCAACTAAAAAACAAGCTACAAACAATGACCTTTGACGATGGCAAACACAAAGGCGAAAAGGTATTTACTCCGCTTGTAGCGTTTTCATTCCTTATTTTCGTACTTATCTACTTCCCTTGCGTTGGTGTTATTGCTGTAATTGCCAAGGAATCGAAATGGAAATGGGCAATATTTTCAGCCCTTTACACAACGGGCTTGGCTTGGGTACTATCGTTTCTTATTTTTCAGATTGGGAAGTTTTTTATGTAATACATAATTTAAAAAGGGAACAATAAACCACCTATATTGTTATATTGTGTAATAGATAAGTTATAATAATGCGACTCATTATTTTTAACTATCTTTGCAAACAATAAAACACCAAAAAGAGAATGCAAACCCTAATTTTAGATATAATAGCCATTATAATTATTGCTTTTGCAATAGTAATTGCAGTACGTAAACTTATACAATCTACTACTAAATTAAAAAACAGAAAAAGTAATTGCAATAGTTGCAAGAAATCGGGAGCTGGGGGGTGTTCATCGTGCGGATAAATTTCAAATAACACAATGATAGTAAGATTTTTAGGCACAGGGTCATCGCACGGAATACCAGTAATTGGGTGTAAATGTAAGGTTTGCCAATCGGCAAATACAAAGGACAAACGTCTGCGAAGTTCCATATTTATTGAAACTGAAAATCAGAAATTATTAATTGACGTAAGCCCTGATTTTAGACAACAAATGTTACGTGAGCAAATAACTCATATCGACGCCGTACTATTTACCCACGAGCACAAAGACCACACTGGCGGTATCGACGACCTACGAGCTTATAATTACTTAATGAAAAGCCCAATAAATATTTTTGCAGAGCCACGAGTTATATCTTCAATAAAAAACGATTACGAATATATTTTTGCAGAAAAACATTACCCCGGAGCACCACAAGTAAAGGCTAATCAGATAGACAACAATCCCTTTACACTAAACGGAGATACTATTGTCCCAATACGCATTTATCACGGCGAATTACCCATTTACGGATTCAGAATAAAAAACACAGCCTATCTTACCGATTTAAAAACAATTGACAATAAAGAAAAACAGAAACTTAAAAACTTAGACCTACTAATTTTAGGTTGCATACGCGAAGAGCCACACCCTGCACATCTGGGCTTAAATGATGCTTTACAACTAATTGACGAATTACAACCCAAACAAACATATTTAACACATATCAGCCACATACAAAAGGATTACAAAACATTAAACCAGTGGCTACCAAACAATATACAATCGGCTTATGATGGGCTAATTTTAAACATTTAACAAAAAAATTATGAACGGAAAAATATACTTATTACCCAATCTGTTAGGTGAAAGTAATCCTCAAGCAGTAATACCTAACAATGTTTTAGATATAACCTTATCGCTTAGGCATTTTTTTGTAGAAAACATACGAACAACAAGGCGTTATTTACGAAAGTTAGATTCTAAATTTCCGATAGATGACTCTACATTTTTAGAATTAAACAAACACACTAAACCTAAAGAAATTGAAGATTTATTAAAACTCTGCACACAAGGCATATCGGTAGGAATAATGTCGGAGGCTGGCGTGCCGGGTGTTGCCGACCCCGGTGCCGAGCTTGTAAAATTAGCCCATACAAAAAATTTACAAGTAGTTCCATTAGTGGGGCCTTCATCTATACTAATGGCAATGATGGCATCAGGACTAAACGGACAGAATTTTGCATTTAACGGTTATTTACCTGTAAAACAAAACGAGCGGATAAAACGCCTAAAGCAATTAGAACAAAGGTGTATAAAAGAAAAGCAAGCCCAACTATTTATTGAAACACCCTATCGCAATAATGCTATGCTCGACGACATTTTGCAGAACTGTTTGGCAGAAACAAAACTATGTATCGCAGCAAACGTTTCGTGCGAAGACGAGTTTATAAAAACAAAAAACATAAAACAATGGAAAAACTCAAAGCCCAATTTACATAAAATACCCACTTTATTTATTTTGGGATAGAAAAAAGATAAAACAACTAGCTTACGAAATTGATATAATAGGAAGAAAACCAATTATTCATACTATTAATTTCATTAAACAAACTTGCATTTAAATTACAAAAGCATTACATTTGTACATAAATAATAAGATTATGCAAACAACAAATTACAATATAAGATTAGATAAAGAATTGAAAGATACTGCTTTTAATGTTTTTGATAGTTACGGATTAACACCATCTCAGGCTATAAAATTATTTTTGACACAAGTCGCAAATACAAAGGTAATTCCTTTGAGTTTTGATTGGAATAATGCAAGAATACCAAATGCAGAAACAAGACAGGATATTTTAGATGCACGAGAAGAGATGAAAACAGCAAAGAGTTATAAAAGTGTAGATGAAGCATTAGATGAATTGAAAAAAATAGCAAATGAGTAGAGAAATTGTATTTAGCAGTAAATTTAAGAGAGATGCAAAAAAGTATTTCCTAGAACTTATTTCTGAGCAATGGGCTGAAGTTTTAACTTTACTTGTAAATGATAAAGAATTACCACAATAATACTGCGACCACGCTTTAAAAGGTGATTTAAAAGGATGTAGAGATTGTCATATAAAGCCAGATTTGGTTTTAATTTATGAAAAACAAGGTAATAAATTATTACTTATACGACTTGGCACTCATTCTGAATTATTTTAATTATTATGAATACTAACCACGACATAAAAGCTTATCCTAGAGTAGAAAAAGAACATATTTGGGTAAAACTAATATATGCTATTATTATTCGCATGTTTGTCCCAGTGTTAGGAGGTTTATTGGTTATTTATAGGGGGCATATTAACTGGAATAAAAAAACGAAAAAAATGAGGTATTGGATTTTTTTAACAATTATTATTATTTTTAGTAATTGTAATAATATAAGCACTTTGAAACATGAAAAAGTCAAATTCAAAGACTTACCTTTTAATATTAGAAACTGTATTACAAATTCATATAATCTTCATGATAAAAAAAACAAAATGCTAATTGAGTTACCCAAAGATATAAATCCCTCATATAAAGTTCAGATTGTACTAATAGGTCCGTGGGTATCATATGTAAAACTAATAAATATTAACACTAATGTTTATTACAAAATTGATCAAACAGAGCCCTATCCTTATTTTATATTTGGAAATAAACTTTACATTCCTAATAGTTATAACATCTTTACAACAGTAAAAGATTACTCCACATTAGAATTTACTTGTTATACTTTAAAATAAAAACTAAAACCATCAATATAGAAACTATTACTGTTTATTTTTCATCCATTTTTATATAAAAAATAAGCCCACTAAATAAAGTGGGCATACCTTAGTATTTTCCACCTAAGGGTAATAATAATTACAAAATACAATATATATTATAAATATACAAAAACAAAGCACTAAAAACTTTTAATGCGGAGAGGAAGGGAGTGTAACTCTCTTTATTTATAATCATTATACAACCTTTAAAAACTCTCAAAAGCCCCGTTAAATTTGATAAAAAGCCCTTATTTTAAAGGCTTACAGAAATAAAGTACAATAAAGTAAAATACAAGTAAATAAACTTGCGGTGGGTACAATGGTGGGTACAAGTTTATAAATTTGTACCCACCGTTGTACCCACCAAATAAAAAAATTATTATTTTTGTCTTATCAAATGTTTATTAAAATGGCAAAAATTAACTTTTCACTTAGGGGCAAAGCGAACCCGTCAAAAATATATGTACGCTTTTCAGCAAGTAGGGAACAACGTTTTAAACTTGCAACACCCTTAACCGTAAACCCTAAATACTTTAATTCAAAAACGGGCAAAATTAAGCGAGTAGCAGAATTTAAGGACAAAGACGAGTTACAAAAACAGTTAGACGACTTACATAATTACCTAATAACGCAATATAATGACGATGTAAAAGAGGGTAAATTTAACGGCGTGGGGTGGTTGCAAAAATGTTTAGATAACTTTTTTAATCAGCATTCAAAAACCGATATTAATTTTTTACATAATTACGCTTTGCATTATGTAGAACTTCTTAAAATAAAACACAACGACAAAACGGGTAAAATAGGAGTAAGCAAAACAACTATTACAAAATACACAACTATTGCAAAAAAAATAAAAGAGTTTGAGCAATACAAACGCCGTAAATATATGCTAATAGATGTAAATTTAAAGTTTCGTAATGACTTATTAAACTACTTTTTAGAAGTGGATAATTTAGGCAGAAACACGGCGGGGCGTTATTTGAAGTTTTTAAAGACTATTTGTTTAAGTGCAAAAAAAGAGGGGTTAAAAACAAGCCCCGAATTAGAGCAGATAAAAGGTTTTTCGGTTAAGGTAGATAAAATATATTTGAACTTTGACGAACTCAAACAAATAGAAAATGTACAGTTATCAAATGAGCGTTTAAACGTTGCCCGTGATTGGCTTATTATTGGTTGTTATTTAGGACAACGTGCAGGAGATTTATTACAATTAACGTCTGCAAACATTGTGTACAATGGAACAATGGAATTTATAGAATTGGTACAACAAAAAACACAAAAAAGGGTAAGCATACCACTACACCCTAAAATAAAAGAAATAATAAACAAAAGAGGGGGCGAACTTCCACCGCAATTTTGCACAAATGTAGATAGTGCAAAAACAATGTTTAACCGATACATAAAAGATATATGTAAACTTGCAGACTTAACCGAACCTACACAAGGGGCAAAAGTAAACCCTAAAACAAACCGTAAAGAAACAGGGATATACCCAAAATATGAACTTGTAACGTCCCATATTTGCAGACGTTCCTTTGCAACAAATTATTACGGGGATATGCCCACCGCTTTAATTATGAACGTTACGGGACACTCAACAGAAAAGGAGTTTTTAAACTATATAGGTAAGACAAATATAGATTATGCTCAACAAATGGTAATGTATTGGAATTTAGAACAACAAAAACAAAACGTACAAGACGGCAAACAAAACCCCGTCAAACTCACATATAAAAAACAAGCGTAAAACAAAAGCCCGTACAAATTGCACGGGCTTTTTTGTTTGTTTAATTTTATAAATACAACGGGGTTACGTGTAGTTATGGTGCAAAAATATAATTTTTTTTTTAATAAGTTGCATAAATGTTTGACTAAAATTAATATATTTGCAATGTTTAATTTTAATAAATTGTAATCAAATGGGGACAATATCAGTAAAACACTTTTTAAATAAGAACTTAAAGCCGTATATGATTAACGGCACGGCGTATTATTCAATATATGTATTAGTAACCGCACAACGTAAAACAACAAAATTTAAGTCTTTAACTTTTACAGAGTATTACTCTGAACAAGATTTTAACGAGTTAATGAACTCGCCCGAGAATAAAACCGCAATAGATAACGAACTAACAAGCATTAAAAGAATTGCGGAAATTATTATTGCAGAAATTGGAGTTTTTGACACTATGTTTTTTACGGCTTATGTTAATTTTTCTAAGGGTTGCGAAATTACTAATATTAATATTGATGTATTACAAACGGAAACGGATATTGCCCAAACGTTCGGTAAAAAATCAATCTTAGGTATATCTGTTAGGGACGTGTTGCCCCTTTGTGATTTGTTTGAGTTTTACGGAATAGAACAACAAACAGAATTAAAAAAACAAATCAACACAATATCGGATAAAGATTTTTTTTACAACAAAAAAATAAGCACCGATGAACTTATGCAAGATATAAACAATTTAATTTTTGTCTTTTCTATGCCTTTTTTTCAACACTATATAAGAGGACGTAAAAAAAGTATGGATTTAATTTTAACATATTTAGAGTTGTTTTTAGAGGGCAAAGAAATATTATCAACTATGTTAATGAAAAAATACACAATTAGAAACAATAAAAAATATAACCCGTAAAAAGGTTGTATTTTTTTCTGAAATATGTTTGACTAAAATTAGTAAATATGGAGTAGTAAAATTATAAAACAGAAGTAAACATTTATTTTTTTAAACATTAAGTTTGACTAAAATTAGTAAGAATATAAAACAATAAAATTTAACAAAATGAATAATCTAAAAGTAACACAAATTCAAGGAGTAAACGCCAACGATTTATTAACACAAATCAGCGAAGTAGTAACCAATGCAATAAACGAAAAGCAAAGGCAAAAACCTAAAATTGATGATGAATTAATGACACGTAAAGAGGTGGCAAAATTCTTAAAAGTATCGTTACAAACCTTACATAATTGGGCTAATAATGGCGTTTTAGTGCCTTACAGAATAGGCAATAAATTACGTTATAAACGCTCCGATGTATTAAAGGCATTAATTCAAATCAATAAAAAACGGGTACAATAATGAACAATAACACAAACGTAGTAATGTCAGCAATGGACTTATTAGCAGGGTTTGAATTGCAACCCGCAGACCAACAAAAAGAGGTTTTACAAATGCTTATTGACTGTTTGAGCGACTACACTAAACCCCGAACAAAAGGCACGGCAATACAACCCGATAACGATACGTTGGGGGCATACTTGCACGTGTCAAACGCACGGAATTTTAGCCAACTTGCAATAATAGACCGTTGCCCCTTATCAATAGCAGGGGACAAAATTCATTTTCATTTAGAAAGTGCCTTAACCTTTATTATATAAATTGATTGACGGGGTAAAAATAGAACTACCTTTATCAATAGTAAGTAAATTGTTAGATAATAGTTATTTGCAGTTTGATGTAAAAGTAAACGAACAAACGGGGGAATTAAGCAACATACATATTGCAAAATATAAAGGGTTATCATTTATTGTTAAGGATAACCCCGATACACAAAAACCGTCTCAATGTTTTATGCGTGGTTCTTTGCATAAGTTTTACAACAACGGTACAAACAACAGCAATACATTTACTTTTGATAATTTGCAGAGCGTTATAAATGAACTGCAACGGGATTTTTATATAAACCCCTCAACGGCAATACTTCATAATTTAGAATTTGGGATAAATATATACACACCAATAACCGCAAAAGAATTATTAAAGGGTTTAGTATCATACAAAAATTATAAGTTTGAAACTCTAAAAAATGAAAGGCGTAGCATTGGTTTTGAAATACGACAACAACGCCACCACCTAAAAATATACGACAAAGGAAAACAAAGCGACCTACCTATAAATAATTTAGTTAGGTTTGAAGTAGCATTTAAAAAAATGTTTGCTTTAAAAGACTTCAATATTAAATACCTTTCAGACTTAACGGACACAACTAAAATGCAACATATTATTAATATTTTGTTGGAGTTTTGGGACGATGTTATTTTTTACGACAAAAGTATTAATATACGATATTTAACCCCCGTCAAGCAAAGAAAAGTTTTGTATTATGCAACGCCCCGCAATTGGTTAGACTTTAACCGTATGCAACGAATGAGAGCAAAAAAACAATTTAAGGAATTAATGCAAAAATACGGCTCAACACTTCAACAGGATATACATAATATTTTATATAAAAAATGGGTAGAACTTTCAGCCAAAAAGTGTATACGTTTTAACCGCCCCAAAAATGGAATTAGTCAGCAAAAAAATGTATACGTTTTAACCCTTAGAATGAACGGTTACAACGTATACAAAAAGGGTTTAAAAATAGACCCCCAAAAATTAACAATTTTTACCCCTAAAATACCCCCTAAAAAAACACACGATTTAAACACTAAAAAAAGACAATGTAAAGTATGCGAAAAAAACATTGAGCATAAAAAAGCAAATGCAAAATATTGTAGTAAAAAATGTAATAACAAATTTAACGGACTTATGAGAACAAAACGAAATCAGAAAAGAATT
>PDWI01000743.1_pt1 | contig 52807 bp, 47 predicted proteins | sample 1430891 | NCBI WGS metagenome assembly PDWI01 (sample SAMN01162508, study PRJNA174530) | Oral metagenome, whole genome shotgun sequencing project. | biome: Marine environment; feature: Marine mammal; material: Swab sample of the gingival sulcus; isolation source: swab sample of gingival sulcus... | reverse complement strand
ACCAAAAATTTTCTGTTACAGCGTTGCATCATCTTGCCGTACTCGTTGTACTGTCTTCGATGATGCGTCTTGTACCAAAAAATTTTTGTCACGACTATATGTGAAAGCTTCCCATGACATCAAAAAGCTTGATTGCCAACCCCGATACCGCCAAATAAGGACCAAAAGCAATGGGGTTATTGCGAATTTTTTGTTTTCTTACCAACCACAGAATGACGGTACCAAAAAGCCCTAAACCACAAGCCAGCAACAAAAGATAAGGAAAATATTGAATATCAATCCATGCCATCATTGCTGCCAGTAACTTGGCATCGCCCAGCCCCATACCATCGTGTTTAAATATTGCCTGAAAGATAAACGCCACCAACCAAAGACTGCAATAACCCACAGCAGCACCAACAATTGCCATTTGCGAGCTGATGCCATTGACTTGCCAAAGGCTCAATAACAATCCAGCCCATAAAAGCGGCAAAGTTATCACATCGGGCAACAGCAAATGACGCATATCAATTAATGCCAGCACAATCAGAGCAAAAGCAAAGCCCATGATAGCGAAACTCTGCAACGTAGCTCCCAATTGAGAAAAAATAAAGACACTCATCAGCCCCGACAGCAATTCAACCACAAAGTAGCTGGTAGCAATGCTTTTCTGGCAAGCACGACACTTGCCCCTTAGTAATAAGTAACTAACTAAAGGGATTTTGTCTCTTATTTTCAATCTGGCTCCACAATGCGGACAATGCGAGGCTGGCTCACTGAGATTCATTTTCTCCGTGGTTTCTGTTGTTTCTTCGAGATTGAGGAAGGCTTGTGATTGTTGCCGCCAATCACGTTCTAGCATCATCGGTAGGCGGTAAGCGACAACATTGAGAAAACTACCCAAACACGCTCCAAAAACAAAAATCATCGCCAATTGCCAGCTCAAAGGCAAAGACAAAAAAGCGGCTCCCCAGAGAGAAAAAGACAAATTATCCAATGACATCTCCCATGGTGAAAATTGGCATATACATGGCTATGACTAAAAATCCAACAATCACCGATAATATTGCAATAATCACCGGCTCCAGTAACGTCAAAAAATTATCGACACGAAAATCTAAATTTTCTTCGTAGGCGTTGGCGATATTATTGAGCATGCTTTCTAAGCTTCCCGACTCTTCACCCACCGCAATCATTTGTATGACGAAGCTGTCAAACAGCTTTGTATTTTGCAACGCAAAGCTTAACTGCGTGCCTTGACTGACATTATCTGCAACCTGCAAACAAGCCGTCTCATAAACGACATTCCCCGTAGCGGCAGCCGTTGTTTGCAAGCCTCTGATAAGTGGCACACCAGATTCAAATAAAACTGCCAAAGTGCGACTAAACCTCGCAATCGCACTTAGGCGAAAAAAAGAACCTATCACAGGCAAATTGAGACCAATATTAGCCAGCCAATAGCGAAAGCGACGATTACGCCGTTTAAGTGCCAACACAATAAAAAAAGCGCCTAAAAGAATACTAAAAATTAGCAACCCCCAATCTCTCACCAAATGCGAAATTTCAATCACTAATTGTGTTGGTAAAGGTAAACTTTTATCAAAACCAGTAAAGAAATCTTCAAAAATAGGCACAACAAACGTCAGTAATAATGTCGTCACCAAAATCGCCACAATAACGACAATACTGGGATACATTAACGCTTTTTTGACTTTACTTTTTACACGTTGGGATTTCTCCTTACTCTGAGCTATCTTTCCCATCACCTCATCGAGTCTCCCCGCCTCTTCGCCAGCTCGAACCAAGGCAATGTAGAGTTGGTCAAATTGTTTGGGAAATTGGGCAAGCGATTCAGAAAAACTATTACCGTTCTCAACATCGTGCTGTAATTGTCTAACCAACTCGCGAAAGCGAACGGGCTTTTGAATGCCATCGGCAATGAGAGCCAGTACTTTCACCATCGGCATACCTGCTTTGAGCATCGTTTCCACTTGTCGTGAGAAACGCACAATATGCTTATCTTGGATATTGCCTTTTAGGTTGATAATCGATTTAGGCTTTTCGATGACAGAAGTGGCGTAAATACCTTGTTTACGCAAATAAGCACGAGCCAGCTGCTCATTAGCTGCTTGAATTTCGTTTTTATGGCGTTTGCCCGTTTTATCTGTGCCTTTCCAAAGATAAGTTTTTTGCACTTTTTTTATCATCATGAATAAGGATTATACATGACAGATAAAATTTATATAACGATATACAAAATTAGAGAAAAAATACGTGTAAAAACTGGTATTAGATTAATCACATACTCTATCCTATATCTGTGGGCTTTACTATCATAGTTACAACACGAGGTATAAATAATATGTGATAATTTATATATATTTATTTAGCTACTATTGCCTGCCACAACATTTTCCCATTAACGTCGCCGACTCAGTCTTGAGCAGCAATTTCGTGTACCCCTCCAACAGAGGGCAATCTTACCCAACGCTGTTAATTATGTGCCTAATGATAATGTAAGGTCAGTCATATATCAAACATCGTCACGAGTGAGCCCCAAAGAAGGCACTACCCCCACTTTTTATAAGACAGTTAGAGTATACAGTTGTCATACTGGAGTAAATAAAACAAAAACCACATATGCAAATGCAAATAATTTGTTATTATGGTTTAAAGTAAGAGCATTCGCTGAATACATTCACAAATGAGGTTATCGGTTTATGGGTGATTTTAATCTTCAAATTGAAAATTTGTCTGTTGCTGTTGAGCAGCAAAACATTATTAAGGACGCAAACTTGAAAGTCAACGAGGGCGAACTGCATGTACTGCTTGGTGCTAACGGTTGTGGTAAGTCGTCATTACTGTCGGCGATTATGGGGTTACCGCCATTTATCGTAACGTCGGGGAGTATTTACTATCGCAATCAAGACATAAATAAACTGGCAGTGAATGAACGTGCCAATTTAGGCATGGGCATGACTTTTCAGCGCCCACCCGCACTTGATGGCATCAAGGTAAAAGAATTTGCTGAATTATTAAAAAGCAAAAAGGATTATACAGACGAGATAAAGCTCCTAGACCTAGAAAAACTCATTACTCGTGACGTGAATGTTGGTTTTTCTGGTGGAGAGATTAAACGATGGGAAGTGCTAAAAGTATTTTTGCAAGACCCACAGTTGTTGCTCTTCGACGAGCCTGAAAGTGGCGTGGATTTAGAGCATATCAAAGTCATTGGTGAAGCAATCAACCGTTTGATGCAGCGTAAGAAAATAATTGATGGCGTTTCTGTGAAGCGTTCTGCATTGGTAATTACCCACACAGGGCTTATTTTGGATTACATCAAAGCAGACGTTGCCCATATGATGATAAACGGTGAAATTGTTTACTCGGGCAAACCTGCTGAATTATTCCAGCATATTAAAACCCAAGGCTATGTAATACCTTAATGTATTACGACGACATAGCTTCTATTTTGTAAATCGTGAGAAAAAGGACAGTTTAATGAACACTCCAATAACAGCACAAGAAAAAGCCCTACTGACCAATGTTGGCTATAAAGATGAACAAGTACGCGCAGGCACCTGTATTATTGTTGATAAAGAAGTGAAATACAGCGATAGTCATGATGAAAACGTGGTAATTCTACCTTTAAAACAAGCTTTGCTAAAGTACGACTGGGTACAAGACTTGATGTTTAACCTTATCAGCCCAGAAGAAAATGAATATGTAAAACAAGCCTCAGAACTTCTGGATGACCCAGTTGGTCATCTTATCTATGTTAAGGCAGGGGCAGAAGTTGACTTACCTGTGCAAACATTCTCAATTTTGGATATTCCGCAAGGGCGGCAATTCACACATAATATTACAGTGATTGATAAAAATGCCAAGGTGAATATTATTTCAGGCTCCAGTGTACCCGATTTAGTACACGCAGGACATCATATTTCTATTAACGAAACCTATTTGCGAGAAGGTGCGCTGTGCAATTCGCTATCTGTCGAGCATTGGGGTAAGAGCATGCAAATAGATAGCTACTCGCGCACCCAAATAGATAAAAATGCCACCTCTATCGCCACTGAAGTGGTTATCAACCCAACCGAGCATCATTTATCACAAAGCAAAACTTACGTCAGCGAAGGCGGCGTCAACCGCGACGAGTCTATTGTGTTTGCACCAAAAGGCTCGCACCGAATTATGGACAGCGAAATTCAGTTATTAGGTAAAAATGCACAATCAGAAAGCATTAGCCGTATGGTGTCAGCGGGTGGCGACATCACCAATAACTCGCGCCTTATCGGTGAAAGCGATGATTGCAAAGGATTTTTAGGCTGTGATGGCTTAAAGCTGAACAGTGAAGGTGAAATTGCCTCTACCCCAGCGTTGCTCGCCCGCAATCCAGACGCCCAACTTTCACATGAGGCATCCATCGGCATGATTAGTATAGAAAAAGTTGCTTATCTGATGGCATCTGGCATGGATGAAGATAAAGCCAGAAGCCTGTTAATCAAAGGTTTTTTAAAACTCGATGAATGTGAGTTGCCGGAAAACATCAAGCAGAAAGTAATAGACACCATTGACTTGGCAAAATCTGGTGCGATGTAATGATTTGGACTGTACGTTGATAGAAGGTGCAACGTTGCCGACATTTTAGGTTACTTACTCTGGATTAGCTATTATTGTGGTGTTATATTTTGTTTGCCTTATTACAATAATATTCTCACTGACGCACCTTAGGTAAACAGTTTTGTGCACAGCTGTGGGCAGAAAGTTATTCAAAATCAAGCCACATCATAGTGGACCAATAAGTAAATTGTTTTTTCTTAAATTTCCAAATGCACAGCCGGTAAGCCATATCTTTCTACCTATTTAAGTCTTATTTTGCTACAATCTGCCACCATTATTTATTATCATTGTGGGAAAAATATTCACTATGGCGTTTTATTCCTACACTGAGCCATACGCAGATAACCAACCTCTTATGACCAAGCTAAAAAACATTTTTTCCATTTATGTCTTTGTATTGATTTCTCTATCCGTGCTGAGATTAATACTCTTTCTAACGTATCAAAGTGATTTTGCAACTTTGGATACCAATGAGGTCATTAGTGCTTTTTTTATGGGCGTTAGAGTCGATATCATTAGTCTTTGCATGATATTTTCTCTACCCATTTTGCTACTTTTCCTGCCTATTAAGTGGATAGAAAACAGAAACATCCAGCTTTTTATCTACGCTTTATTATTTGTTTTAATTAGTTTTATTGTTTCTGTCATCATTACTGACATCGTGTATTTTGAACACGTACACCGTCACATTGCCAACGAAGTTAAATTGATACAAAACGATACCGCTATCCTTTGGGACATGGCACAGGTTCATTTTGACAAAGTTATTTACTTCGTTATTTTCGAAATCATCTTATTCTTTGTCTTTAGAAAATCGATTAACTTCAATATTGACGCATCTTTTTCTTTGAAAAATATCGGGCTGTTATTACTTGTCATTGCCTTATTTACGTTAGGCATTAGAAATAAAATCACAGATAAGCCTTTCGGCATAGCCGATGCATTTACTTCGCATAAAACAGCCAGTGGTAACTTGGCTCTCAATGGCTTTTTCTCTATCGCCAAAGGCTTTAACGACAAAAAATCCTATCATTTTTTAAATAAAAACTTGGTCGAAAAAAATGTTCGAGACGCATTAAAAAGCGATGAGTTTAAATTTATCAGCAATAAATACCCACTACTTCGTCAAACAAACACCACTGATGACACGCAGCAGAAAAAATACAACGTCGTCATTGTGCTACTTGAAAGTTGGAGTGCTAAGTATGTCGATAGTTTTTCAAATAATACGTTTGGCGTCACCCCAAACTTTGACAAACTCGCCAACAACGGACTGAAATTCACTAACTTCTTTGCCAATGGACAAAGAAGTATCGAAGGCGTGTCGACGCTTTTCACCGGTATTCCCATGTTGCCAGAATTTAATACTTTGGGTAGCGGTTTGGAATTATCTAATTTGTCTTATTTAGGCAATAGTGCCAAACAAGCAGGCTACTCAACGCTATCCATGCAAAGTTCTGCAAGAGGTTCGTTTAGATTAGGGGCGATTTCAAAACTTGCAGGTTTTGAACAATATTATGGGGCTGAAGACATTCCCGATTTAGCACTGGAGACAACGAAAAAAACACCGAGTTTCGGCACTTGGGATAACAATATGTTGTCATTTTACCTAGATAAAATTAACACTTTAAAAGCACCTTTCCTATCCTTTGCCTTTACGGCATCTACCCACGCACCATTTATCAGCCCCGGCAAACAATGGGAGAAATACCAGCATGATAGCAATAATATTTTAGGCTATTTGAACACCTTATATTATGCCGATGACGCACTAGGTAGATTCATGGAAAAAGCCAAAAAACAAACATGGTTTGATGACACAATTTTTATTTTTACTGCCGACCATACCGTTGGTTTTAGTAGCGACAAACGTCTTTTCAAAGGAACCGGCATAAAAACGCAAAAAGATAGAATTTTAGAAGGCATGCGTATTCCGCTGCTTATTTACGCACCGAAAATATTCAAACAAGCCAAAGTCATCGATAGACTGTCGTCTCAAGCGGATATTTTCCCAACACTCACGCACCTGTTAGGCTGGCAAACGCCAATTGCCACGCTATCTAACTCGGTCTTTTCAACAAGCAGCCAGCCTTTCGCCCTCTTTAGAAATGGCAACATCATGGGCTATATTAATGAAAACGGCTACGTAAAACACAATTTAACCAGCACATTAGAAAACAACTTGGGCGAAACTGCAAAAGACATACTACTTTCCTTCTATCAGTTTTTGTCCGATCATCTAAAAACAAATACAATTTATCCTGCTCATATACAGCAAAATGACATAACGCCCTAGAAAAAGTTGGGTTATTTGACTATAGTTAGTCCACACTGACTCGTAGCACTTCAGCCAGGCTGGTTAAACCTTGTGCTGCTTTTTTCAATCCTGCCTGTCTGAGATTGTCGAAGCCCTCTATTTGACATTGCTTTTCTAACTCAATGGATGAGGCACCCGACATAATCATCTGCGTGAGCGTTGGGGTAATTTTAATCACTTGGAAAATGCCTGTTCGTCCTTGATAGCCTTGACCACGACAATAATCACAGCCTTTGGGCTTGTAGAGTTTCAGCGTATCAACTTGTTTTTCGGAAAAGCCCAAATCCAAACACTGTGCCTCAGTCCAATCATCATCTCGCACTTTGCAGTGAGGACAAAGTAAACGCAACAACCGCTGCGCCATAATCAATCGCACCGACGCGGCGATGTTATAACCAGCAACACCCATATTCGCCAGCCTGGTCAATGATTGTGGTGCGTCATTTGTATGTAGCGTTGACAAGACCAAATGCCCCGTTTGAGCCGCTTTAATAGCAATCTCTGCTGTTTCTAAATCACGAATTTCCCCAACCATAATAATGTCAGGGTCTTGTCGCAAGAAAGCCCGCAAAGCCGAAGCAAACGTCATGCCTTGCTTGGGGTTAATATTAACTTGGTTAACACCTTTCATGGCAATTTCCACGGGGTCCTCAACGGTGGAAATATTCACATTCGGTGTATTGAGCTGATTCAAAGCACTGTAAAGCGTCAACGTTTTACCAGAACCTGTTGGCCCCGTGACTAAAATTAATCCCTGAGGATGCTGAATACTGTCTAAATACAGTTTTTTCTGCGTATTGGTCATGCCCAAATGGTCAATATTGAGCTTTTGCGTATCAGTTTCTAAAATTCGCAGTGCAATTTTCTCACCCCACAATGTCGGTAAGGTACTAACGCGAAAATCGACACTTTTTGACTGACTAACCGCAATTTCAATATGTCCGTCTTGTGGAATTCGCTTTTCGGCAATATCCATACCGGCAAGGACTTTTAATCGGGCAGTGATGCGTTTGGCAATGTGAACTGGCGGCGAAGACACTTCTTGTAAAATGCCGTCCTTACGAAAACGGATGCGATAGCTATCTTCGTAAGGTTCAAAGTGTAAATCAGAAGCCTTACTGCGAATTGCATCGAGTAAAACTTCTGAGATATATTTCACCACAGGCGTTTCCTCAGCTTGCTGATGACTCATTAAGTTTTCGGTGATTTTTTCCAAAACTTGCAAATCAGTACCGTCATTCTGAGCCGAGTCAGCAAGCAAATCTTCAAAGCCCAAACGCCCCGAAAATTGCTCTTCAATAATTCTATCAATTTGTCTCGCTGAGGCAATTAATGGTTCAACAATCGTGTAATCCCCAAAATGCTTAAAAGCTTCTATGCCTAGCGAGTCAAAAGGGTCCGCCATGGCTACTGACAAATGCCCATGTTTGGCAAAAATCGGTAACATGGCATGTTGTCGAATAAGCTTTTCATTACTTGAATTGACGAGTTCGGGAGAAATCTCAATTTGATTTAAATCAATAACCGGGAGAGGACTATTTTTTTGATTTAGCGTCAACAATTCCTCCGAAGAAAGAAAATCTTCGGCAATCAACTGACGTGGGAAATTTTGACGGTGTTTGATACAGCGAGCTAATAGTGACTGCAATTGCTCATCATTAGCTCGCTGTTGCTGAGTAAGAAAATTAATTAAATAATCATACTGAGCGAACATTGTGATTACGAACTTTTAGTAACATGTTTAGCCGTATGGCTTTCATTCCATTCTCGCCCTAGCGTTAGGAAATTATCGAGTAACTGGTGACCTTTTTCTGTCAGAATGGATTCTGGATGATATTGCACACCGTAAATAGGCAAAGTTTTATGGGCAAAACTCATAATTGCCCCTTGGCTACCGTCAGGATTAATTGCCCTTGCCGTCACGTGCAAGCATTCTGGCAGGCTCTTTTCTTCCGCAATGAGCGAGTGATAGCGAGTCACAGACAGAGGGGATTTGATGCTTGCGTAAAGCCCTTTTTCCTCGTGTTCGATATCAGAGACTTTACCGTGCATAATCTCATCCGCATGAACCACTTTGCCACCAAAAGCTTGAGCAATACTTTGATGCCCTAGGCACACGCCCAAAATCGGAAATTCTGTTCCCAGTTGTTCAATCACTGCAATGGAAACGCCCGCCTCGTCTGGCGTACAAGGACCTGGAGAAATCACAATATAGTCAGGAGATAACTGACGAATTTCATCGATACTGATACAATCGTTGCGATAGATAGTCACTTCACAACCCAGTTCTGAAAAGTATTGTACTAGGTTATAAGTAAACGAATCGTAGTTATCTATCATTAATAGTTGTGGTTTCATAGTCGTCTATTTTTATTTCGAAATGGGTAAAATTATAACAAAACAGATGATTTCTGCTGTTTTTTTTTGCATGATATACAGCATCGACCCAAAACAAAAGTAAACTGGACCAGCACACAGGTCCAACACACTGGACAAACATCATGACTAACAGCCGATTATTTATTGATTTTTTTAGACAAGCTGCACCGTATATTCATCAGCATCGCTACAAAACTTTTGTCTTTTGCATCCAAGATGATGAAAAAACGCAGCACATTCTCAAATCACTTTTACACGACATTGCCATTTTGCACTCGTTACGTGTTCGTGTGGTCATTGTTTTTGGGGCGAGATATACCTTAAATCAACGTTTAGATAATCAAAAATTCCACAACGGTCGCCGCATCACTGATGCAAAAACCATTGCCAGAATCCAAGAGATTGTCGGTGCATTAGGCATTCGCGTTGCCTCCATTTTATCCATGGGCTTGGCGAATTCGCCCATGCAAGGTGCAGGCATTCGTACAAGCTCAGGCAATTTCATTATGGCAAAACCTGTCGGCGTTCGCGACGGCGTAGATTTTGGTCTTACGGGAGAAATTCGCAAAGTTCGCAGCAAAGCAATTAGCGAACGACTCAGCCACGGCGATATTGTCGTCATTCCACCATTGGGCTATTCCAGCACTGGTGAAGTTTTCAATCTCACAACAGAAGAAGTTGCCGCCTCAGTAGCGACGGCATTAGATGCCGACAAGCTGTTATTTTTCACCAACGAACTCAGCAATATGCCTGGCGATGAACAAGAAGGCAAAGCCATCACACCAGAAGAAGCCGAACAGCTCGCCAATAGTGATGACAGCAGCCTTGGACTCACCACCATTTTGAAAGGCTCTGTTTCTGCCTGTAGAAATGGTGTCAATCGCGTGCATTTATTACCGCAAAACAGTGACGGCTCAGTGTTGGCAGAACTCTTTACTCGAGACGGTGTTGGTTTGATGATTACGCACGAAGCGTACGACCGCATTGAACAGGCGACTGCAGATGATATTCCCAGTTTGCTACAGCTTATCCGTCCACTGGAAAAACAAGGCGTATTGGTCCGACGCTCTCGCGAATTGTTAGAAATGGAAATTGCTAGCTTTAGCCTGCTAAAACGCGATAATTCCGTCATCGGTTGCGCCGCTTTGTATCCGTTTGTAGAGGACAAAATGGCAGAATTAGGCTGTGTTGCCATTGACCCCGATTACCGCCAAAATGGCTTGGCTGAATTGCTGCTAGAACATATCGAAGATAAAGCCAGAGGCTTGGGTATTGAAAAGCTCTTTTGCCTGACCACGCATACGTCACACTGGTTCATGGAACGCGGTTTCCTGCCCACGGACTTGTCACAGTTGCCGAAACAAAAACAAAAGTTCTACAATTACGAAAGACAATCAAAGCCTTATGTAAAAAAATTGTAAACTCAATTTGTGCCGACAGTAAAATTGGTGACTCTGTTGCTGGGTTTTGCTAACACTCTACCCAGCCCACCGATTTTTTAATCCTCAGAATGACGGTACTCTTTTCGGCATTTTCAATAAAAACTTTAAAATTTCCCGTCGATTAACTCATCGTTAGAAAAAGTGACAACACGCCCATTCGGCAATACTCTTGCACTTCCATCAAATCCGTTAAATTTTCCGAGTCATCGTCATCTAATAACGGCATAGAAGCAATATGTCTCATGTCTTTTAAAAAATCCTTGCTACTTTCATCAGTGATTGCTTCGACCAGCCCTGCTTGCTGTAGTCCCAGCCAAAAACCACTGACCCACTCTCGTGTTGATAGTGACTGTTCGCGTATAGAAGCACTTTCACTATCCAAAAACAAAGGCTGAAAAGACAAATCGCTATCCTGTAAGGCTTTGTGAATGTGTTGCTTTAAGTTTTTTAGTTCTTGGAAAGCTGTTTTTTGCTGTTCATCGTTGACATCTATATCTGGTTGCAAAGTGATTGCCCAGCTATCATCGTTAGTTTTACTACAGCAATAAGCCGTCAACACCCCATGCGAAAAGGCAGCTGAAAAATCAATATCAGCTGTTTCAAGTAAGTTTTCTATATTTGTCGTGTCAAATGTCATCATTTTTTTGAATAGTGAGGAAAAAAGTCGTATCATTATACCTGTTTTTTAGTATAGTAAGACAGATTAATTCCAGTCTAGCGTGACACCTGCTTAGCGTGTTGGGCAACTGTCAATATCGGCAGTTTGATGAGGAAATTTTGACTGCATAACCAAGGAATAACCCAAATGACAACAGAAAAAATTGATTTAGCTGCTGTAAGCCAATTAATTGACCACGCTTGGACATTAGACAAACAAGTTAAACGTCTAAAACAAGCACTCGAAAGTGCGGAAAAAGAACGAGACAGTTTAGCCCAAAAGGTTAGTAGCCAAGAAAAGCAATATAGCGACGAAATCAAAACGCTGAAAAGCACACATTCTGACAAAGTACAAACACTCAATGAGACTTATGATGACAAGGTTGCTAGTTTAGTTAAAAAACACGAAACAACTGTTGATGAGCTAAATAGTAAGCACGAAGAGGCTGTTAAAAACCTGACTAAAAGCCACGACACACTGTTAAAAGAAACGATTGAAGGGCTTACCGAAAAAAATGAAGCACTTGTTGATGAGCTTACGAAAGAAAACAACACGCTCAGCGAGACACTAGAGCAGTTACAACAAGAAAATCAAATCATCATCAACCGAATTCGAGGAATCGATCATGAAGACTAATATTAGCATTCGCATTTTAGAAAATGATTTTCATCTCGTTTGTGATGTTAATGAAAAAGAGGTTTTGTTAAAAAGTGCTGAAATTCTCAATTCGCACTTGAAGGCTTTTCGCCGTGCCAATCCATCCATTGACTCTGAACAATTATTGTTAATGGGGGCGTTAAGAGCGACTTGCGAGCTAGTCAATGACGCTGATGAGTTATCAGATCAGGCAAAAACCGCAAACAGCAAAGTACAAAAAGCACTTTCTGAGCTTGCCCAAGGCGAATAAAATGACCGCCTAAGGAAAAACAGACAATCAGCGGTTACGCGACAATGTTCGTATAGTATTCGCCAATTTTTTACAATCCTAAACATTAATTCTATTGGTTAATTTTGGGTACAATTTTAAATCGCTTACATTTTTGGAGATTTTATGTCAGCTAACAACACCCAACTCGCTAATGCGATTCGCTTCCTCAGTATTGACTCGGTCAATCGTGCCAATTCAGGACACCCAGGTGCGCCTATGGGCATGGCGGAAATGGCAGTTGCCTTATGGCAAAACCACTTTTCTCACAACCCAAAGAACCCAAAATGGTTAAATCGCGATCGTTTTGTCTTATCTAACGGTCACGCTTCTATGCTGCAATACGCTGTACTGCATTTAGCTGGTTATGATGTGACTTTAGATGATTTAAAAAACTTTCGTCAATGGCATTCAAAAACACCAGGACACCCTGAAAACTTCGAAACACCAGGTGTAGAAACAACCACAGGACCATTGGGACAAGGGATTGCCACCGCAGTTGGTATGGCATTAGCTGAGAAAATGCTTGCTGCTCAATTTAACAAAGAAAATTTTCCAATTGTGGACCATCACACTTATGTGTTTATGGGCGATGGTTGTTTAATGGAAGGTATTTCTCACGAAGCTTGCTCTTTGGCAGGCACTTACCAACTCAATAAACTCATTGTCCTATATGATGACAATGGCATTTCTATTGATGGCAAAGTTGAAGCATGGTTCTCTGACGATACGCCAAAACGTTTTGAAGCTTACGGCTGGAATGTCATCAAGGCAGTAGACGGACACGACGTAGATGCCGTTTCTGCTGCAATTGAGAATGCTAAAAAATCTGACAAGCCGACTTTGATTTGTTGTAAAACACACATTGGTTACGGCTCTCCAAAAGTCGATACTGCCGGTGTTCACGGTTCGCCACTAGGCAAAGAAAATCGCCAAATCACAGCTGAAAAATTGGGTTGGGAACATGCGGAATTTGAAGTCCCTGAAAGTATTTACCAAGCGTTCAACGCTTGTGAACAAGGAGAGGCAACTGAGTCAGAGTGGAATAAGCTATTTGCAAAATACGAACAAGCTTACCCAGAGTTGGCTGCTGAATTCTTACGCCGTTCACAAGGATTTTTACCTGAAGGCTTCTCAGAAAAAATGGATAAATTTATCCTCGACTTGCAAAAAACGGCAGGTGATGTTGCCACTCGAAAAGCTAGCGAAATGGCATTGGACTTCGTTGGCGAGTTATTGCCAGAAATGGCTGGTGGCTCAGCTGATTTAACGGGTTCAAATAACACCAAACACAAAAACAGTCACATTTTCTCTAACGAAAATCCCGCAGGCAATTATTTCTCATACGGCGTGCGTGAGTTTGGCATGTCTGCCATGATGAACGGCATGGCAAATCACGGTGGATTAATTCCGTACGCAGGCACATTCTTGGTCTTCTCTGATTATGCTCGCAATGCTATGCGTTTATCGGCCTTGATGAAGTTGCGTGTAATTTACGTCATGACGCACGACTCTATTGGCTTGGGTGAAGATGGCCCAACACACCAACCTATCGAGCATGTCGCTTCTTTGCGTGTTATGCCGAATATGATGGTCTGGCGACCTTGTGATGCGGTAGAAACGGCTGTCGCTTGGCAACAAGCTTTAGAAAATGACAAAGGACCTGCAACTCTGGCGCTTTCTCGTCAAAACTTAGCGAAACCAGAACGTAATGAGGAACAAATTGCCAATATTCGCAAAGGTGGCTATGTTTTAAAAGCCGGTGATGACATCACTTTGGTAGCAACGGGTTCAGAAGTTGAACTGGCTTTAAACGTTGCGGAAAATCTTGCCGAAACGAACATCTCAGCACGAGTTGTGTCTATGCCTTGTTATGATGTTTATCGCCAACAAGACAAAGATTACCAAGAGCAAACCATTCCTAGCGACAAGCCTCGCGTTGTTATTGAGGCAGGGGCGACTATGATTTGGGAAGGCTTGGTTGCCAACAACGGTTTTGTTGTCGGCATAGATAGCTTTGGGGCTTCAGCACCTGCTAACGTATTATTTGAACAGTTTGGTTTTGGCGTTGACACCATTACTGAACAAGTTAAAACTTTTTTAAAAAACTAACTTAAAAACTAACCTATAGGATAATTTATTATGACAGTAAAAATCGCTATCAATGGCTACGGTCGAATTGGTTCTAATGTTGTTCGTGCTATTTATGAATATGGCTTACAAGATAAAGTCCAAGTAGTTGCTATCAACAGCCGCAGCCCAGTTGAGACTATTGCTCATTTGACTCGATATGACAGTGTTCACGGTCGTTTTAACACAACCGTTGAAACACCTGATGAAAGCACCTTAGTTATCAACGGTGATAAAATTCGCTATACGAGAGAAAGCGATCCTTCACAATGTGACTGGAGCGTTGCCGATATCGTTATGGAATGTACAGGCGTTTTCCGCTCACGTGAAAAATCACAAGCCTACTTTGATGGTGGTGCTAAAAAAGTTCTCGTTTCAGCACCTGCTGATAATGCCGATGCTTACATTGTTTACGGTGTTAACGAAGAGACATTAAAGCCAGAGCACACTTTTGTTTCAAACGCTTCTTGTACAACTAACTGTTTAGCACCAATTGCCAAACTTTTGGATGAAAACATTGGTATTGAAAAAGGTTTGATGACAACCATTCACGCCTACACAAGTGACCAGCGTCTACTTGACCAATCACACAAAGATTTACGTCGTGCGAGAGCGGCTGGCGTTTCAATGATTCCAACAAAAACAGGAGCTGCAAAAGCTGTTGGTATTGTTTTACCAAACTTGGCTGGTAAAGTGGACGGTTTTGCTGTTCGCGTACCAACGGCTAACGTTTCTGTTGTTGATTTAACCTTTACATCCAAAAAAGCGACCAGTGTTGAAGAAATTAACCAGTTAATTAAAACAGCTGCTGAAACAGATAATAATTTAGGCAATGTCATTGGTTACAACACTGAGCCTTTGGTTTCTGTTGACTTCCTACACCGCCCTGAATCAACCATTTTTGATTCAACACAAACTCGCGTGATGGACGGCAACTTAGTTAAAATTATGACTTGGTACGACAATGAGTGGGGCTTCTCTTGCCGCATGATTGACACAGCTATCGCTATGCAAAATGGCGTAAAATAGTACCGTCATTCTGATATAGTCAAGCCACCTATTATCACTACGGTGTTGCCCCGTCTTGCCGTATTAGGCATGCTGTCTGCGACAATGCGTCTTGTAGTGATAATCATGTGACTTGACCATAATAGAAAACCCCGCATTACTTAGTAATTCGGGGTTTTCTATTTGTATTGACTATGAACGGATATAGATATATCTCCGATAATATCACTAATCCTTTCGACAATCAGCACAAATGCCATAAAGAACCATATCATGTTCCTCTAGCTCAAAACCTTGGCTTTCAGCAATGTTTTTTTGAAGTGCTTCTAACTTTTCGTCGTAAAATTCAACAATTTTGTTGCAGTGCATACAAATCAAATGATCGTGGTGCTCACCACGGTTTAGCTCAAAAACCGCTTGTCCACTTTCAAAGTGGTGTTTAACAAGAATACCTGCTTGTTCAAACTGCGATAAAACGCGGTACACAGTTGCCAAACCAATATCGTGACCACTTTCCCTCAATGCAGTGAAAACGTCTTCCGCACTGTAGTGATTTTTATCTGACTGTTGCAACAACTCCAAGATGGTAACTCGTGGAATCGTCACTTTTAATCCAACTTTTTTTAACTCTTTCATTAAAACCTCTGCGATAAAGCAACCAATTTATTTCTATTTATCATATAATAACACATAAATTCTCATCTCGTCATGCCAATAATCCTTTGAACTACGTAGCACGGTTTCGCCATATCAACAGAACAACGACAATATGGCTAACAAAAACAAAGTATTATGAGTGTAGCGATAACAAAAAAATGAGAACCTCTATCATTTTCATCATCTTTGGAGATAGTATATTATGCGTAGGCATCGTTTTGCAAAAATCGTAGCAACTTTAGGACCAGCGAGTAGTAGCGTTGATACACTTGAAGCCTTATTTCAAGCTGGCGTTGACGTTTTCCGTCTTAATTTCAGTCACGGCAGCCATCAACAGCAAAAAGAAAATATCAGCAACTTAAGAAAACTAGAAAAAAAACATAATCGACCTATCGCTATTCTACAAGATTTACAAGGTCCTAAATTCCGTGTAGGAACCTTCAAAGATGAGAAAGTTAACTTAGAAATGGGGCAGTCTTTCTGCTTCGACCAATGCCAAGAGCCAGGGGATAATTCACGCGTTTATCTGCCTCACCCCGAAATTTTCCAAGCCGCTCAAGTCGGCGATCGCTTACTCATCGATGATGCAAGAACTTGTTTTGAAGTTATCAGTAACAGCGGTAGTGAAATTCACTGTCAGCACGTTTATGGCAAGAGCATCTCTAATAACAAAGGTTTAAATATGCCCGACACGTTGTTGGATTTGCCTGTGCTTACTGAAAAAGACGAAGCAGACCTCGATTTTGGTTTGGCTAATGATGTGGACTATATTGCCTTGTCGTTTGTTCAGCGAGCTTCTGACATGCAATATCTCCGCCAGCGTGTCGGCAATAAAAATATTGCTATTTTAGCTAAAATAGAGAAACCTTCTGCGGTGGATGATATTGAAAATATCTTGCACCACAGTGATGCAATTATGGTTGCACGCGGCGACTTGGGTGTAGAATTTCCACCAGAAAAATTGCCAGGCATTCAAGAAACCCTTATTCAAAAAGCCAGAGATATTGGCAAGCCAGTCATTGTTGCGACACAAATGCTAGAGTCTATGATTGACAGTCCTGTTGCCACTCGTGCCGAAGCCACAGATGTCGCCACTGCGATTTCAGAAGGTGCTGATGCCGTCATGCTTTCTGGCGAAACTGCCATGGGCAAATACCCCGTCCAAGCAGTAGAATTCATGAATAAAATGATTAAAGAGACGGAAAAAGACTATCGTTATCGTCACAGCATGCGCACAGTAGATACCACAGACAAAGTCATAAATACCGAAGGGGCAATTGCCCAGGGTGTTAAAGCCATTGTTAACGCAATGCCTATTGCGGCGATTGCTTGTTTTACGACATCGGGCGGTACGGCTATTCGCCTGGTCAAGGAACGAGCCTTAACGCCAATTATCGCCATGACACCTGAAATTCGTCTTGCGAGACAATTACAGCTGCATTGGGGAATTGATGCTGGCGTTTTGGCAGATATTACAAAGTTTAAATCGATTATGATTGCAGCAGTTGATACCGTCAAACAGCGTGGCTATGGAAAAGAAAGCGATATCGTCGCTGTTACCGTTGGTGTGCCATTTGGTCGCGCTGGCAGTACGAATACGCTACGCCTTGCAACGATTGGCGATGACTATTTGGAAACCAATCACAACAGTACAAAATCTTAACTGCTATAGCGAAATAAATTAACAATTGTTGTGGCGTTATGCCATCTCTCGGTACGACGGACGGAGGTATTGTCTTTGACGACAAGCCTTGTGCCAATGATTGATTTATTCCGCTATAGTCATTTACCCTCAGAAATTATTATGAAAAAATCAATTACTTTACTCGGTATGTCTGGCGTTGGGAAAACCACGCTTTCCCAAAAATTGCCCACTGAAAAATGGTTTCATTATTCGGGTGATTATCGCATTGCCACACACTATTTGAATGACAGTATCCGTGATTTCCTCATCGAGGAAGCGATGAAATCACCTGTCATCGCCCACTTGCTGAAAAATGACGCCATTAATGTTCAACCCAAGCTTGCGATTGATAACTTGGCTGCTGTTTCAGCTTATATTGGCAAACTTGGCAATCCTGCATTAGGTGGTTTTGATTGGGAAACTTTTATCGGCAGACAACATAAACATCGTGAGGCGGAAATCGCTGCCTGTTATGATGTTGGCGTATTTAAAGAAAAAGCCCAATCCCAAGGTTACGACTATTTTTTACATGACGCAGGAGGCAGCATTTGTGAACTAGACGACCAAGCTGTTATTGATTATCTGGGCAAAGAGACAGAATTCGTCTATTTACACGCCGATGACGATTTGGCTGAAGCGATTACCCAAAGGGCATTAGCTTATCCCAAGCCTATTTATTACAATGAGGCGTTTTTAACCAAACAATTAAGTGCTTACGGCGAAGCAAAAAGTATTAATCATATCGAAGAAATGACACCCGACGACTTTATTCAATTCGTCATTCCTAAACTCATGCAACACCGCCGAGAGCGTTATTTGGCCATTGCCGAAAAACACGGAAAAATTATTGATGCCAAAGTGGCCTTTTCGATACGCGATGAGCGTGACTTTTTAGATTTATTGGAGAAAAAATAATGCCTGTTGTCGCTTACAATCAAAGCCCTTCACTACTTCGCGTTGCTAAAGAAGGTTTTGACATCATCTCAGAAAACGACGCTGCTCATCAAGATATCCGAGAATTGCATATTGGTTTTCTTAATATGATGCCAGATGCGGCATTTTTGGCAACGGAGCGGCAATTTTTCCGATTGACGGCGGCAGCGACCAATATTGTACAAATCTACATTCACCCAATAAAATGCGACGGCATGCAACGCGGACAGGAAATTAGCGAACACATTGAAAAATACTACCGCGATTTCGAAGCGATCAAAGCCGAGGGTTTAGACGCTTTAATTGTCACAGGTGCAAACCCACAATTCACTGATTTAACTCGTGAACCCTATTGGGAGCAAGCTACCGAAATTTTCCAGTGGGCAGAAAATAACGTTTGTTCCGTTTTTTACTCTTGCCTTGCATCGCATGCCGCTTTGCAATCTCAGTACGGCTTAAAACGTAAACCGTTGAAAAAGAAACTTTGGGGCATCTATTCACATCGCGTTATTGACCGACAGCACCCATTGGTTTCGAATATTAATACAAAATTTGATATTCCTCACTCAAGAAACAACGATATTTGTGCGGAAAAATTCGCTAAAAAACAACTCAAAGTATTGGTTACGGGCAAAAAAGTTGGCGTTGCTATTGCCACTTCTAGCGATGGTATTCGACAAGTTTTTTGCCAAGGCCACCCTGAATATGATGTAAACAGCTTATTAAAAGAATATCGTCGGGAAGTTCAACGCTTTGTACTGGGAGAGCGAGAGGATTATCCGCCTCAGCCAGTAGGGTTTAACCCCGAAGTCAAAAAACAGCTAAAGCAATTTAAAACACACATTTTAGATAAAGAAGTTACTTTGAGTGACTTTCCTGAGCAAGCTGTTTTAGAGCATTTAGACAATACTTGGCGAGACACTGCCAAAGCTATTTTCAGCAACTGGTTAGGACTTGTTTATCGATTAACCAATGTCGACAGGAAACAATTGTTTATGGAAGGGATTGATCCGAAAAATCCGTTGGCTTATTGGTACAATCGTTAATGATAAAATGCCAGAATGACGGTACTATACTTGAAAAAACAAGTCTTTGCGAATAGCGACAGCGAGATGCCAGTCTCCAACTAGCCTGCAAAGTGGTTGGAGACCGCCACGCTATCGCTCGCGGTGACGCTGAATTCATGTCACCAAAAAGACACATCTTGCGAGGAGCAATAGCGACGTGGCAATCTCCAACTACTTTGCAAAACAAGCAGAAAACCATCACGCTCGTGTCTCGTTCGCGGTGACGCAAAAAATATTCAGCTAAGATTTTTGTATTAAAACTTATTTTCCGTAATCTAAACTTTGCATTTCAAAAAGTCTTGATTGCAGACGTTCAAATTCGAATTGTAATTTTTTGCCCGTGTAAATTTTTTCAACTTCAACAGCTGAACTTAAAATTAAATCAATACGGCGATCGTATAGCTCATCAATCAACAAAAGAAAACGCTTGGCGGCGTCTTCATGAAATTCGTCAAGTACAGGAATTTCTGTCACGATAAAAACGGGAAACTGTTTAGCTAGCTCAATGTAATCTAATTGTGAACGAAATCCTTCACACAATTGATCAAATTGGAACCAAATCACCTCTTGTGAGTGAGCCACAAAGGCAATCGGGCGATCGTTAACCAATATCTCCCCATCTCTTTCTAAGGTTAAGTGTTCGCTCAACTCTTGGGTAATGTTTTCTATTTCGCGAATGCTCTCTTCATTATGAGGGGAGAAAAAGCGTTGATGTCTTTCCAAACACAAACGGCGAAAATCCTGTCCTGCTGCCACTTCGTGAATAACCAGTCGTTGCTTAATCAAATCAATGGCGGGTAAAAACCTCGCACGTTGCAAACCGTCTTTGTATAAATCATCAGGTGGAATGTTCGTGGTGGTAATAATGATAATACCTCTGTCGGTCAAATCTTTGAGCAATCCGTACAGCAACATGGCATCGGTAATATCACTGACCATAAACTCATCTAAACACAGAATACGGTATTTTTTGGCAAAATCTTGAGCAACCAGTGTTAGTGGATTTTCTTTGTCTTTAATTTTTTTCAGCTGGTCGTGGATACTTTTCATAAAGTGATGAAAATGTAAGCGTTGAACAGGCACGCCAATTTTTTCACAAAACATATCCATTAAAAATGTTTTACCGCGTCCCACACTGCCAAAGAGGTAAAGCCCTTGGATGGTCGCTGCTGGCTTGGCTTTAGCCTTTAAAAGTCGGGCAAGAAATCCTGATGACGAAGCTGATTGACCTTGCTGCTGTATGGCTTCAGCAATACGTGAAAACTCATCGACAATGGCGAGTTGAGCCTGATCAATTTCGTAGCCTGCCGCAGTAATTCTCTCTTGGTAATACTGTCGCCACTGTTGTTGGGCAGTAAGTGCTTTTGTCATATCTGAGCCATTTTACGCGATTAGTGTCCTTCAAAGTCCTGATTAAAACCCAGTTGTTGCAAGGTCGCACTGTTGTCCGACCAATTATCTTTAATTTTCACCCAAGTTTTCAGACTGACTTTTTTATCCAATAACGCTTCTAGCTCTTTACGTGCCTGGATGCCAATCATCTTGATAATTTTTCCGCCCTTGCCAATAACAATTGGTTTTTGACTCGCTCGTTCAATTAAAATTGTGACAAAAATTTCTACTTTGTCTTCCGCTTCTTTGTAACTATCCGTAATAACGGTCAACGAATAAGGTAACTCTTGGTGCAGTGCCTTAAACAACTTTTCACGTACAATTTCGGCAGCAATGAAGCGCATACTTGCAGTTGTAATTTGGTCGTCAGGGAAAATTTGCTCGCCATAAGGTAAGTAATTCACCAGCGTATCTAATAAATGCTCAACGTTCGTGTTCTTTAAAGCCGACACGGGAACAACTTCACTATAATTAAAACGCTCAGTCATTTCGGCAATTTTAGGGATAACCGCATTTTTTCCTTCCAGCAAGTCCATTTTATTGACGACGGCAATAACGGGTTTGTCCGTATTTTTAATTAATTCCAATGCATAATCATCATCGCTAGTCCAACGAGTCGCATCGCTGATATGGATAATCATGTCGACAAACTCCGTTGCCAAACGAGCGGCTTTATTCATAAACTGGTTAATTTGTTTATCTGCCTGCAAGTGCAAACCGGGCGTGTCAACAAACACACACTGTGCATTCTCACGGGTATAAATCCCCAATAAATTTTGTCGTGTTGTCTGTGGTTTTCGAGAAGTAATCGCCAGCTTCTCACCTAAAATATAATTCAACAGCGTTGATTTCCCCACATTGGGACGACCAACGATGGCAATATAGCCTGCTTTGTAAGTTTTTTTGTTTAAATCTTCGGGTTGAATTAGATTGCTCATTGTTTTTCTCTTTTTTTCTTAAATAGTTAGCCACTTTATCTATATAGTCAAAGACAATAAAATGGCTGAATTAGTGGTTGTTACATTATCAGCGGCTAGACTGGTTTATTTGTGACATTAGTTATTTACGGTGAACTTAATATTGCTGTCACCGCATTTACGTTAGAGCGATAGCGTCTCTAACATTGCCTCAGCCGCTGCTTGTTCTGCTTTTTTCTTACTGCTGCCGCTTGCTTGCGTTTGCTGTTCTGCAATTTGGCAACGCACTTCAAAACGCTTGTCATGGTCAGGACCTGTTACTGACAATTGCTCATAAGTTGGCTTGTCTAAATTTTGGCTTTGCAAGTATTCTTGTAAACGCGTTTTAGGATCTTTTAATGTTTGTGCTTCGGGTAGCTCGCTGAGTTGCTTTTCGTACAGTCGTATAACGATATCAGCAGTTTGCTGAAAGTTTTTACAATCCAAATAAATCGCCGCAACAATTGCCTCAAAAGCATCTGCCAATGTGCTTTCACGCTGATAGCCACCCGTTCGCAATTCACCAGAGCCCACACGTATAAAATCTTTAAGTGCTAAGTCATTCGCCAAAATGGCCAATGTCGCTCCACGAACCATTGTCGCACGCAAACGCGTCAAATCACCTTCATTCGCCGTCTCTCGCAAGTGAAATAATTTGTCACTAAGAATGGTCTCTAATAAAGCATCACCGAGAAATTCTAAGCGTTCATTGTTGTCTTTGCTTTTGCTGCGGTGCGTCAAAGCTTGCTCCAATAAGCTAATCTGCTGAAACTGATAACCCAAACGCTTTTCTAAGCGAGATAACGACGCATTAACATCTTTCATGGTGTTTTATTTTTACTTTTATTGCTTTTTTCAAATTTGGTACCGTCATTCTGTGATTGAATTATTGAATAGCTTTAAAAAAGCGGTCACATTTTCCTGACCCTGTAAAACAATTGGTATTGAAGACAATACGTGCCGCTTTACCAATGATTAATTTTTCATCGAGGAAACCAAAATCACGCCCGTCGGCAGAGTTATCGCGGTTATCGCCCATCATCAAATATTTGCCCTCTGGCACAACCCACTCTCTGGCAGGATAATCAGCAGGGTAGCGGTCTGAGTAACGAATTTCATTCTTATAACCTAGCAAATTCTCTTCGAATATACTGTAATCTCTGTTTTGTTGCATCGGTCCTTGCAGTGTTTGCACCTCAACCTCATCAACAACTTGCTTCACCAACGTCAAATCAACTGCCTGACCATTAATTGTCATATTGCGATTGTCGTAATAAATTTTGTCCCCAGGTAAACCAATAACGCGTTTAATGTAGGAAATTTCAGGATTATTAGGGTATTTAAAGACCAAAACATCACCACGGCTAACCGCTTTGCCCGGTGTGAATTTTAGATTGGTGATGGGCATGCGAAGTCCCAATTCGTACTTATTGACGACAACCACATCGCCAATTTGCAAGCCAGGCTTCATTGAACCCGAAGGAATGACAAACGGTTCGTATAAAAAACTGCGTACAACCACAACGAATAGCAACACCCAAAATAAGTCCGCAAAGAAGTAAAGAACTTTTTTAAAAGGATTGTTCATTCTTCTGGCAATAATATTATTGCGAGCTTGTTTTCTTTCCTTACGCTTTAGCCCAGAAAGTACGCCTTTGGATTGTTTTAAGTCTGCCTTTACGTCACCATATATTGTCAGGCGATAAACAATATAACAAACTGCTGAAATTGCAAACAAAGTCAGCAAAATAACTTCAAAATTCTCTCTTAGTCCGTCTAACATAAGACCTCCGTTTTTTTAATTCTCTTCGGCAACATTTACTTACTGCCTAACTCAATAGCACTATAGCAGTTTGAGTGCTTTTTTCTATTACAGTCATGTAACACGGTGTGAAATCGCTTAATTATCCGTCTTTAATACTGCTAAAAATGCCTCTTGAGGAATGTCGACTTTACCGACACTCTTCATACGCTTTTTCCCTTTCTTTTGCTTCTCTAGTAGTTTCTTCTTACGAGAAATATCACCACCATAACATTTTGCCAAAACGTTTTTACGCAAGGCTTTTACAGTAGAACGGGCAATAATATGTCCACCAATGGCTGCTTGAATGGCAACCTCAAACATCTGACGAGGAATCAACTCCTTCATTTTTTCAACCAAATCGCGTCCACGATATTGGGCTTGGTCGGTATGCACAATCAAGGCTAACGAATCGACTCTGTCGCCATTAATCAGAATGTCTAATTTCGTCAGTGGCTCGGCTTGGAAACGTACAAATGAGTAGTCAAACGAGGCAAAACCACGCGATACAGATTTTAATCGATCAAAGAAATCCAAGACCACTTCTGACATTGGCATTTCAAAAGATAACTGCACTTGGTTGCCCGAATATTGCATGTTTTTCTGCACGCCGCGTTTTTCAATACATAACCCAATGACTGCGCCTAGGTAATCTTTAGGTACGAGAATATTGGCAACAATAATCGGTTCGCGAATTTCGGCAATATCACCTGGTTCAGGTAAATTTGACGGATTATCAATACTTAAAACTTCACCTGCTTTGGTTTCTACTTCGTAAATAACGGTTGGGGCAGTGGTGATTAAGTCCAAGTCATATTCACGTTCTAATCGCTCTTGGATGATTTCCATATGCAACATCCCTAAGAAACCACAGCGGAAACCAAATCCCAATGCCGTTGATGTTTCAGGCTCAAAAAATAGCGAAGCGTCATTTAAGCGTAGCTTTTGCAAAGCCTCTCGCAAGCGTTCATAGTCTTCCGACTCAACAGGGAACATGCCTGCAAAAACGCGAGATTGTACTTTTTCAAACCCTGGCAACGGTTCTTCGTCGCCACTTTTTGCATCAACGATGGTGTCACCAACCGGCATGCCGTCGATATCTTTAATACCAGTGATTAAATAACCAACTTGTCCTGCTTCTAGGCTTTCTTGCTCCAAACTTTTAGGCGTAAAAATGCCGACTTTATCTGCTTGTAATTCATTGCCTGTCGACAAAATACGGATTTTTTGTTTTTTTCTGATACTGCCATCAATAATGCGGATAAGTGCCACGACACCCACAAAATTATCAAACCACGAGTCAATCACTAGAGCTTTTAGTGGTGCGTCCGGATTGCCTGTCGGGGCTGGGATGAATTCAACCAATTTTTCCAAAAGCTCATCGATGCCTTGTCCCGTTTTTGCACTACAGTGCGGTGCTTCTGTGGCATCAATACCAACGATGTCTTCAATTTCTTGACAAACTTTATCGGGATCTGCCGATGGCAAATCGATTTTATTCAACACGGGCAAGATTTCAACGTCTTGCTCAATGGCGGTATAGCAGTTCGCTACCGATTGTGCTTCTACGCCTTGTGCGGCATCAACCACCAGCAAAGCCCCTTCACAAGCAGCCAACGAACGAGAAACCTCATAAGAAAAGTCAACATGCCCTGGCGTGTCGATAAAATTCAGTTGATAAGTTTCACCATCTTTGGCTTTGTAGTCCAAAGTTACTGATTGTGCCTTAATCGTAATGCCACGTTCACGCTCTAAATCCATAGAATCTAAAACCTGTGCTTCCATCTCTCGCTCAGATAGTCCGCCACAGGTTTGAATTAAGCGGTCTGATAGTGTCGATTTACCATGATCGATATGGGCAATAATGGAGAAATTTCGAATATTTTTCATTAATCACTGTCTGTTTACACAAATAAGGGCGACATTATACCCAACAATCATTATAATGTCGCTCTTAAAAGCAGAGGAATTTGTAACCAAGACAATGAAACAAACGCTACACACGCTTGAAAATATTGATGATACCCCGTTGGCCTTGACCATTGGTAATTTTGACGGTGTCCACATTGGGCATCAAGCCATGATGGATTGTCTTGTCAAAAACGCGGAAAAACACGGTTTGCGTCCTGCGGCAATGACTTTTTCGCCCCATGCAAAAGCCCTGTTTAGCAGCTGTGAAAACCACCTGATTAGTAGCGATGAAGAAAAGGCTCGCGTGCTTTTTGAGCACGGTATTGAGCAACTTTATCAGATTCCTTTTAATCAAGACTTTGCCAACCTGTCTCCAGAAACTTTTCTCGATAAGTTGCGACAACTCCCCGTGAAGCACCTACTCGTCGGCGAAGACTTTCGCTTTGGTCATAAGGGTAAAGGCAATTGGGATTATCTGCTTGAGTACGGAAAAAAACACAACATTATTGTGGAGCAAATGCCCACTATCAAATTTCACGGCGAACGCGTCAGTAGTAGTCGTATCCGAAAACATATTTTCAATGCAAAAACGCAACAAGATTTTGAGCATATTGGCGAGTTGCTCGGCAGACCACTCGCTTACGAAGGCACGGTTATTAGCGGAAAAAAACTAGGGCGTACGATTAATTTCCCAACGGCCAACATTCACTTGCCGCAAACGCGTTTATTGCCAGCCGGTGTTTTTGTCGTCACCGTTCAAATTGAAACAAACACTGATGACAGAAATTGTTCTCTGCCATTGTTCGGCATGTGCAATATTGGCACAAACCCCACTGTGGACGGAAATATCCCTAGACGCATGGAAGTGCATTTGTTTGATTTTGATAACAATTTGTACGACAAAAAAATTCGCATCCAACCACTAGAAAAATTGCGCGATGAAAAACGTTTTAACGGCGTGGAAGAATTGGTCGCCCAGTTGCAGCAAGACAAAAAAAACAGCTTGTCCGTTATAGGCGAGATACAGAAAACCAGATAAGTTTAACTAAAAAGATTGGGTAAGTCAGACCACAGAATGACGGTACCAAATAACAAAAATGTATAAAAAATAATAGAATAATAACGAACCACCAATTGATAAATTTAAAGATAACCATGAAATCAGATAAAAAAATCGTATTATCCGACTACCCTTTTCCACAAAAATTTATTTTGTGGTTGGCTTGTGGCTTTGGCACAGGTTTAATTCGCCCTGCACCAGGGACTTGGGGAACGTTACCTGGTGTGCTAATTGCCTACTTTGTGATGCCTTATCCTATGGTGCATTTTTTCCTAATTCTTATTTTATTTGTTCTCGGCATTTGGCTGTGTCAAAAGGCCTCAGATATTTTAGGTGTGCACGATCACGGTGGTATTGTCATTGACGAAATTGTTGGCGTGCTAATTGCCTTATGGCTATTTCCACCGACTTGGGCAATTTTATTGTTGGGCTTTATCTGGTTCCGCTTTTTTGACATTATCAAACCCTTCCCAATCAAGTGGATTGATAAAAAAGTTCACGGCGGCTTAGGTATTATGTTAGATGATGTTCTGGCTGGTGTTTTTGCACTTATTTGCCTAAATGCGACTCTGATTTTGACCAACCCTTCAATATAAGAGAGCTTACATAGGGATAAATGCTTTTTGTGATTAAAAACTTATTGAGCCGCATGAAATAATCAGACTGGTTATTTCATTTTTATTATATAATGTAGTTAACGAATAAAATTAACAACTTCCACTCATTAATAGGAGAAAGAAATATGTTTAAAAATGTCCTACTTGCCGTTGATTTGGCACACCCTAAAGAACAAACAGAAGCACTAGAGGCGGCAAAAAAATATGCTGAAGAAGGAAGTAATTTGTACGTCGTCAGTATCATTCCACCACTAGAAGGCGGTGGTTTTGTGCAATCATTTTTACCAGCCAACTATGACGCAGAACTCATCAAAAAAAGCCAGGATGCTTTGCATGAATTCACAAAAGCACATTTGCCTGACGTTGAGCATATCAAGCACTTAGTTGCCCACGGAAAAGTCTATGAAAAAATCACTGACATTGCCGAGCAATTAGATATCGACTTGATTATCACAATGGCATCAATTAAAAAAGACAAGCAAAGCAGCGGGTTTGGTCCTAACGTTGCACGAATTGTCCGAAATTCTGATTGTTCAGTACTCGTTTTACGTTAATCATTTTTCATAAAAAAACTGACACAAGGACATTGCGTTCCGTGTTAAAATCCCTCATTTACTAATTTATAAAATGAGGGATTTTATGTTTTTCTCTAAACACACCACATTACTTTTCTCTGGTCTTTTGATTGCGTCCATCGCTAATGCACAAGACGCACAGCAACCTGTCATACCTGCTGCACCTGCTGCTACGCCAGGTCATTGTCATGCTTTGGTTAACGTTCCTGCAAAATTCTCCAGTAAAGAATTGCCATTTGAGGTTCAAGAGTCTGGCGAAACACTAGAAATTATTCCAGCGAAGTACCAATGGGTAGAAAAACAAATTCCTATTTCAGAAGAAACCAAAACATTGGAAGTCGTTCCTGCTACTTATAAAACGGTTGAAGCTCAAATTCTTGTTGAACCTGAAAGAAAAGAGTACGAAGTAATTCCTGCCGAATACGCAGAAATCCAAGAAAAAGTGATGGTTTCTCCTGCTACACGCGTATGGAAAAAGTCACCTAACAGCATTGCTTCATTAAACGGTGAAGTCATGCGTTTGATTGCTTCTCCTGCAAAATATAAGACAGTTACTAAAAGAAAAATGATTACGCCACCACAAGTGAGAGAGGTCATTATTCAGCCTATTTATGCAACGGTTGAAAAGCAAATCATTGATCAACCAGCGACAACTCGTGAAATTACTGTTCCTGCGAAATACAAAACTGTTCGAGTCAAAGAGTTGGTTGAAGAAGCGAAAGAAATTCGCACACCAACAAAAGCCATCGTAAAAACAATCAAACAAAAAACCGTTATTAGTCCTGCAACATTGAGCTGGCAACGAGTTCCTTGTGACTCTGATTTAAACAAAGAAAACATTACTGCGATGCAAAAAGGTTTGAGAAAAGCAGGATTTGACATCTCTGTCGACGGCAAACCTGGAAAAGGCACTTTGTCTGCTCTAGAAAAATTCCAAGAAGCCAACAATTTGTCAAAGGGTGCTATCACCATCGAGACAATGAAGGCACTTGGCGTCGACATCGACTAAAACAATAACTATAGTCGCAAACACGTTTTGCAAGCTTCGCCACGTCCAATGTGGCGAAGTAATACAACATAGCAGTAATCGTTTGGCCGACTATAAAATAATCACAACTCCCTTAAGCGAAATAATTGTTAAGGCGTTATGGCGTCTCGCCGTACTATGTATACTGTTTTGACAGCAAGCCTTGTATCAAAAATTAATTTATTCCGCTATAGCTTTACAAAGGGTGTTACTTTTTACGAGTTTAATCATTTTATATGCAATTTGAATTACTAAATACAGACGGACAGGCTCGCAGAGGTCGACTAACCTTCGAGCGTGGCGTTATTGAAACGCCAATTTTTATGCCTGTCGGCACTGTCGGAAGCGTCAAAGGACTTTCGCCAAGAGACTTAATAGAGCTTCAAACACAAATTATTTTAGGCAATACTTTTCACCTTTATCTTCGACCAGGTTTAGACATTATTTCCGAGCATGGCGGACTGCATGAGTTTATGCGTTGGGAAAAACCTATTTTGACTGATTCGGGTGGTTTTCAGGTTTTCTCTTTGGCTGAAAAACGAAAAATCACTGAAGATGGGGTGACTTTCTCTTCTCCTGTCAACGGTGACAAAGTCTTTTTATCACCAGAAGTTTCTATGGAGATACAAAAAGTCCTTAATTCAGACATTGCTATGATTTTTGACGAGTGTACGCCTTATCCAGCGACCAAAAATCAAGTCAAAGAATCCATGGAGCTTTCGCTGCGTTGGGCTGAACGCTCTAAAAAAGCTTTTGAGGACATTAAAAATCCCAATTCATTATTTGGTATCGTTCAAGGTGGAATGCACGAAGATTTGCGAAAAATTTCTGCTGATGCCTTAATCGATATTGGTTTCCACGGTTACGCCATTGGCGGATTGGCCGTTGGGGAATCTTTTGAACTTCGCAATACCATGACCGAAATCATCACGCCGATGCTACCAGACGACAAACCTCGCTATTTAATGGGTGTTGGCAAACCCCAAGATTTAGTTGAGGGTGTGAAACGTGGCGTGGATATGTTTGACTGTGTTATGCCAACACGAAATGCTCGAAATGGTAGCTTATGGACTAACTTTGGCGAGTTAAAAATTCGCAATGCACGCTATAAACATGACTTAAAACCCCTAGATGACACTTGCTCATGTTATACTTGTCAAAATTTTTCGCGTTCTTATCTTCATCATCTAGATAAAACTCGCGAAATTTTAGGGGCACAGTTGAATACAATTCACAATATTCACTACTATTTGAGCTTGATGACAGAGATTCGAGCAGCAATTAGTGATAACCGTTTTGATGATTTTTATCGTCATTTTTACGAGAAACGTGAGATTGGTATCAGCTGACTCCATAAAATAAAAAATTAATAACAAATACTTAAATTTTCGAGTAACTTTTGATTATTTTTTTAATAACTTTTAATAATTCTTTAAACTAAAAACTATTTACGAGGTAAAACTATGATTTCAATTGCTCACGCACAAAGCCTTGGCGGACCAGCAGGTAGCGGTATTTCTTCACTCATTATGATGGTAGCTATTTTTGCTATTTTCTACTTCTTGATGATTCGTCCGCAACAGAAAAAACAAAAAGAACTTAAAGCGATGATTTCTGCACTACAAAAAGGTGATGAAGTACTCACTGCTGGTGGTATTTTAGGTCGCATCAAAGCACTAGACGAGCAATATATTGAAGTTGAAATTTCTAACGGTGTTAGCATCAAAATGCAACGCAACAGCGTTGTGAATGTGTTACCTAAAGGTACTGTTAAAGCTATTAGCTAAACTGCCGAATTGTAGTCAAATCATCTAATCATCACTGCGGCGGCTATCATCTCTGGGGTGATTTTTTGATTTGACTGTAATAACCAACTGAAAAGTAACTTATAAGAACTTTGTATTTTGATAAGGAATGCTGTTTGGCATTCCTTATCGTCACGACTAGGATTTAACCATGAACCACTACCCGATTTGGAAAAGTGCACTAATTGCCGTTTCAATTGCGTTAGGTCTACTACTCGCAGCACCCAACCTATTTCCTGAACAACCTGCCATTCAGCTAAAATCCATTGATACTACGAGAAGCATTGACACACAACTGGATGTGGCTAAAGATGCTTTAAATAAAGCAGGTATCCCTTATGCAGGCATAAAATCAGATGCTAAAAAACTGCTTATTCGTTTTAAAAATAATACGGAACAGGCTAAAGCTAAGGCTTTGTTTGACAAAAAGTATAACGAAACATTTTATGATGCACTGACTATTACACCAGCCACGCCCGATTGGATGCAAAGCATAGGGTTAAAACCAATTACAAAAGGGCTAGATTTACGCGGTGGTGTTTATCTCTTGCTACAAGTTGACACGTCATTTCTAATTTCACGAACTGGCGAGAGTAACTTACAAGAAATCCAAACGATGCTAAAAGAGGCAAAAGTGCCTTATCAATCGTTAAAAATAGTCGATAACGGCAGTGTTAAAATCACTTTGACTAACGCCGAGAACATGCCTAAATTAGAGAATGTTCTCTACAAAAAACGTCCTGATTTAGAAAGAAACCAAGACGTGAATAACCCTGCCGTCTTAGTCGCGACAGTGACACAAGCCGACATTGACAAGCGTAAAGCTATCGCCGTTGAACAAAACACGACAACGCTACGTTCTCGTATGAACAGTATTGGTGTTGCCGAACCTTCAATTACTCGCCAAGGCACAGACCGCATCGTTGTTCAATTGCCTGGGCTGTCAGATCCTAACGATGCCATCGCACTCATCCAATCAACCGCGTCACTAGAATATTACATGGTTGATCAAGAGTCCCAAGCCAGTGGCAAAAAGAAATTTGGCGTAAAATTCATCAAAGATGAAAGCGGTCGTCCCGTTGCTCTGAAACGCAAAATGATTATCTCTGGTGAAAATATTATTGATGCCAGTAGTGGTTTAGATCAAAATGGGCAAAATATTGTTTCCGTCGTCCTCGACGAAGCAGGTGCTTCTAAAATGGGCGATAACACGCACCGCAATATTGGCAAGCCGATGGCAGTCGTTTATATTGAATTTAAACCTATTCAAGAAATCGGGAAAAATGGTAAAAAAACGACAAAAATGCAAAAACATGAAAAAGTCATTTCTGTCGCCACCATCAATGGACAATTCTCAAAACGTTTCCAGACCACAGGAAACTTCACGCCTAAAGAAGCTCGCGACTTAGCGAGAAGTTTACGCTCAGGTGCGTTAGTCGCACCTGTTTACGTGATTGAAGAGCGAACTGTTGGACCAAGTGCTGGTAAGCAAAATATTCAAGAAGGTAAAGAAGCTATCGCTTTGGGCTTTGCATTAGTGATGCTATTTATGTTGCTGTACTATCGCAAATTTGGTGTGGTTGCTGTAACTGCTTTGTTGCTTAACGTTATCTTTATGATTGCCTTGTTATCCTTTATTGGGGCGACATTGACGTTACCCGGTATTGCTGGGGTCGTGTTAACCATGGGGATGGCAGTTGATGCCAACGTCTTGATATTTGAACGGATAAAAGAAGAAATTCGCATTGGCAAAAATAACCGAGAAGCCATTAAAGCAGGTTTTGACAACGCTTTCTCAACCATTACGGATGCGAACATCACCACTTTAATTGCCGCTGCGATTTTGTTTTCTTTCGGCACAGGACCTATCAAGGGATTTGCGGTCACGCTATCCATCGGTATTTTAACGTCTATGTTTACTGCCATTGTGATTTCTAGATTTGTTATTCACCATTGGTTTGAACATCGAAACGACAAAAAATTGTCGATTTAAGCAGAGGATTTTATTATGAGTAAATTATCAAATGCCTTACAACATCTTAATATCGACTACTTGGGCAAAGTAAAATATACGGTTTTCGTTTCGTTATTATTACTTGGAATCAGTATTTATTCTTTGTCGACAAAATGGTTGAATTTAGGGTTGGACTTTACTGGTGGTGTTACCGTAGAGCTACAAGCCGATAAGCCTGTGGATACAGAAGCGGTACGCAATATACTTAATCAAAACCAATTTCCTGAGGCACAAGTCATTCAGTACGGCTCGGAAAGCAGTATTCAGATTAAGCTACCGCCAGCTGCTGGCAATAAAAACCAACTTGCCAGTCTGTTACAAAAAACTTTGAAAAACAACGGTTATCAGTTCAAATTATTGGGGCAGTCGGTTATTGGTCCACAATTTGGACAAGAACTTATCGATAGTGGGTTATACGCTTTGATTCTCGTTTTGGTGGGGATTATGGCGTATATTTCTCTGCGTTTTCAGTGGAAATTAGCCTTGGGTGCGGTTGCCGCACTGGTTCACGATTTAATCTTAACCCTAGGATTTTTCTCGATAACGCAATTAACTTTCGACCTGACCGTTCTTGCTGCCTTACTAGCTGTCCTAGGTTATTCCGTCAACGATACGGTAGTCGTTTTTGACCGTATCCGTGAGAACTTCAGGTTATTACATGCGGAAAACGAAGTTTCGATTACCAATAAATCCATCAATCAAACCATGTCGAGAACCTTAATTACGTCGATAACAACCTTGTTATCTGTAGTTGCCTTGGCTGTCTTTGGTGGGCCTATTTTATTTGGTTTTGCTATTGCTTTAATTGTGGGTATTTTTGTCGGTACTTATTCTTCCATTTTTGTTGCGAGTGCCTTGGCAATTAATCTCAAGTTGAGCAAAGAAGATTTAACACCGAAAAAACCTGAAGAGATTGACGACTTACCTTAAAGTCAGTCATACTTAAAAAATAAAAAAGCAGAGTTCTCATTGCCTCTGCTTTTTTATTTGACGCATTTAGTACCGTCATTCTGTGATGCGGATTTTTACTTCACTATATATAGTGAGGTAAATTAATTTCTGGTACAAGGCACATTGTCGAAGACAGTACCCGTAGTACGGCGAGACGGCATAACGCTGTAACAATTGTTAAGTTATTTCGCCATATTATAAAAACGCTTCCACCATATCATTCACAAACCGTTTTCCCAGTTCGGTTGGGACAATGTGTTGTTCTGTTTGTACTAAAAGGCCTTTATCGATGAGCTTTTGTACCGTGGGCATCACTTCTGATTCAGACAACAAGCTTCGTTCTTTTATGAGTGACTGCTCAAAGCCATTCATTAGACGCAGGGTATTAAGCATAAATTCAAATGCTTTTTCATTCTCGACAACGCGATTTTCGTAAGCTTTCATTTTCGGGCTTAAATAAGCCTTTGGAGAACGTGGTTTTGTCGTGCGGATAATATGCGGACTTCCATGTTGCTCGCCCACTACTGTAATTTTTCCATGAGCACCAGCGCCTATGCCCAAATAGTCTCCGTATTGCCAGTAATTTAAATTATGCTGAGATTGCCGCCCACGACTCCAAGCAGAAACTTCATAACGCTGAAAACCAGCCTGAATTAATAAGTGACTCGCCAATTCAAAGCGACTATCAATATTTTCATCACTGGGCAAAACGGGTGGGCGATGGGCAAAAACTGTATTGGGCTCTAAAGTGAGTTGATAGTAGGACAAATGCTCTGTGCCTAGTGCAATACCTTGCTCAACATCCGATAACGCCTGCGCCAAAGTTTGCTCTGGCAAGCCGAACATCAAATCAATATTAATGTTATCAAAGCCGCTATCTTGTGCTGTTTTTACCGCTCGCTCTGCCTCTTCGGGGCTGTGAATACGCCCTAAAATTTTCAGATGTTGTGCATGAAAACTTTGCACCCCAACAGACAAACGATTTACTCCAGAATGACGGTACTGTAAAAAGTGTTTTTCATCCACTGTGCCAGGATTGGCTTCTAAAGTGATTTCCGTTTGTGGAGAAATCGTTAGCTGATTATTGACACCGTCTAATAATCGTTGAATTGCAGAGCCACTCATCAAACTGGGCGTTCCGCCCCCGATAAAAATAGAATGTAGTGGACGTTTTTCTTCAAACCGCTGTATGTCTCTACTTAAATCACTCAATAGCTGTGAAATATAATCTTGCTCAGGTAGAGCGGATATTAACTCGTTTTTTAACGCATGCGAATTAAAATCACAGTACGGGCATTTTTGCACACACCAAGGAATATGAATATAAAGCGATAAGGGGATAGGCATAATGCAAAGAGACTTGTTAAAATAAAGCACTATTTTACGATGATTTAACAGAGATTCAATGATGACAGGCACAAATTATAATGTTGGCGATAGCACTTATCAGGCACTTGGGGCATTTGAGGGGATTTCAAAATTAGTCGATGACTTTTACAACATCATGGACAGTGAAGAAGAGTTTAAAGCTATCTCTACCATGCACACGGAAGCAGAACAAATAAAACGCGAGAAATTGTGTTATTTTCTCTGTGGCTGGACAGGTGGCAAAGAAAGTTATCACGAGCATTTTGGCAAGTCCATTTCTATGCCCGGTGCGCACGCCCATTTAAATATTGGTGTTGCTGAACGCGATATGTGGCTAGACTGCATGGCGAAGGCCTTACAAAAACAGGGTTATGATGAAAGTTTACAAAACTATATGCTGAAAGCTCTCTCTCAACCAGCTGAAATCATTCGTCAAGTCAGCGAACAAATACAATCAAGAAAGCATTTAAATATAGAGAAATAACTTAATAATTGTTACGGCGTTATGCCGTCTCGCCATACAACGGGTACTATCTTCGACAGCAAGCCTTGTACCAATGATTCATTTATTCCGCTATATCAGCGAGCGAAAAGCAAACCAGAATGACGGTACCAAAATCATCAGATATAAAAAAACCACCTTAAGAAAGGTGGTTTTTTCGTTCATGACAAATTAACAAATCAATCTTTATCTAAGAAAGCTTTCAAAATCTCTGAACGGTTCGGGTGACGTAATTTACGCAACGCCTTGGCCTCAATTTGACGAATACGCTCACGCGTCACATCAAACTGCTTACCGACCTCTTCCAAAGTATGATCCGTATTCATATCAATACCAAAACGCATACGTAGAACTTTTTCCTCACGCGTCGTCAAACCACTTAAAATGTCTTTCATGGCTTCTTGCAAACCTGCATTCGTTGCAGACTCCAAAGGCGAAACGATATTAGCATCTTCAACAAAATCCCCTAAGCTTGAATCTTCGTCATCACCCACAGGCGTTTCCATCGACACAGGCTCTTTAGAAATTTTAATGACCTTACGGATTTTGTCTTCAGGAATTTCCATACGCTCAGCCAACTCTTCAGGCGTTGGATCGCGCCCCATTTCTTGCAACATTTGGCGAGAAATGCGATTTAATTTATTAATGGTTTCAATCATATGTACGGGAATACGAATGGTGCGAGCTTGGTCGGCAATTGAACGAGTAATTGCCTGACGAATCCACCACGTTGCATAAGTCGAGAACTTAAATCCACGACGATATTCAAATTTATCTACCGCTTTCATCAAACCAATATTTCCTTCTTGAATTAAATCCAAGAACTGCAAACCTCGGTTGGTGTATTTTTTCGCAATCGAAATAACCAGACGTAAGTTAGCTTCGACCATATCGCGTTTTGCACGCTGGGCAATCACCTCACCTTGACTCATGCTACGGTTTAACTCTCGCACGACTGAAACAGGAATATGGTAATCTTCTTCAATTGTTTTTAGCTGTTCTTGCAAAGCAATAATTTCATCTTCATGCTGCTTTAATTTTTCGGCGTATTTTGTACGACTACCTTTAGTGACTTTTTTCACCCACTCGGTATCTTCTTCGCTGCCAATAAACTTCTCCAAGAAAGTTTTTTGTGGCATCGCACACAAATCAATCGCAATGCGACGAATTTGCCGCTCGACGTCGCGAATTTTTGACACAGGCTCACTGTAGCCTTCCATCATCATTTCAGTTGCTGAGATTGGGAAAGAAAATTCCATAAATTGCTTTTGAACCGCTTCTCTAGCGGCAATTTCTTCAGCCTTATCATAACCTTTAGCTAAAGCAGCTTTCCATTTTGCCATTAGCTCACTGAGTACAGCAATTTGCTCAGTAATCATCAAGTGATACTCTTCAGTATCTTTTGCGGGAGCAACCGATTCTTCCTGCTCTTCCTCATCACCCAGCTCTACGGCTGTCTCATCAACAATAAAACCATAGTTACTAATGTAGTCAGCAATTTTTCCTTCACCTTCTTGGGCATCCGCCAAACGGTCTAATAAAATGTCAACACACGGTGGAAAAGCGGACAATGCCAATTGTACTTGTGTCAGTCCCTTCTCGATACGTTTAGCAATCTCAATTTCACCATCGCGAGTTAACAAGTTCACAGAACCCATCTCGCGCATATACAAACGCACTGGATCTGTCGTACTACCAATCTCAGTTGCACCACCAATATCAGGCGTTTCTTCTTCGACTTCTGACTGAATAACATCTGTACCCAGTCCGTCCTTATCTTCTGGACGCTCGAGAATATCAATACCCATTTCTGCAATGGACTCCATGATTTCTTCGATTTGTTCTGGCTCCATCACCTCTTCAGGTAATAAGTCATTAATTTCAGCATACGTCAGAAAACCCTGCTCAGCACCTTTGGCTAATAATTCTTTAAATTCTGACTCTTGATCCTGATCTATAAATTCACTCATTCTTGCTCACACTCTTAAATTAAATACAATACGCCCAATATAGACAGGTATATGGGTATCATTTTTTAAATTCCAAGCCTAACTCAACTAATTTTTCGCTGAATACGCCTGAGGACAACTGTCAGTCCCTCGATAAATTCTGTTTTTAGACGCTGTTGCTGCTCTTCTAGCGTTTCGGAAATATGGGCTTTTTCCACCAAGGTCTCATCCGCCAGAATGACGGTAAGCCTTTGCCTATAGGTGTCATCAATCGCCTCTAAAATAATTTCGGGACTTACAACACTTTTCTGATAATTGACTTGAAACCAATTAATCAAACACCAGAGCAAATGTGCATCAGGCTCTTTGCTCTCTCGCAAAGACTCAACATGCTCTGCATAATTTGCCAACTCAGGTGCTGCCATCAAAAGACGAATCAAGCGACTTTCCGCCCCTCGGCGACTAAATTGTTGGCGACCTTGCTGTCGACTTTGCGAGAAATTGGGACTCTTTGAACGATTTGTATAGTTTGTATTTTGGAGGTTCTTTTTATAATTTGACGGCGAATTATTGCGGTAGCCATTTGGGAATTTACCCCCCGAAGTTTCTGCAGCAGCGACATTCACACCTTGTGCCAGCTGATAAACATCCATACCAATGCGTTCTGTTAAGCCTTGATAAAGCAACGCTTTGTAAGCACTCTCAGGCAGGCTATCAAACAAAACTTTAGCACGCGAAGCAACCTCTCCACGCCCTTCAACAAAGCTCAAATCACTGTCATCAATCAAAGACTGAAAGACAAACTCGCTAAATAACAATCCCTCTTTGAATAATTTCAGAAAGGCAGATTGACCAATTTTACGCACCAAGGTGTCAGGATCTTCGCCTTCGGGTAAAAAGACAAAGCGAATTTCCATATCCATATCCATGGCTGGTAGAATCGTATCCATCGCACGTTTTGCCGCTTTTCGCCCCGCATTGTCGCCATCAAAACAAATAAAAATCTTGTGGGTGTATTTCTTCACCAAAGCCAAATGCTCTGGGGTAAACGCCGTACCCAAAGCCGCAACCGCACCCGTAACGCCTTTTTGTTGCAAGGCAATCACGTCCATGTAGCCTTCAACGACAATCAAGTGCTCAATATTTCGCGTCGACTGCAAAGTCTCATAAAGCCCGTACAAAACGTAACGCTTAGAGAAAACTTCCGTTTCTCTAGAGTTCAAGTATTTCGGTTTCGCATCACCCAAAGCCCTAGCACCAAAACCAACAACCCGACCACGAGCATCCCGAATTGGAAACATCAAACGGTTTCGGAATTGGTCGTAAACGCCATTATCACCGCGAGAAACTAGGCCAACTTTCTCAAGCTCTACATCCGTTATCTCTGGTGCAAAGTGTTTTTGTAAATGATTGCCCTGCTGCGAATAACCCAAACGGAAAAAATCAGCCGTTTCTTTATCCAGTTGACGCTCAGTCAAATAGACTCTCGTTTCCGCCCCAACTTCAGCATATAAGTTCTTCTGATAAAGCTCTGCGGTTTCCTCTAACACATCGTACAAATCTCGACGACGTTGAGCCTTTTCCTCATCAAAATGCTCATACTCAACAGCAATACCCGCAGATTCCGCCAAAGCCTCTACCGCATCAACAAAAGCCAAATGCTCATATTCCATTAAAAAGCGAATGGCATTACCTTTGGCACCACAACCAAAGCAGTAATAAAATTGCTTGTCGGGTGCAACACTAAAGGAAGGCGTTTTTTCGTTGTGGAAAGGACAACAAGCTTGGAAATTTCTGCCTGCTTTTTTTAAGGGAACACGAGCATGAATCACGCTGACAATATCAACACGACTAAGTAATGAGTCAATAAAGGTATTCGCTATACGCTTTGACATGTCGAGATTCTACTCAATAAATTAAGATTAAAACGGAAAAAGAAAACATAGTTATGTAAAAACATTCAACGCAACCATCCGTTGTGCATTTAGGAAAATCAAAGTATTAGAAAAATCATTCCCCCTCTTTTGTAAAGAGGGGTTAGGGGAGATTTTGCATAATGTAAATTTCACCTTATTTACCACTATAATCATGTAATTTGACTATATCTGCAAATCCTCTTAATCCACTTTTTTAGAAAAGGAAAAATATTCTTAATTTCCAAACTTTTTGAAATATATTCGCTTTTCCTGTTAAACAACCAGCATAACTACAATAGTTCAAAAGTTAATGTAACAAAAAAATCGGGCAAAAGCCCGATTTTTATTTTGTTGCCGACAAGGGAAAATCAACAGTTATCATGAAGTCTATTTAAATTACATTTGACTACAATTTATTCTTAACCAATTGACTAACTGCACCCATATCCGCTTTACCTTGAATTTTAGGTTTGACTATAGCCATGACTTTGCCCATTGCTGCCATGCCTGTTTGTCCAGTTTCGGAAACTTCAGCAATTGCTGCTTCGACAATCTGTAAAATTTCTGACTCATCGAGTTGCTTTGGTAGAAACTCAGAGAGCACAGCAATTTCAAAAGCTTCTTTGTCCGCCAAATCGTCTCGATTAGCCTCGCGAAACTGTTTTTCAGAGTCTTTGCGTTGTTTAATTTGCTTATCTAATACTGACAACTGCTCAGCTTCCGATAAAGAAATCTGCTCGTCAATTTCTCGCTGCTTAATAGCAGCAGAAAAACCACGCAAAACCATCAACTTGGCTTTGTCACCAGATTTCATTGCGTTTTTTGTTTCATCTAATACTGCTTTTTTCAATGGCATAATCAATTCTCCAAAACAAAATAACACATAGACTCACGGTAGTTTCCTACCTGTGAGAAAGTTTAATGCTTAGTAAAGACGCTCGAATCTTCTTTTTTCGTTACGTAAACGGCGAGCGTTACGTTTTACAGCAGCACCTTTCTTACGCTTTCTTTCTTGCGTTGGCTTTTCAAAGAACTCACGCTCACGAACTTCTGAAAGCACACCAGCTTTCTCACAAGAACGTTTAAAACGACGTAATGCAACGTCAAATGGTTCGTTATCTCTAACCTTAATTGCGGGCATAAAATCTCACCTAAAAATAAAATGTTAATAAGGGTAGCGGATTATACCGAAACTTTTTAGAAAAGCAAGCACTGTAAACGCCCCTATTTCAATCCGTTAGAGCAATCCATTGACGAGCCAATTATCAGCAACCACTAACGTAGTTGCAAAACAAAAAAATTTGCCTAACATTGGCAGATAAAATTTCGTACAATAGCCAAACTTTAATTAACCACTATTTCTTATGATTGTCCTCGGTATTGAAAGCAGCTGCGATGAAACGGGCATTGCTCTATTTGACACAGAAAAAGGCGAACTCGCACACCGCGTCTACAGCCAAATCGAACTTCACCGCCAATATGGCGGCGTTGTTCCTGAGCTTGCTTCTCGCGACCATATCAACCGTGCAATCCCCCTGATTGACGCAACTATCAAAGATGCCAATATCGACAAAAAAGCCATTGACGCCATTGCTTATACAGCAGGCCCTGGCTTAATGGGTGCGTTATTATGTGGCGCTTCTATTGCTCAATCCATGGCTTTTTCGTTGGGCATTCCCAGTCTAAAAATCCACCATATGGAAGGACATTTACTCGCCGCACTATTGGATAAAACGGCACCGCCACCACAATTCCCTTTCATTGGACTACTGGTATCTGGCGGACACACCATGCTCATTTTGGTCAAACAAATCGGGCATTACGAAGTTCTGGGTTCAACCCTAGACGACGCTGTTGGCGAAGCATTTGACAAAACGGCAAAACTAATGGGGCTACCCTACCCTGGCGGACCAGAATTAGCCAAACTCGCAGAAAATGGCGACCCCAAAGCTTTTGACCTGCCAAGACCGATGACCAACCGTCCAGGCTTAGATTTTAGTTTTAGCGGACTCAAAACTCAAGCTCGTTTACTGATAGAAGACGAAGCCCACTACAACAAAGCAGACATTGCCGCCTCTTTCCAAGCCGCTATTATCGACACACTATTGATTAAGTGTCGTCGTGCCTTAAAAGAAACAGGGGCAAAAAGTCTCGTTATTTCAGGTGGCGTTGGCGCTAATATTTCACTGCGAGAAAAACTCGGTGAATACTGCCAAAAAAATCACATTTCCTTGCACATTCCACCGCACGAACTTTGCACGGATAACGGACTGATGATTGCTCACGCAGGTGCTTTGCGCGTCCAGCAAGCTCAAATGGATTACAGCATTCAATGCACCGCTCGCTGGTCACTTGATGAATTGGAAACCATAGCAGAATAAATTGCGGAATAAATTCAAGTACCAGAATGACGGTACCATAGCGAAATAAATTAACAATTGTTATGTCGTCTAGTCGCACGACGGACAGGTACTGTCTTCGACGGCAAGCCTTGTACCAATGATTAATTTATTCCACTATATTCTTTGGGTAATTTCACATAAACAAATTCAGCTTCAACGACTTTTTCAAATTCTCCATTGCGATAGCGTTCGGCAATCACTTCAATGTGAATACTGATTGACGTATTGCCAACGCGATCAACAACGGTGTAAAAATCCACTTTGTCGCCAATAAATATCGGGGCAATAAATTCAACATGGTTGATGGCTTTCGTCACCACTTTTTCGTTGGTTTTTAGTCCAATTCGGCGTGCAGGAACTACCCCTGCCAAATCTAACTGAGACAAAGTCCAACCGCCAAAAACAGCCCCTTGTCCATTTGCATCTCCGGGCATAGGGATGACAGATAAAGTCAATTCGCCGTTCTCTGTTATAATAGGTTTCTTTTGCATAATTTTATCCTGCTGATGACTACTTCAGACTTACTTTTGTGGGGCAAAACCCACCCAATTGAAAGCATTATTATACTGCTTTTTTTCTTGCTTGTTGTTTTCTTAATGATTTCACAACAACGCCTCAAGCATTTATTAATCAAAGAAAAGCATAACCACGAAAAAATCCAACAACAAATGGATAGCGATAATGATGCGGTCAAAGTTGAATTGGGAAAAATTGCACAATCTGTCGCTTTGCGAAGCGAGCATTTAGAGAGCCTGAGTCGTCAACAACAACAGCAATTTCGCCAAGAAAGTGAGTTAGCCAAAAATACCGTTACTCAAGCGATTGGGCAGCTAGGCGAGCTACTCCATCAGCAACAGGGTAAAATCCAAGAAAGCCAAAACGGCAGTTTTCTATCGCTACAAAACGTTATCGCCGCTCAACTCAAAAACCAAACGGAACAAGTTCGTCACAACGTCGAAAGCCTAAACAAAACCACAGAAAGCCGTCTAAAAGACATCGCCCAACGCGTCAATCAACAACTCGAACAAGGCTTTCACAAAACACAAAACACGTTTACCGACATCCAAAAACGACTATCGATTATTGACGAAGCACAAAAACGCATTGATCATCTATCGACTAACGTAGTGTCACTGCAAAACGTCCTCACGGACAAAAAAACACGCGGTGCATTTGGCGAAATGCAACTACAAACTATTGTAGAAAACGCCTTGCCACCACAATTCGTTGATTTTCAATTTACGCTGTCGAATAACAAGCGAGCTGATTGCATCATCCACCTACCAGAACCCAATGGCGACATAGTGATTGACGCAAAATTCCCACTGGAAAGCTATCGACAATTGGTTGATGAAAAGCAAACGACCACGACAACCATTACGCAAAACTTTAAAAGAGATATCAAAAAACATATTACCGATATTTCCAGCAAATATATTTTGCCCCCTGAAACAGCTGAATCAGCGATTTTGTTTATTCCAGCAGAGGCCATTTTTGCAGAAATTCACGCCAATCACCACGATTTGGTTGAATTTGCCCAGCGACATCAAATTTGGCTAACTTCGCCAACCACGCTGATGGCCATTCTTGCCACTGCAAAATCTGTCATTAAAGATGACGCAACTCGTCGTCAATCCCACATTATGCGAGAGCAACTTTACAAGCTACGCATTGATTTCGAACGCTTCCAGTCGCGCATGGACAATTTAGCTAAACGACTTGAGCAAGCCAATCGCGATGCTGCGGAAGTAAGTACTTCAGCCAATAAAATCAGCAAACATTTCAAACAAATTGAATCTTCAGAAGAGTGGGAAAGCCTGTCACCACCGCCTAACGAGGTATCTTGATAAAAATCTCACGAGCAAGCTTGATAGAACCCAAATAGTATCGTCATTCTGGAAATTGTGACGGTATATAGTAAGGTCAATTAATTTCTGGTACAGACTTGTCGTACTAAGCATGCTGTCTACGACAATTACGCCGTCACCGCGAGTGAGGGACGAACGTGGCGGTCTCCTACTACTTTGCAGAGTAGCGGGAGATTGCCACGTCGCTGTCGCTCCTCGCAAAGACTTGTGATTTTCAAAGGGTTGACTATAGCTAATACGGCAAGACGGTGCAACGCTGTAGCGGAATTTTTTGGTATGACTATAGTACCGTCATTCTGGAAAATTAAAACCATATTCACAGACCTTATATTACATAAGAAAAACGAATAACCGTTTTTGATTTTTTTATTTACAATACAGCTCATTAAATCACCACAAACACACTTAATCATGAATAAAATCACAAACAATATTACAGAGCTAGTTGGCAACACCCCGCTTTTTCGCTCACGCACTTTATCGACTGAGAACAGTGACGTTCTGCTAAAGCTTGAATATTACAATCCAGCCTCCAGCGTCAAAGACCGCATCGCACTCAATATCATTAAGGAAGCAGAAGCCAGTGGTGCTTTAAAAAAAGGCGACGAAATTATTGAAGCCACTTCTGGCAACACAGGAATCGGTTTAGCCTGCATTGGGGCTGCCAAAGGTTACAAAGTCACCTTAACCATGCCTGAGAGCATGAGCATAGAACGTCGAAAATTACTCAAGGCCTACGGTGCAAACTTGGTATTAACACCCAAAGAGCTGGGCATGAAAGGTGCCATTAGCAAAGCAAATGAAATTGCGGAAGGCAGAGACGATGTTTTTATTGCCCATCAATTCGATAACCAAGCCAATGCCAATAGCCACTATCAAACAACAGGGCCTGAGATTTGGCAACAAACCGAAGGCAATATTGATATTTTCATCTCTGGCGTAGGTACTGGCGGCACCATTTCTGGCGTGGGAAAATTTTTAAAAGAGAAAAAACCAAACATCAAAATCATTGCCGTTGAGCCAGCACAATCCCCAGTTTTGTCAGGCGGAACACCATCACCTCACCCGATTCAAGGTATTGGCGCTGGCTTCGTTCCTTCTGTCTTAAACACAGAAATTTATGATGAAGTTTACCAAGTTGATATTCAAGATGCCATCGATACCGCCAGACAATTGGCCAAAGAAGAAGGTGTATTAGTCGGTATCTCTTCGGGGGCAATGGCATTTGTGGCTAGCCAATTCGCAAAAAAACACCCTAACAAAAAAATTGTCACCATGACGGCTTCTAATGGCGAACGCTATTTGAGCACTAATTTATTTGAGTAGCTCGCAGTGACATAGCGTATAGTGAAATAACTTATTCTTGCTTTCAGGTCGGCATTAGCGGGGGGCTTGAACTATGCCGACTCGCTATCTTTGGCATAATTTAGTACCGCAATCAAAAGAAATTTGTATCGCAGTTTTCAGTATTACTCAAAATACTGGCATCGATATTCTTGCACCGCTTTTGCTTTCAAGGTGTTGAAATCAAATACCCATTTGCCGACGTTGTGGTACATCGTTTTGGGTACGCCGTCCATCACGTCGCATTTCGGTGGCGTTTGTCCTTCGGGTAACTTCTCCACTGGTTGCCAATAGTAAAATTTATCGCCGTGCAAGCCGTCTTTATCCTCATCGCCACTGCTGACTAAGCCATTTTCTTTAAATACGGTTTGTCCGTTACGCATATCGACAATGACCAGCCCTCTGATATTACCTGTGCCCTCATCAAGTAGCAAATAGTTACGATACACGCCAAGAAAATAGAGGGAATCCGTTGCAGAACCGCTGTAATTAAAGGATTTTTTCGATTGCTTATCTTTTATCCGAAAAACATAACCCATCATGTCAGATTTTTCTTGCCCTGATACTGCAAAGCGTTTTCCATTGTGGAATTGTTCGGTATAGGATTTTTTATCTTGGTCAGCAACAGATAACCATTTTCCCTGTTCGTTAATCAACTGTTTATTTGGCGTACTGACAATGAGGATAGCGGTAGTATCTTGCTCTCTAATGGCGTAGGTGGTGTTGCCATTTTTAAAGAGATAGCCCAAGAATTTCGTCGGCGTTTCGCCATCGGCTCCCATGTTGTGCCAATTACTGCCCGTTAAGGTAATGCTGTTACCTGTTTTTTTACTTGTGCCTGTGTAGGTTAAGCCATTGGTACAGGTGACATCGTACTCATCGCAGCTGCCTTTGATACGCACTTGATAATGGGGCGTGTCTAAGATTTTGTTTATTTCAATGGGGTGCGCGTCTTCGCCATAGCTTGGCGCTGATAATGACAAGCTCATTGCGGTGATTAACGCGTTCATTAAAAAGGTTTTGCTAGTTTTCATGGATTATTCCTCGTTATAAAAATTATTCATACTTCGCGAGAATGTTAGCATAAGTCTCTTCATTCCAATCCTTTAATCGGTACAACTTATTAATGGCTATACTCTCCCATGTGGTTTTGGGGTTGCTTTTGTTGTCTTCAAACATATTTCCGCCTGTGGTACGCGCTTTCTTTTTGGTGGAAAAATTAATACTGCTTGTCGTCGTCTCGCCTGTTGAGCGGCTAGAAAAGCTTGACTCAAGACCGATTAACTCAAAAGCTTGGTTTTGATAACGAAAAATATATTCAATCTCAGAACCATCATAAGAGCCACAACTATGAAACGCTACAAATTTAATCCGTAACACATTGTTTTTTATGCTTATACCGTCTAAAGAATCGTCCATACAAGTATCGGCAGAAAACAACGCTTTGCTCGGAATCACGCCTGTTAGATTTTTACTGACTAACCGATAGCGGTCACCGTCATTAAAAAATATCAGCACTCCTCGCCGATTGTTATCTATCATGCCAGTGCTATAGCTAGCGTCTTTCACGATTTTCGTCGGGTCGCTTTCATCGATGCGTAACACAATGTCGGCTTTTTTATCCTTGTTCAAATCGCCTTCAATGATTTCAATCACTTCCCAGTTTTTTGGGATATCAGCCTCAATGCCTGGATAGGCTTTTAGCGATGGCGTAGATGTGTCTGCTGACTGAGTGTCCTCGGCAAAACTTGCCGTTGTTAGCGACAGGCTTAGTGCAGTAATTACCGCGATAATTGACGGGGTTTTGTTTCGGTTCATGGAATACTCCGTAGTTGTCGTTTTTAAATATCCTTATCGGTATAACAGGCATCGTAATAGTGTGTTTGGCACATCAAATAGTCGTAAAACGATTACATTTTCCGAAAGATCGATAGCTAATAATGCCCAGCATTGCGTTGTGTTTTTTCATGGTGTTCTCCGTTAGTTTTGGGGCTTGTTAATCCCTCTTTTGGTACCGTCATTCTAATGTTCTATCGACTATCTCTACTGAGATTTCCAATAGCTTACCCACTTCCTCTCTCTCTTACTAAGTTGATTCATATCGGGGCGGTAGTTGGGGTCGGCTTGATACCACGGCTGATGTTCTTCATAGTAGCGTTGGACGTTGTTTATGTCTTTAAAGACACAACGACGTCTGGCAAACGGCTTTACTTTCTTTGTCATTTTTGTTGCATTACCACTATTAATTTTATTCAATCACCGTAAATTCAACTATGCTTGAATTCTCTAACTCATCGAAGATTACTTTTATATTATTAAATTTTTGAGGTTCTATTTTCCCAAATCTATTTATTCGAGTTTCACTAAATGTAAAGACAACTCTTTCCTTAGCCCTAGACAGTGCCACAAAGAAAGCACATTTATCTTCATCAGGCTGACTACTGAAACTCCAAAAAGCGTTATCCTCCAAACCAATAAAAATAACTGTGTTATATTCCAATCCTTTACTTTTATGGATGGTCATAATTGGTATTGAATCTTTTCCTAATATTTTTTGGATTACTTCATAGATACTTTGGCTTTCTCTAAAGTACATATCCAAAAATTGAATTAGTTTTTTTAAATTTTCTTCTAAAAATTTAGGGTTTCTATAATTTGGAAAATTAGCCTTAATCCTATCCACAGAAGCAAACTTAATAATTTCATCAATAAGTTCTTTAGGCTCTAACTTTAACTGAATAAGTTTGTTAATAAACTGGTTAAACTTATTTTCCAATTGTATTATTTCGCTATTTTCATAAATAGAGGAAATGTTAATAAGAAAATTCAGTGCCTGAGTTTTCTCATGAGTACCTTCAATTCCAGACGATAGAGAAATTGTATTTAGTATAAAAATCATAAAGTCGTCGGATAATAAGTCTTGAAACTGGCTTTCATCTCTAGCTCTAACCCCATTGAGATTAAAGTATTCTATGATTTCTCCTGCATATAGCCCTAATTGCTGTTTAACAAGAATACAAATATCTCTAGGTTCCAATTTTTGCTTATCAATCCAATGCTTAACCTGCTCTAGCAAATGTTCTTTTTCTGTTTGTTGATTGTTATATAGCCAAACATAAGCTTCGCCATCTTCTTTGTTCCATGTTTCTGAAGCATTAGCTATATCATTTTTATGCAGGAGTTCTTTTATAAGGTGATTTTGTAGCGCTACCAACTTTGGGGCTGATCTAAAATTTTTTGCTAGGACTAACCGTTGCACCTGATACTTCTTAAGATAAGAATCAAAAATATCAGGTTGAGCACCAGCCCAAAGCATTATTCTTTGTTTGTCATCTCCAACGGCTGTAAATACTGCCTTACTATCACCAAAACAAGCGCTCAGAAACTCAAATTGAATGGAAGTAGTATCTTGAAATTCGTCTAAAAAAATATGACTATACGTTTGCTGTAGATATCTTTTAATTTTTGGATTAGATTCAATGAGTAATTGAGACAAACGCATAATCATTTTAAAGCTTAATTTAGATTCAATAAGCAATTGTTTCCATCCTTTTTTTGCAATATTATCTTCAATGGGAAAGACATCGTTATGAGTTTTTAGTAACTTATTCTTTTTGCTCGCGTTAGAACAATCACAACCTAATCTTTTATATAATTCAAGCACCTCATTGTCTGCAACTACATCAAAAGGATAATTTACTTTATACTCTTTAGGCAGTGCTCGATAAAATTGATCCAAAATTGACTTAGCAAACGCATCAAATGTTAACGAACTAAATCGTTTTGAAAGCGTCTCACCGCATCTTTTATCAACTCTAGTTTTCAAATTGTATGCGGCATCTCGTTTAAAACTTATTGCCAAAATTTTGCGAGGGTAAACACAACTATTAGTTTCTAATAAAAAACTGGCTCGCTGTGCTAATAACTCTGTTTTACCTGCACCAGGTCCTGCGACAACTAACGTATTGTAATTAGACTTTACTGTAATTAGTGCATTCTCTTCTAAAGATAAATTATCAGCGGGAATCCAATCTTCTATATTTTTAAACATCATGAGAGTAGCTCTCCTATTTTCTTAAAAATCTCATCAAAAACGGGAGGCATATTTTCTAAAAGCTCTTCGTCTGTCATTAATGATAATGCTGTAATGTGTGTTACAGGCTTCCCTCTTCCGAGAAAATGGTAGTTGTACCATATCATTAATTCTTTTTGTGTATCACTGTATGTCAAAGCCTCAGCTTTCTCTGATTTTAAAGTTGCATGTATAGCGTTTTGTAATTTTGCATAATATTCATCTTCTGTCTTATCAGGAATCCTTGGGCCTCCTCCTTGAGGTATTGCAGATTTATATTTTTCTGAGTAATGCTCTAGCATTAAAAAATCCAAATCCAAAGGGAATGAATAATAAATATTATATTTTTCAAGATATGTTACCCATAATTGTATAGTTTCTAACTTATTATCTTCCCCATATGTCCATGTATGCATCTGAGAAAAACTTTCTTCTGTCATGACTGTATCATCTCTGGTCTTGAGAAGTTCTTCTCGTTTACATCCAACTTCTAACAATTGTTGTAGAATATACTTTATACGCCCCCAACCACCACCTTCACGTTCGACATCTAAATCTAACAGAGTGATATAAGGGATATTCAGTACTTTTAATAGCTTCCATATATGATTAACAAATCGGTGTCCCAATGGGACAAACGTGATGATATTATCGTCAAAATCCATTTGATGAACATCCATTAAACGGTTAAATAAGACCTCTTCACTATCACCTTCTCCTATGACAACCAATTTTGCAAAATATATTTCAGGATAATTTCTAACTGCTCCTTTTACATATTTATAAGCTTCATCATTCTTTTGAGGAAGTAAAATAGCGTTAACTTCTGCTTTATATTCATCACTTATCCTAAAATGAAATATTGATTCAGGGGGAATTCTTTTGATAATTACAGGAGTGTGAGATGACAAGAAAACTTGAGTTTTATCATGATTAGAGATAGAAGTTAATATATTAATTACTCTGCCCAATAACTGAGGAGCAATGTGATTCTCTGGTTCTTCGACAGCCAATATTGTTAAGACGGGGGTTACTGTATTTTCATTTTCCTGTAAAAGATTTTCTTCCACTTCCAATAAAGCACAAACAAGTGTTAGATAAAATAAAGATCTATATCCTTCACCTAACTCGTTTATTTGAAATGCCCGATTCGTTTCTGTAGGGCTAAAAGATACTTCTATTTTTTTTAGTATTGAATCTAATTCATTATTCCCAAAACCTAAATTTGTTTGCTGATATCTCTTGTCCTTGTGGAACTTTTCCCAATAGGTTGCCAATGTTTTTTGTATCTCATTAAATTCCTCAAGACCTGTAAAAAGGGTATTAATCTCTTCTATTTTCTGATTAAATTCTGTTTTAAAGTCATCATCAAAACGTAATAATCGTAATACACGATAGAGCATTGAGCCAGAAACATAACGGATTTGGTCACTTGGTTTTCTAATAGCAGGAATATACAAAACTTGAATTAATTCTCTTAAGTGTCTAGGGTAAATAATTTTTGAATCCTCGTCTTCTGTTTCTCCTTCAGGAACCATTATGAAAAATATCGAAGTTTCAATTTCGCCTTCATCGGAAAATTCGGTTTTGTACCATTTGCTTTCAAGCCTAATTCTTATATACGGCTCTTTCCCTTCGTCATCAACAACCATATGGTTAAAATAATGAGGTACTGAGTTTTCGTCATTACTAAATTGAATTTGTACTTCTATTGATAGTTCTCTATTATCAATAGAGTTTAATTGTTCTTCATAAGGAATATGAAAATCTTGCTTGACAATATCTCGTTCTGCTTTTTTTGTTCCAAAGACTTTTGTTAAAGCTTCTAACATCGCGGTTTTTCCAGAACTATTTAACCCAATAAAAGCGTTTAATCTATTCTTTAACTGTATGGAAACACCTTTTGAATCAAAAGCCCTAAAGCCCTTGATAACTATTTTTGAAATATACATAATGTAATAATCCTTTTTTAATTAATTTGTTAAGACACCACAGGAAAAACAATTCATCCACCCATCAATCAGTAGACAAAGGCGACCTCATAGGATTTTTCCAATATCTCACCCATGCTTTTTCCTTATCGCTCAATTGGTTCATGGCAGGGCGGTAGTTGGGGTCGGCTTGATACCACGGCTGATGTTCTTCATAGTAGCGTTGGACGTTGTTATCTTTAAACACATAACCACGTTTGGCAAACGGCAGATTTCGCAACACTTTGAGTTCAAAGGCATTGGCACTTTTACAGGCGTATTGTAATTGCTCAATATACGCTTCGTTTGTGCTAAAGATAGTTGAAAAATCCTCAGCAAAATCAGCAAAACAATAGCCTTCCTGCACTTTTGCTCGATTGACCCATTCAGAATTTGGAATACGCAAATTTAACTCACCGTTGGGATGGAAATTCTTTTGCTTAAAGGTCACGGTGCTGTTGCCATCGGTGCGAAAATGGAGCATTCCCTTATTCTCTTCGTCAAGAACATAACGCGAATCATCACGCTCACAATCGCCCGTTGTCAGCTGCCCTGTTGATTGCCAATGACTGGCATCATCAAAGAAGCTACATTCAACAAAGAAATTTTTCGCAAATTTTGGCGTGATATTCAGAGTGAAATCATCAATTTGCTTGTTAGCCCATCGGTTGGCAGGCGTGAGTAAGTAGCCGAGTTCATTAACGCTCATCACGGAATTGCCATAAGTAAAGCGATAACGATGGTGCAGTTTATTTTCCCCGTGCTTAAAAGTCGCTTTAAAATAATAAGCATAGTGAAACAGGTCGCTACCTTCATCGGCTTGTTGATACTCTCTGCTCGCTTGCTGATAGCTAAGCCCCTGTATTTTTTCTCCTATTTGCAACGGCTTTTTGATAAAAGCGGTTTTATACGGCAGTTTTTTACCGTTTAATACCACTGAAAAGTCATATAAATAAGGATGTTCCTTGCTCACCTTGCCATCGGGAAAGCTGATATAGGGGGAGTAAGTCTCCGCCTCAAAACCCATAAGAATGGTTTTTGTGCGGTTAGGATTATAAAAGGTGTAATCAACATCAACAATAAACGAGCCATCGTTTTGCTCAACGATGTCCAAAACTTCTTTACGCACGCTGATATCGCTTTGTTGTAGCGGTATCAGCTGATTACCACTCATTTGATATTCGCTGTCGTTAGCGTTGGCGGCTGTAATTACCACTGTTGCCGCCAATAGAACAAATAAGCGGTAAAGGCATTTGTACAGTTTCATGTTGTTTCTCCACCGATTTAAAATTATCGTTTTAAAATAATAGGCTTAAAATTCTGCCGCAATGACGAGGTTTTTCGCTTTACGTAAAACGGCATCGACATCCTCGCTAAAGTCTTTGGGTAGGGATTTGATTAATTTTCCGTTGTTAAAATACAGACGCGTATCGTATTTGTCGTAAACGGGGTCGTGTTTATAATAGAAAATCAAGTTGTTATTCTCATCATAAAGATATTCTCGT
>PDWI01000742.1_pt1 | contig 52826 bp, 49 predicted proteins | sample 1430891 | NCBI WGS metagenome assembly PDWI01 (sample SAMN01162508, study PRJNA174530) | Oral metagenome, whole genome shotgun sequencing project. | biome: Marine environment; feature: Marine mammal; material: Swab sample of the gingival sulcus; isolation source: swab sample of gingival sulcus... | reverse complement strand
ATTTTTCGTCATCTATAATCGTAAATGCATAACCCCCTGCATTTATCTCAGCCCCGAATTCAATTGCTTGTTTAGGACACACTGAAACACATAACCCGCATTGTTTACACCTTTCAGGTTTTGTGAGTACCTTCCTCATAAAAATACCTCCTATACTTTTATTTTTATTCACTTAGGTTCGCACTAATTTTTTTCTTATATCTTAACGCTAAAATTGTGTTTATTATTCCAAGGACTAAAACGACAATTGTATATGTAAATATATAGGTGTAACCACCATTTCCATATTTATCTAACCAATTTCCAAATAAAGTAAATTGAAATAAATCAGGTGAAAAGCCTATTGCACATATTACCCCTGCTCCTAATCCAGCAAAGCTTCTAGGTATCTTAACCTCTTCTTGTACACCCCACATACTTCCTCTTGAGAAAAAGTTAAAGAATGCTACTAACAGTACCAAGGCAATTAAAACACCTGTAGAAATTCCTGCAGGAACGGTCATAATTGCTATTAAGAATACCAAATATGCTCCCAGTCCAATCATAAGTGATTTAGAAACAGATCCTATTTTATCACCTACTGCACCGCCGATAGGCGCACCTATAATCCTAACCAGATAGGTTCTCACTATAGCCAAAGATCCAGCAAAGACAACGCTTACACCTAGTACATCTGTAAAATAAGGAGTAAAGTAAGATAACGATACATAGGTACTGTAACCACTAAATACCGCAAAACCTGCAAACCAGATACCAGGGTATTTTAAAACGGTAAGTATCGTCTCTTTTTTGGCTTTCTTTTCTTCCATTTCTTTTTTTGCTTTTGCCATTTCTTCTTTTGGGTCTTTTATCAAGAAGAATAGTATTAAAGCGTGAAGCAATCCTAGAACACCATATCCGATTACAACATATTTGAACCCTATTATTTGATTAGTTGCACTAGCAAAAAGAGCCATAACTACAAAGTTTGTAATAACTCCTCCAATACTTAATGAAGACTCCATCACACCAAATATTTTACCCTGTTCCTTCTCGTCACCTAAGAACCTTACAATCTTAGTATGAGCTGGGAATAATCCAATTAATCCTGTTACTGCTAGACCTCCCCAAGTAAATAGAGCGAATTGATAGTTCAGGTTAAAGGCAAAAAGTATACACAATACGCCATTTCCTATTAAAGATATCAAATATACCCACTTGTAATTAAATTTGTCCGCCAATATACCACCAAGTGGCGCTAATAAGTTACCCACACCAAATATCGCTATAAGTATACCTAACTGAGCATTTGTTGCTCCTATAGATTCTACAAGAGGATCATAGAAAATGTACTGCACGAATGGTAGGGCGTACACAAGACCATAAGCTGACCCCATAATAAAAACTGTGACCCATTTCTTTAATTTGTTGTTCATAATTTTCTCCTTCTTAAAAATAATTTATTTATAAAAGCTCTCTACTTGCTAAACAGCCTAATAAAATAGAATTGTACTTTATTTCCAAGGTATCTGACCTAGACCCGAGTATAACTGGTCTGCTTGCACCTAAAACCAAGCCTGCCCATTTTGCATCATTAAAATACAACCAAGATTTACTTAAAATATTGCCGGTTTCTATATTGGGAAATAAAATCAAATCAAGATCACCTGATACTTTACTATCAAACCCCTTATGTTCAGCTGCCTTTTTGTCAAAAGCTATATCAAATGATAACGGGCCTTCCATAATACATTTTGGGAAAAAACCACTTTTGTGAAGTTCAACCAGATTAGCTGCGTCTATGCTTGCAGGTATTTTAGGATTCACCATTTCATTTGCTGCTAGTAATGCTACTTTCGGTTCCTCTATGCCCATTTTTATTAAAGCTTCTAAAGAATTAATAAGTATTTCTTTTTTTTGTTCAAATGATGGTGATACGTTTATTCCTGAATCTGTTCCAAAAATTAATTTATGATACATAGGAAGCTCAAAAACTGCAAGAAGTGATATAAGTCTATCTGTTCTTAGTCCATACTCTTTATTAAGAACACCTTTCATATAAATGCTAGTGTTTACCATGCCTTTCATTAACAAATCCGCTTCTTTGTTTCTAACACATAAAACTGCTTTTTTTACCGTTTCTTCAGGCGTTTCGCAATGCGCCAACTCATAGTTCGATAATTCTACTATCTTACAAGCATTTTCTATCTTTTTCTTATCCCCGAATAATAAGCACTTGATAAAACTGTTATCAACAGCTTTTTTCAAGGCTTTTAATACCGTTAAATCATTAGCTCCTGCAACCGCTACCCTAACTTTGCTCCCCTTTGCTAATACTTCGAGACGTTCAAAACTTTGTATCATAGATATCTCCTTACTACTTTTTACATTAATAATCTTTAGCAACTTCTTCTTTTGTAAGTACCCTAGTAACTCCCTTTGCCAGTGCCTCCATCTCCATTTCACCCGGTACAACTTCTATAGGAGCTAAATATTCAACTCGTTTCTTAACACCCTCTACAACCATTTGAGATCTTGCTATCCCTCCTGAAAGTATAATTTTGTCAACCTCACCAAAAAGAGAGGCTCCAAACATAGATATTTCTTTTGCTATCTGATATACATAAGCATCAAATATAAGTGTTGCGTACTTATCTCCCTCTTCAACCATCTTCTGTATCTTTACCATGTCTTTCGTGCCGAGGTAGTCGTAAAACCCACCTGTATTACTTATTTTATTTATCATTTCAGACTGAGTGTATTTTCCTGAATAACATAGTTTAACTAGCTGATAAGCAAGTAACCCTCCGCTTCTTTCAGGCGAAAAAGGACCGTCAGATCTACCACCACTACCATCAATCATCTTCCCCTTTTTATGAGCTACTATCGAATTTCCCGACCCTAAATGAGCCGATATAAAATTACAATCCTTATACTTTTTACCCATTCCTTTGGCAACTTCTCTTGATACAGCCTTATGGTTTAGAGAATGTAGCCAAGACTTCTTTTCTATTTCTTTTATACCAGTTATTCTTGATATATCATCAAACTCATCTACCGATACGGGATCCACTACAAAGGATGGAATTGATTGTTCTTTTCCTATTTCATATGCCAGTGCTGCCCCAAGATTAGAAGCGTGTTCACCGTTTATAGCACTTCTTAAATCTTCAACCATTTGTTCATTAACTCTATACGTCCCTCCAGGTATAGGCTTCATCAATCCTCCTCTTCCAGAGACAGCATCAAGTTCTTTCATATCAAAGTTGTTTCTATCAAGTGTCTTTATTATTAAGCTTTTTCTATACTCCATTTGATCGAATACGGTATTAAATTTCTCCAAGTCTTTTTGTTCATGAAATATACTATCTTTTATTATTTCTTTTTCATCTTCAAAAACCGAAATCTTAGTCGATGTTCCTCCAGGATTAATTACTAATATTTTCATATTTTATGCTCCTATTTTATTATTATCTTTAATTTGTGTTTCTTTAAAAAAGAATATTCCAAGGAATGAGAGCACTATTGACACGATAGGGTTGACGTAGTTCAGTAGTGCATATGGTGCGTACTCCAAAGTAGAAACGCCTAGAACGCCTGCCATAAAAGCTGCACCTGTAGTCCATGGAATAAATATCTGAGTAAGTGTACCACCTTCCTCTAGAAATCGACTAAGCATGGATAACTTAATGTTTTTCTTCTTAAACTGCTCTTTAAATAGATTTCCTGATAAGATGAGCGCCAAATAAACTTCTCCTAAAAGAGCACATAATGCAGTAGTCGTAAATATTACGATAGTTGCTATAAACCCCTCATTTGTTACATTTGAAATGAGTTTTCTAACTATTACTGATAAAATACCCAACCTTTGTAGTGCTCCGCCAAGTGATATAGCTATAAACGCTAGTGAGAACGTCCACATCATACTTTGAATACCACCTCTAGAAAGCAAGCTATCAACTAGCTCTACTCCGGTATTTGATGTATATCCATAATTAAGAGTTATTAACGCATCTTTAATGGGGATTCCTTGCAAAGTAACCGCAATAATAACCGCTGCAAATGATCCAATCATCATAGCAGGAACTGCCGGAACCTTTTTGATATTAAGCGCAAATAATAAAATCATAGGGATAAACACGATAGGATTCATATCCATGCTACTGCCAAGTGCATTTATTATGTTAGTAACTTCAATCCCAGCAGAAGCTCCGGTTGAATACTTTAACCCAATGATTGAAAAAGCAATCAAAACAATTACATAAGAGGGAACAGTACTATATGCCATGGATTTAATGTGATCATACAAGTTTGCATCAGAAGCTGTTGCAGAAAGATTGGTAGTATCGGAAACAGGAGACATTTTATCCCCAAAATATGCGCCAGATAAGACCATACCAGCGGTAACTGGAGCAGGAATACCAAGACTAGCGCCCATTCCCATTAAAGCTACGCCCACAGTACCCGCAGTCCCCCATGATGTACCGATTGATAAAGAGGTTATACTACAAAGTAGTAATCCGACAGGTAAAAATACGGTAGGCGTAATAATTTGTAAGCCATAGTAAATTATACCCGGTACAGTACCTGAAATAATCCATGAACTAATAATTACCCCAATCATGATGAAAATCATCATAGCCGGCATGGCATCTCTGATACTATCCATCATTCCCTCTAGTACATCGTTGAAAGTAAAGCCGATAATTTTAGCAACAACCATTGTGAGTGCTAAGGCAAGAAGCAGCAAAATGTGGATATCTGTTTTTGCTATAAAAATACCCACTCCCAAGATCAACATAATCATAATAACAAGAAAGATAGAAACATTAAAACTCGGTTCTTTTTTCATAATTACCCCTTTCGGAACACTGTTCCGATTTTTTATTAAAAAAATATATTAACCAACTTTTTTTCGGAACATCGTTCCAATTTTTAAGTAAAAAAATTTAAATCTTTAAACAATCTTACTTAAAATCTTATTTATATCTCTTTGTGTTTTAAGTAGAGCACTTATTTTAAAATCCAACTCTTCATTATCCATTCTTACAGTTGGTCCTGAAATACTCATAGCAAATGAACACTCAGATTTTCTCTCAAAAATAGGAACTCCAACACAATACAAACCGATTTCTCTTTCTTCGTTATCTATCGCATAGCCTCTTTTTTTAATTTCTAGGATTTCTTCTTTTAATCTATTTATATCTGTTATGGTATTGTCTGTATACTTTTCTAATTGTTTGGTACCGATTAGCTCAACATCAACCTTATGCGAAAAAGCCAAAAGACACTTGCCTACAGAAGATACGTGAGCGAGTGTAGACTCCCCTACATTTGGATTTACAGCTAACAAACTATCATTTACATAAGCTTTATCTACAACCAAGGTTCTGTAATTACCTTGAAAAATATCCTCAATCATCGAGAGATTGACAGCTTCGCCTACTTCGTTCGCTAGATTTTTTAGATAAGGTTTTATAATATTGATTGTTGAGAAACTACTAGCAACCTTAAGTCCCATTGCGTATATTTGTAGACCAATTCCGTACTTATCGTCTTCTGTTTTTCGCACAATACCCTTTTCTTCAAATGTTGTCAATATTCGATGGACTGTACTTTTGTGAAGATTCAATCTTTCCGATATTTCTGTAATACCAAGGGGCGTATTGACGTCATTTATAAGTAACAAGATATTGCTTGCTCTTTCAATTGACTTTACTTTCTCAGACATAATAACCCCTATCTATTGATAATGCTAGTTTAGCACGTAAAAATTTTACTGTCAATTTCTTTTGAACAATTATGACAATTATTTTGATATATAAGTATTTTTTATGTATATTTTTACTAAGAATTATTCTCAATTATGCCTTATTAAAGACCACAAATTAATTCTTGATAAAAGGGCATCCCTTTGATAAATCCACGTAGTATATCAAAGGGATGTTTCCTTGAAGCTACTAAGCACAAGGCTGTTTATTATGATAGCTACTACAGCATATAGCAGAGGATTTCGATATTTCCTCAGATAATTAATATCTCCCTTTTTCCGGTATAAAAAACTTAACTGTTGAAACAGATAGAAACTATATCACTACATAAATAACACCAGTTATTTAATTTTTCAAGCACTTGCGACACATTTCACAATCTATTTATTTTGATGAATATAGTAATACTGCTAAAAATTTTTATAAATCTAGTAAATCTTTTAAAGTACTTCTAATGAAAGTATCGACTTCAAAGCAATTATTGTTTTACACTATTTTATACCCAATAATGTCCACCAAGGATAATATATTAGTATCGCTCCCAAAAAGACGATGATGGTAGTCACCAGGCCCAATTTGGTAACATATGAAGTAGGAAAATACTGCCTGCTTTCGCCAATCATAAGGGCAACACTATGGAAGGGCAAAATTGCATGAAAAGAAACTGCTACTACGGTTATATAAACTACTAAATCATCAGAAACAATATTTTTGCCAATGATAATCAGACCTGGTATAACAACAGATAAAGTAGTGGTATTACTACCTAAAATCATGTGCATAGTCATCGCAACTAATACCATAGTCAATATATAATATATGCCTAAACTATCAGGGAATATAAACTTAATTGATGAAAATAGTACATCTGCAACCCCACACCCTTTAATAGCTGTTCCTATCGAAAAGGCAGCCGTTAAAAATACAAGAGTTGTAATATCAATTTTTTTTAAGTCTTTTACAGTAAGTGTTTTTATAAAAAACATTAGTATGGTTGCTAACGCTGTTACCCACACAGGAGATATATTATGAATATCACCAGTCATCCAAAGTAAGACAGCAAAAACTACTATTATCAATGTTGTTTTGTCCTTATTATTTAGTTGCACACTTTCTTTTTCTTCATTAATTTCAAGACCTTCTATATGAATGTGTAGCAAATCTTTACGAAAAATTAGTACAAAAATAATAAAAATTATAATGCCATAAACAACAGTAGGTACAGCCATGTATCTTATCCACTGTCCATCACTAATACTTGTTCCCGCAAAAGCAACTGCCGCGTTATTCATTATAATATCAGCATTTTTCGCCATCATATTCACAATAGAATAAAAAACAAAAGCACCATACATGAGAACTCTTCTAGTATTTTCTGCCACATTAGTTTTTTTTAAAAATGTATACAGTAAGTTTGTAACGATTATCAACCTAGCAAGAGGCTGAGGAATTATATAAATAGTCAAAATATATAATAAAATAGTTACTATAAGGACCTTAACTGGCGTCTTACACCATTTAAGTAGCTTAGGTCCAAAAATTTTTTCAACTAATTCTAAATTTGCTATACCAGAAGAAAATAAATATGTAATCACTATCAAAAAAAATGTATTCGACAAAGGAAATGATAAAAGTTCTTTTATTGGAGCCGCTTTTAAAATAATAAAAATCAACAGCATAAAAATAGAAGTTGGAATTTTATTTATTGTGTTAGTAGACCACCATGTTACAGAAAGAACTAACGTGGCAAGTATAATAGATTGATGCAGATCAAAATTCAGAGGTCTAATAATTAATAGTAAAAAAGGTATTATTAATGATAACGTAAGCTTAATCGCCCAATGATAATTATCTTTAATTCCTAAAAAATTATTAAGCTTTTTCATAATCAGTTCAACCTTCTAAACTTTTTTAATACTTCCTATCTCAAGTTAAAGCATCATATTTTTTGTGAAGTTGAATCTCTCACTATAAGTTCTACATCAATAACATAATTTTCTACTTTTTTGCCGGCTAGAAGGCTTTTCATCATCTCTACAGCCTTTTCTCCAATATGTTTAGGTCGTTGCTTAACAGAACTTAACGTAGGTCTTGAAATAACCGCATGGGTCGAATCATCAAAACCAATAATTGAAACTTTGTCTGGTATTTTTATTTTTTGTTCACTGAGCGCCTGAATCATACCTGTAGCTAAAACATCATTCGCAGCAATAACTGCATCAAAGTCTATCAATGACGACATAAGAGTCTTTCCTACTTTGTATCCACTCTCGTAACCAAAATCACTAAGAACAATCAATTTCTCATCAAGCTCAACTCCAAACTCAGAAAGCGCTTTAACATATCCCTTTAACCTATCAACAGCAGAATAAATACCAGCATTTGGACTTTTTGATGCTTTAATTAACTCCTTTGAATCTCTAAATGGATTCCCCCAAGCAGCAGCAACAAAGGCAATATTTTTCCTTCCTTGTAACAGTAGATATTTTGTAGCAATATACCCCCCTTTAATATTATCATGATAGATATGAGGCACATTTTCTAAAATGTCACGTCTATACAAAATAAGTAGTGGCATATCTTGTGGAAATAAATCATAAACTTTTCGAGCATCAATCTCTCCTTGCGGACAGTATATGAGTCCACTAATTCCAGCTCTTGACGCCTTTTTTAAACAGTTCCATTCATGCCCAATCTCTCCATGACAACTAAATACAAAGATATTTAATCCCAAGCTGTCTGCTTTTTTTGTCATTCCCTCTATTATTTTTGAAAAAAAATCATCGCCCACATCTGGAATAATGACTCCTATTATGCTATTATTATGAACTCTTATATTCCTTGCATTTATGTTAGGAATATAATTAAGTTCACTTACCGCTTTTTCGACCTTTTCCCTTAAGTCTTTTGCTACAGTTTTCTCGCCATTTATAACACGTGATACTGTCGAAACAGATACACCTGCTCTTCTAGCTACATCTTTTATCGTTATTCTATCTTTCATAATCTTTCCTAACAATCAACAATACGTGCTCCTACATCTTTCATCTTCTCGTAATATCCAGGGAATGAAACTGAAGCACACTCTGCATTTTGAACTATCATTTCTCCCTCTGAGGCAAGTCCACATATGGTCATAGCCATGGCAATACGGTGATCTCCATGACTATCTACTTTCCCTGACTTAAGAATATTTCCCCCATGAACAATCATATAGTCAGGACCAATTTCAATATTAGCTCCACACTTAGTAAGTAGTTCGTGCATAACTGATACTCTATCTGTCTCTTTTACTCTAACATGTGCTAAACCAGTGAATTTTGTATCCCCCTTAGCAAAGCAAGCACATAACGCAAGGGCTGGTAATGCATCCGGAGTGTCACTTAAATCTATCTCTTCTTTCGCCTTTAAAGCACTAGCTCCTAGAACGGTTACGCTCATACCTTCTTTATCTATTTGCAAGTCAACTCCCATATCTTTAAGATGGTATAAGACTTCTTTATCGCCCTGACAGTCATCTACATCTAATCCTTCAAGCTTAAGCCTGGAGTCCGTAATAGCAGCCCCGATAAGTGGAAAAGCTGCTCCACTCCAATCAGCTGGCACTACTGAATTTATAGCCCTATAAGCAGAAGATCCTTTTACTTCAAAGTAATGAAAGTCATCCTTCATAACCACGTCTATGCCATATCGTTTTATCCAATCGATAGTCATCTGTAGATAAGGTTTTTCCAAAGGGTCTTCTACTTTTATAATCGTATCTCCCTCCATCAGAGGCGCTACAAGTAAAATAGCAGATATAAACTGTGAACTAAACCCCGAAAAAGTAAGCTCTCCACCATGTATTGGTCCTTCTATAGAAATTGGGGGAGTAGTTGATCCTTTTTTATTAAACTCAACCTTAGCACCCAATTCTCTCAATTTCTCTGCTAATTCAAGTACAGGTCTACGACATATCTGCTCATCACCAGTAATAGTGATAATACCATCTGAAAGCGCAGCCATACCCATCGCAAAGTAAGTGGTAGTTCCTGAATTATTAGTATACAAAACGCCCTCTGGAACTTTTAATTTACCAGACAATCCTTCAACTACCCATTTTTCATCTTTTAAATCAACAGATGCGCCAAACTTTCTTGCTATATCTACTGCACTTAGACAGTCCAGACTGTCTAAAGGATTATCTATAACTGATTTACCCTCCGCCATAGTTCCAAGTAGTATAGCTCTTATCGTATGACTCTTAGAGGCAGGAACTCTTATTGTACCATTTAATTTGCTTTTTTTTACTTTAACAAACATAACAACTCCTTTATCTAATCCTAATTTATTAATCCTTCACTTTCTTATACTTCTTTTTCAGTCTTATAACAACTGGGCTATTAAGTACAATCGTTCCAATCGTTAAAATTAGTAAAATTATAGAAATAGGTCTTCCAAAAAGAGCATATAACTTATTACTTTCTGATGAAGCCAGTGAAATAGCTCTTCTAAAGTTGGCATCCATCATACCTCCTAAGACAATACCTAAAGTCATAGGGGCAACCGAATAACCATTTCTTCTCATCAAAAAACCAACTAAGCCGAAGGCTATCATAAGTAGCACGTCAAACATGCGATTATTACAAGCGAAAGAGCCAATTACACAAAGAACAACAACAATAGGTAAAAGCAATTTTTTGGGTACGGAAATAAGCTTACTGATACGTGGCGCAATCAAAAGCCCAAGAAACAATAGGAAAATACATGCTAAAAATCCACCTGCCAGAATAGCTGCGAACATATCTGACTCCGTCTTTATAAAAAGTGGACCAGGTTGTAACCCATGAACATAAAATACAGATAGTATAATAGCAGTAACTGCATCTCCTGGAATTGCAAGCACTAACATTGGGATAAGGGCTCCGCCAATAACTGCATTATTTGATGACTCACTTGCTACTATCCCTTCCACTGCACCTTCACCAAATGGAGTTGAAGGGTTTTTAACTATTTTTTTTGCCTGACTGTAAGCTATGAAGCTAGCAACAGGACCTCCTGCTCCAGGTAAAGCACCTATAAGTGTTCCAAGCGTGCAGTAATAAAGTGACATCCAAAAATGTTTTAAAATATCTTTTATTTTGACTATCTCACGTTTTATCTTTAATACTTCTCCATCAACACCACCATCGGCTATTACAGTTAGCACTTCAGAAAGACCAAATAAGCCAACTAATACAGGGACAATGGATACCCCTGCTTGCAAGTCGCTTATCCCAAAAGTAATCCTTGGCGTTCCCATAACTGAATCCATACCTATCATGCTTATACCAAGTCCTAACGTAGCACTTATTAAGCCCTTCGAAAAATTTTTCGCGGTTAATGAACCAACTGTAGTAAGGCCAAAAAGTGCCAACAAAAAATAATCAATCGGTGTAAACTTAAGCGCAATCGTTGATATTGGTCTTGCTAGTAACCACAAAGCCAAAAAACCAAATACACTACCTATAAAAGAATATATCGTAGTATATTTAAGAGCTGTATAAGCCTTTCCCTCTTTCGCTAGGGGATACCCATCAAGCGTTGTAACAACAGAGGCCGGCGCTCCAGGAATATTAATTAAAATCGCAGATACTGCACCGGAAAAAACCCCTACTACATAAACACCCATAATTGTGGCTAAAGCATCTGTCGTCGGCCAAGTATAAGTTACTGAAACCAAAAGTGCTGTTGCCATTGTTACAGAAAGGCCTGGAATACTTCCAACAAATAGACCAGTTATAGCTCCTATTAAAACTAATACAACAAATCTAAAATCTGAAAAATAAACTAAAACATCTAAAATGTTCACCCCAAAACCTCCTTTAAGGCAACATAACATGTAACAATCTAGAAAAAATAAGTTCAATCAAAAAAGTAGTTAAAAAGGAGAGTAAGAGTATAAGCCACCAGCGTCTCTCCCCTAGAAAAATAAACAAAATTGTAAGAAAGGCAATCGTTCCTATAATAAACCCTACATACGGCATCAAAAAATAATATATCATTATTATAATGGTCGTAAAAAACACTTTTTTGTATTTACTCAAAAAAGCAGATTTATCGTTCAATTCAAACGAACTATTATTTTCACTAGCTTTCGATAAATAATTATCATTGATAGACGTCTTTTCAATTATTTTTCTGTTACTCTCATATATAAAAGTAATAGATAATAACAACAAAAAAGCACCAATCAGAAGTGGGAAGAGGTAAGGTGACATAATCCAGCTAACCGACAAAGAATAGTGATTTACAACTGAATACACCATAAAAGCAATACTCAAAACTAAAAATACAATTGCCTGCATTCTATCTTTTCTTAAACCCTCTTTCATGACATCTTACCTCTTTTCTAAATCTCTATAACTAAATATACGGTATAAATTAAAGAAATAACCAACGCTATTAAAATTATTTAATCATTCTTCAGGCTTAGCTATATCAAAGTCAGCCGGATTATTTTTTGCTGCTTTAGCATCCCATAACAACCAACAAATCATAGATTGCCAGTCATCATAAAATTTATCTATGTCATCCTGTTCTGGGTATTTAATATATAATTCTTCAAGTGAATTTTGCTTAACAAAATCTTTCCACTCTTTGTCTTCTACTGCCTTAAGAGCAGCATCTCGAAGTGTCTTTTTAACTTCTTCTGGACAATCTTTATCCACCACCAAGCTAAGCGGTGTAAAAGGCATTTCAAGATATTTTTCAGATTCAGGTATTAGTTCCATTAAAGTAGGAACATCAGAATATGCATCAATTGGTTTCATTGATGAAACACCTAGAAGCTTTAAATCTCCACTTTCCAAATATCCCGTTACAGTAGAATAATTAGAATTAGTAAAATCAACTTGGTTTCCAAGTACTGCAACTATACAATCAGATCCACCAGAGTAAGCAGTAAGTGCCATATCTAGACCCAATTTATTGTAAATAAGTGATTGTACATGTCCTGAACCCCCTGGTCCTGTGTAAGACATCTTAACCTTACCAGGACGTTCTTTAATATCATTAATTAATTCATCTAAAGTATTATATTTAGAATCTTTTGAAACAACAATTACTTTAGGATCATTAACAACAGCCATAATGGAAGTGAAATCATCATAACTGTAATTTGACAATCCCATTACACGCTGTGTTCCTAGAGAATCAGCTGTATAAAAAATAGTATATCCGTCAGGTTCTGAATCAAGCACCGTCTTAGTAGCAACGGAACCAGAAGCTCCGCTTTGGTTAACAATTACAATTGACTGACCAAGTTGTTTTTCAAGTGCCGCTGCAAATTTTCTTCCAGTCACATCTGTAGTCCCACCTGCACCATAAGGTATAATCATGGTAATAGGCTTATCAGGATAAGAACTCTCACTTTTGCTATTATCCTTTGCCTCTCCAGATTTTTCCCCTTCTTTTTGTCCACAGGATGCGATACTAAAAACTAATACTAATGCCAACAAAACAGTAGATATTTTTTTTACTATCGATTTCATAATAATCCTCCTAAGAAAACGTTTTCTCATTATTGTGGTTTTTACTCTTTCATGCTATCACCTATGATGAAAATTGTCAATAAAATTTAGTATTTTCCTTTAATATTAGGCTATAATATCACCTATCATAAATGATATATTTAAGAAAACGTTTTCTTGTATTTGCATAAAAATAATGATTTTGATATTTAAGGCAATCATTATTCTTAATTAATTTGGCGATTGCAAAACAAAGATATATTTTACTCACACTTATAGTTCTTGCGAAAGAGTAAGCAACGAAAGACAGGACGGTATAGCAAGAAGATTTATACTAGAAGAAATTAGTCTAAACAAATTTACGAAAAGTTAAATAAGTAGTATATGCTAGTGGTTAATAGCTTATTTTGAAATATACTAGCTAATAAAACACCTGCGTTATTATTTGAAACAACTATTATCGAACCAACTAAGGTAAACGCTGTCTATACCATAGGTGCTGGAGATGGTTATTTAGCGGCATTTATAGCTTCTCTTACTTGGGGCAAAACATTTTTAGAAGCTTGCTTTTGCAAGCAAATACGCTGCGTTTAAGGTATGTCACACCGAAACTATGACAAAAAAAAAAGGAATGGGTTACCCTATCCTTAAAGAAGTTAAATAATTTATCAATAACTTAGAATAATCAATCAGGATCTGTAAATAATTTTGTATTTAGCTCTTCTGATTAAGAAGGTTAATAGATACCTATCATATTTCATAGCTATAATAATGACATTTTTGAAAATATTTATTTTCAGCTATATAGTTACATATTAGTTTTTTATAGTCAAGTAAATAGTACAAACTTTGTAAGTTAAAAGCTCTCCAATAAGAGTGTAGAACTTTACCCTATACCGAATATAAGACCCTTTTAAGCGTATAGGGCTTTAATAAAGATCTATCCTATTTTCAAAATATATCGTTAATTGAAAGATGATATTATCCCACCACCTAAGTCTATATGACCATTTAGTTGGAGCGTCTACTATCGCTAAATAAAGACTTTTTGTAAGCGCAAAATCATTACACAAGCTGGGTACTTAGCGTTTCATTTTTCTTCAAAATCATCTATTTTTTAAGGGCTATTTCTTCAGTCGGCACCTTATATACTAGTTTTAAATCTGCTCCTGATGATTTTCTATCTTTATAGGATACATACTTTGTCGAATTTCTTATTTGATGTAGGATACACTTTTGTATCTCGGCTTTTGGGTGGTGTTTCCCCATACTTATAATCTAAATAATCGTCTAACTCCGCTTTTAGCATATCTTCTATAGCTCCGCCGAGTAGATCTTTTAATGCCTCTTGTATGTCCTGTACTGATTGTAGTTGATATCCTTCTATAAGTATTTTCACCATTCTGCTACGTTTTTTTCTGGTTTTTCTTCCCATTGAAAACCCTTCTAATTAAGTTTACTATACCTTAATCAGGAAGGTTTTCATACACAAAATTTTGTACAGTCTTAGTTATGTTATTTCTTTTTTAGGATATTATCATTTATTTCTCGAAATAAATTCTTTCACTTCTTTTAATGTCCTATAAGAAGAAATAGTCTCTTCAAAAGTTACTGATAAAGCCGAATAATATGTCGCCCAGTTAAGCGATTCCTTATATCATATCCATCTAGCAGCTTATACAATACTGCTGCCATAAAACCATCTCCTGCCCCAGCAGTATTTTTTACTTTATTAACTTTTACACCACAAACCTCAACTATTTCACCTTTTGCATTAATACAAGAACAACCTCTTTCTCCAAGAGTCACAATAATAGTAGATCTTCTATATTTAAGGTTTAATGATTTAAGTATTTCCTTATTCGTCATCGTTTTATCATTTTTTCCAAGTAACTTTTTTGCTTCAATCTCATTTAGGAATAAATAATCTATATAATCAAGTTCCCCTAACTCTATATTTGATATCGGACTAGGATTAAGAGCAGTAATCATTCCTTTTTGTTTTGCATAAGAACAAGACTTTAAGGATATTTTATAAGGAATTTCAAAACCACTTATAAAGTATTTTGCTTCGCTCATATCATCGATCGCATTGGTCACTTCTTCAAATTTCAAAGCCACACCACTACCTTCACCATCTATTATCATGTTTCGTCCGTCAGTACCAATCAAAACAAGTCCTGTTCCGGTTGAAATCTCACTATCGCGGTACAAATATTTTGTATCGACGCCAGCTTCAAGCATCCATTTTTCACCTAAATCTCCCCATGGATCATACCCTACTTTACCTATATATGCTGTTTTAACTCCTAGATTTCCTAATGCACACGCAACGTTAGAGCCTTTACCTCCATCTTTTGCAATTCGCCAGTTTTTTACTGCCAAGGTTTCTCCCCACCTTGGTAAATCATCACAATAAGCATACTGACCTACACCATGGCTATTTAAAACTATTATATCTATATCACCCATTTTACCAGCCTCTTAAATCGTCTGACAAAGGATGCTCAAGCGTTTTTTCATCACAAAATAATGTTACATCTGGAATGTATTTTGGTAATATTGTGACAGGATATTCTAAAGTCGGTTCACTGAATAAAATGACCCTAACAACTGTTTGTTTCCACGTTCCAGTAGCTACCATATATACCGCTCTTTTTGCTGAAGTGATTATGCCGAACCCAATCGTTATACCTCTTGGAGGCACTCTGTCGTAACAACATCCAAATGAACGCTGACTAAGTGCAACTATTGTGTCATCGTTTATGTCCACTATCCTTGTTTTTGCTTTAGCAAATTCTTCAATTGTTATTCTATTTGTATATCCCCTAGGACATTCACAAAAAGCAACCAATCCCTTTGCTCCTATTCCTGCCCATACTGTATCAATTCCGCCTAATTCTTCACACATTTCATCTGCGTAGTCGATATTATTTATATCGGGCCATATTCTTTGTTGTAGAGGCACATTTAGACTATCGTCAATCCTGCCATAAAAGCACGCCAGCATAGTTCCTTCAAGACTCTCGTATGTATCTGCAACTTCGTAAGGCCTACCTTCCCAATCAAGAAATTCATCCATATGAAAAATCCATAAATTCTTTAAATTAATTCTCTCCTTATTCACTCTATCTATAAAAAAATCATATTGGTCTGTAGGACCTGCAGGTAAAACCCACTTAGTCATAATCCCTTTTTTATTATGTTCTATAATCTCATCTGCCATCATATTACCAATTTTTTTCATCATTTCTTCTCTGGTATTATTGATATCTAGCTTTACTTTGAAGTCATTTCTTCTTTTTAGTTCTTCTTTCTTGTATGAGCACCACTTTAGTAGTTCTTTTTTTGGTATATCTTGATACATATTATTAACCTCTTTCTCATATCAATACAACTCCTTGCCTAAAGCAAGGAGTTATATCAAGTAATGATCTATCCATTTACAATCTGCCATTTTTATAAAATTTGTTATTATTAGCCTGCCATTTTATTTCTCTTATTCCAAATATAGTATACTGGTAATCCAGTTCCCACTGCTAAACCTGCCGCAATAATTCCTGGAAGAGGCGCCCAAGTGAATGTTGATACCACGAGGATTAATGATGATAGCACCGCAAGGATTACTATAAGTGGCCAGATTTTCAAATCAAAGCTCGGTTTATAATCTTTTTTCCTTCTAAGCCAGAAAATACATGCAAAAGTTGCCGCATTCCTTAATAAAGCTATTAATGTGAAATACCCTAATAAATCACTTATTGATGTAGCAAAAACAAGAACAATAGCATAAGCGCTTTGATAGATCATTGATATGTAAGGAGTTTCCCACTTTGGATGAACCTTTGCAAATGATTTAAAGAACAATCCGTCCCTAGCCATCATATACTCTATACGAGCTTGGAACATTACTAAACTTGAAAGAGATCCTATAACAACTATTATCGCCAAAATAGCGGTAACTGTTCCTGCAGAACTTCCTATGAAAGGGATACGAGAAGCTGCTTCTGCAATTGGGGCATCCGATCCAGCCAACTTGTCCATAGGAAGTAATCCAACACAAGCTGTTGACAATAATGTATAAAGTATAGTGATTAAAAGAACTGTACTAATTAGTGCTATAGGAAAATTTCTTTTTGGATTTTTTATCTCGCCACCCATTACACATGCTGATTGCATTCCATCATAAGACCAAGTAGTTGCTGAAATACCAGCTAATAGCGCAACAATTCCTGTTGCTTGAAAACCTTGTAATGGAGTAGATGTTATCATGTCCCCTCTCATATAGAATAACCCTACGCCTATCAAAAGCACAAAAGGAAGCACCTTAAAAGCAGTTATAAATGTCTGCCATTTAGCACCTGCATCCATTTTTATCATGTGTAGTAATGTAAATATAATTATAAGTCCTACGGCCACTATTCTTACCGTTATACCCTGCCAATGTGTAAAGAAAGCCAGATAGTTGGCAACGGTCAACGCCATGATTGCAATACCCGGCGGGTCAGTAGCCCAAAAAGAAACCCAACCTGAAATGAATGCCAAAGGCTTAGAACCGGCTTCTTTCAAATACACATAGAATATACCGTCTTCCGGATAGGCAGTTGCAAGTTCTGCATATGCTAAATTTTGAGGGATCATAATGATTCCTCCAATCAAGAACGCAAGTATTACGTATAATGAAGACCCTGAAGCTCCCGCAACTTCTCCAACGGATGAAAAAATACCCGAACCTATAGTTGTTCCGACTCCTATAGCAATAACTGTAGCTAATCCTAGCCTACGCTTTAAGCCTGTTCCATCACTTTTTATCTTTGAGCCATCTGCTTGTGCAATGTTATTAGACATATCCTCCTCCTTTCTATTAAAGTATATAAGTTTCTGATTTTTAATACCACATTTTGATGATATCATAATATTCTTTGTAATTCAATACTTTGTCCTTGAATATTTAAGAAGATATCGTCATAAAAAATCCTTTACTTCGTAATTTAATACTGAAAGAAACCTTTGCTTTATCGATTTTATGTAGATTTATTGATTATTGTAATAGCTAATTAATTGATTTTTAATACCAAAAATGATACTATTTATTATTGTATGAAGGACTTGATTTATTATTATTATGTAAATAATAGTTTTTTTTATTTCAAGGGAAAAATTTTAACTAGTACTCAAGGAGAATTTAATGAGCGAGACTATTTCATCATATGATAAGGCTTTAGAAGAACTCGAATACTTTATTATCGCAAATATTTATAAAAAGAACTCAAAGCTGCCTGCTGAAAGAAAATTGTGTCAAGAATTGGGGATAAGCAGAACTACCCTCAGGGCTGCAATAAATGAATTGGTTTTGCGTGGTTTGATTGTTAAAAAAGCATCGTCAGGCACTTATGTTGCTCCCGCAAAAATAAAAAGAAACATGTTAGGAGTAGATTCATTATCAACTGCAATGAGAGAAGGAGGAGGCATATTTAAGACAATCATTATCGATCAGTCAGTTATACAGTGCAACAAGCAAATATCAAGAAATTTGCACATAACATTAGGTAAAAAAGTATACTGTACAACTCGTCTTAGATATATAGATGGAACCCCATGTATAATCGAGACTACCTATTTAGATGCTGAAAAATGTCCAGATTTTGATAAGTTCAATTTAGAAAAAACGTCAATGTATTCTATTTTTAAGAATATTTATAACAAAAAAATAGTTTCCGGTAAAGAGAAAATTAGCGTTACTTACCTCACAAAAGAAGAAGCTAAAATGTTTGATACGGAAGAAAACTCTCCTGCATTTTTTGCAGTGGGAACAACTGAGCTCGACAATCATGAACGTCTCGAATACTATAAACTTATACTAAAATACGACATGTTTAAATTCACTATTAAAACGTCCGGAGAACAATGATGAAAAAAAAGAAAATTAATTATAAAAGTCCAATTTATATACAACTAAGAGAAGTAATAAGAAACCGAATTGAAGAAGGTGAGTACAGTCCCGGCACAGCGATTCCCTCCGAGAATTCCCTTGCACAAATATATGGTATAAACCGTCTTACGGTAAGGAATGCAATCGACAAATTAGTCAAAGAAGGCCTCCTAAAAAGAGTTCATGGTAAAGGTGTTTACGTACTTGGAAAAAAATTAGAGTCAAGCATTAACGATATCGATGGTTTTAACGGATGCAGAAAGCGCTCCCTCCTTAAAAGTAAGATCCTTTCTTCTGCTTTTCGTTCTGCTGGCAGTAAGTTTTCCTACCTTTTCGGTATTCCCAAAGGTTCAAAAATATATGCTGTGGAAGCCCTTTTATCAGAAGATTATATACCTGTTGCCTATGAGAAATTTTTTATCCCTAAAAAGGTAATCCAAAATTGTGATGACATTGATTTTTCCATATTTAGTACAAAAGAAATCTTCGACTTTTATGATATAAAGATAAATACTGTAAGACAAAATTTAGAAATTATAATTCCTTCTTCAAAAATGACCCGAGTCTTACAACTTAAAAATAATCAGGCCATAATGTTAAAAGAAAGTTTTTACTATAACAATCAAGGTCAGATTATATATTTCGAACAAAGTTATATCAGAAGTGACATGTGCCAGCTTACAGTAAATATGTAGAGACTCTTTCCTATTAGATAATATATAGATGTCATGACGATTTATCTTATTTTTCTTTAACAAGTCAATACTTTCCCTATAATTATTATTATTGGCAACTTGCTAATGATAATTTATTATGTTAAACTCTAATTGTGGTATGAAATATTTAAAACTTATATACAATATGGAGGTATCTATGTCTAAGCATTTCATCAAAGGTTTAGTTACGGAAGTTATTACCCCTTTTAAAAGTAATGGGGATATCGACTATAAAATGATGGGTGAGTTAATTGATTTTCAGGTTAAAAGTGGAGTTACTAACTTCTTTGTAAACGGTTTGGGCGCTGAATGTCACCATTGTTCTATGGAAGAAAAATTAAAGTTATTAAAAGTAACTAGAGATAGCTGTACCCCTGAATGTAAAATTATGGCCTGCTCTTTCGAACCGTCACTGCAAGAGAATAAGAAGCTACTTGACTTATACATGAAGTCAGGGCTTTGTGACTGCTATTGCATCACTGCTCCGCCCTTTTTTAGTCATACTCCTGAGGCGCTGTATGACTGGGCTTCACAACTAATTGACTATTGCGATAAACCCGTTTATATCTATGACTGCATACAAATGGGGATGCTCTTTGACGCCGACATCCTATGTCGCCTACGAGAAAACCATCCAAATCTTAAAGGATACAAAGATGCAACCAAAGACATTGTTCACTTATTACAAATACTTGCTAAAATTGATAAAAATGATTTCGACTTTCTAGGTGGTTGTGATGGAGAAGATGGTGTTCATATGCTTTTAGGCGCAGTTGGTTGCGTATCATTTATGGCTGTTACTTTCCCAAAAGAGATGAAGGAAATAGTTGACTATGGTTTGGCCGGTGATTATGAAAAATGCATGCAGGCTCAGTACAAAGTACTTAAATTAAGAAATGTAATGAAAAAATCACCATTTAATGCGGCCTATATGTACGGTCAAAAGTATACTGGTAGTCCAATAGTTTTACACTCTCGTATGCCTGCAGACCAGTCATACGTTACGAAAGAAGTTCGAGAAGAACTTGACAAGGTTATAAAGGAGCTTGGAATAGAAGATAACTATCAATAAAGGCTTTTAATTGAATAACACTGCATATGAAGGTGGAAATAAATGAAAAAAGTTGATGTCGTAGTTCTTAATAGTCATGGAGTAGGCCAAGTATGCCATGTTAAACGTTTACCTAGACGCGGAGAAACTCTTGCTGCAACTAACTGGATTGTCGAAGAAGATGGCGGTAAAGGTGTCACCGTTTCTGTTGCATTGGGAAGACTGGGAGTAAGAACTGCTTATATTGGAAAAGTGGGCTTTGACCCTTGGGGAGACATGGGCGAAAAATGGCTCAAGGAAGCAGGTGTTGACGCCAGATTTATGTACCGAGACCACAGTGTAGCTACTGGAACTGGTCTTATTATGATTGATGAAGATGGCTATAATACAATAGTTGATGGAGACAGTGCATGTAGGGCTTTGACACATGAAGAAGTTCATAATGCACTATTAGAACTACAAGATGCTAAATACTTTATTACTGGATTTGGTATGCCTTTTGAGAAGGCTCTTGACGGTGCTAAAATCGCCAAAAACGAATTTGATATGTTTACAATATGCAATGTAAGCCCTTTACCTGATAAAGACATGGGTACCCTTAACTATCTAGATTTTATCATACTAAATGATGTAGAAGCAAAAGCTCTACTTAATATACCTGAGGATCAAAGGATGGATATTTCTAAGGTAGCTATTCGATTAAAAGAAAAGTATGGATGTAACGGTGTAATAATAACTTGCGGCGAAAAAGGGAGCGTTATTCTTTACGCCGGCGAAACAACTATTATCGAACCAACTAAGGTAACCGCCGTCTATACCATAGGTGCTGGAGATGGTTATTTAGCGGCATTTATAGCTTCTCTGACTTGGGGCAAAACATTTTTAGAAGCTTGCAATTTTGCAAGCAAATACGCAGCGTTTAAGGTATGTCGCCCCGGAACTATGACGAAAAAGAAAGGAATGGGTTACCCTTTCCTTAAAGAAGTTAAAGAATTTATCAATAACTTAGAATAATCAATCAACCTAATCCTCTATCATTTTAAGAAGTTTTTTTATATCTTCTTTCGTTATGTTTTCCTCTTTTACAATATTTAATAACATCTTACTTTTCGAGCCGTCAAAAACCCTTGAAATGAAACCCTTTCGTTCAGAGTTAATGTACTCTTTTTTTGTGGTTATAGGATAATACTTATACGTTCTTGAGTTTATTTTGTTTATTCCCACTTCTCCCTTATCCACAAGTCGCTTTAAGAGTGTCTTTAGAGTGCTTACATTACCTTTCATTTCTCCAAATATCTCCGGAGAAGTAAGTTCTCCTTTTTCCCAGAGTACTTTCATTATAGGTAGCTCAGCGTTTGCTATATTTATCCTTTTTTTAGCTTTTGCTTTCATGGTTACTCCTAATTATTTACTCATTTAGTAGAGCTGGTATTACCCTGTTTCTACTGATTATTTGAAACTCGTCTATACCATTATCTTTTAAGTGTGCTTTTAATGAATCAACCACTATTTTAGTAAGGTCTTTTTGCCCATTTGATGAAATATCGTCAAATAAACCTTCAATTTCTAAATTAGTCACTGGCGTTTTGCAGATTTTTCTTAGCGATTCCGTATATTCTTTCCCTCCCTCCTTTGGGTACTCTTCTTTTTCGAGTGTGTAACCTCCTTCTTGGTCAACATTGTAAGTCAGTACTCTTATGCCAGAAAAAAATCCATAGTCATATACAACATATTCTCCAGAAGGGTTTTGATACAATCTAAATTTATGATCTTCTATGAAGGAAAATACTTTTAATTTATCCTCTTCCAGCACATAGTCGTAAACTTTTACCCCAAATATCTTAAAGGCATCATCATCCGACTTTTGATAATACTTATCGTATACCAATTTTGTTATTTCATTTTCGTCTCTATTTTCATAATCGGGAATATCTATCCTCTTTCTATTTATGTACTTTTCGTACCACTCTTCACCGGTTGCGTATTCTCCCACATCAGCATTTACGCCATCAATAATACGACAAAGTTCCGCCATTATCGTTCCTCGTAACCCCTCACCTTTGCCTTTTTCAAATTCGCTGAGCATATACTCTACGGCTAGGTCTCCCTCACTGGCTATTGTCTTAAAGGCTTCTTCATTGGAATATACATACTCCTCCACAGAAGAGTTAAGAATTGGAGCGTCTACCATCTCTTCAAGTGCAGATTCTATTCGTATATAAGCCTCTTTGTTTTCTTCGGTAATTGCTTCCCCATCCGAATGGTCTTTAGCACTCAAATCTTCAGAAATCTCTTTATCCATTGCAGAAAATTCAAATTCTTCATAAAAATTAAATATTGTTTTGCAGCTATCATATGCTTTTCGTACCGGCCAGTATAGGCCTGATTTCTTCTCCCCATAGAAAGGATTATTCTCGTACTCGTTTTCTTCAACATAATACATACTTTGTTCTAGGCTTCCAGCACCGGAGTTAAGTCTCATCTCGATTAACGATAAATCACCAACAAGAGCGAACATAATTTCAGCGTTGAATTCAACTAGCTGACTGTATCTTTTAAAATACCATTCTAATTCTTCTTTATCTTCTACTTTAAGATTTATAATAAGTGAAGGCGGTGTATTCGAATTATTTATACTGAACCCTTCATATATGGTCCCATTAGGAAGCAGCAAATTCTTTATTAAATTATCGATATTTGCGTCAAGATTTTCTCGGTGGTTTTTATATAGCCTATTGGTATCATATAGACTGTCAATGCCAGAAACCCTTATCCCAAAGAGCTTATCTGTTAATAACCCCATGTCTTCAAAAGCTTTTGCAATGCTTTCTTTTTGTTTAAGCATTTCATCTTCACTAATGCTTTGAGGGCCACCAAAAACGGATGCATATATTCTAAGACCTTCCGTACAGTCTTTTATAATAAATCCTCCCGGCATGTAACTAGAAAACACACTACTTTCATCTGAACCTGCTAAAACAATCTCGTCATCTACAGTTATTATAAAAGTATTTCCTCCACGCTCATTGCCTAACATCAAACTGCCGCCTCTAAAAAAATAAGGTTCTTCTTGAAGAGCTTCTTTAGCCTTGTGCTGACTTAATACTTCATCACTTAAAAATATCATCATGGTATCTTCGTTATAACCAGTAATGTCCTTTTGTGTTAGTACCGGTTCAGTTTTTTCAATTACTTCCCTCATTCTTCCTTCTTCAAGCTCAATTCCCTCAGTTGTGTATATTGCTATTTCATGAGGCTTTTTACGGACAGTTAAAAATACTAGCGCAAGGACGGATATCACAGTTATACATACGATAGCAATAAATATTTTGTGCTTCTTAAATTTCTCCCCAAGATTTAGCATTGTTATTCTTCTTTCGATGTTTTTCTTTCCGTCTACCATACATAACATTTTAGGCATATACGGTATATTGTTAGCATTTGCTAAAACTTCTACAAGAGACCTTGAATAGTTTTTTCTATTTTTTACACCAATATTATCTATAACATATTCATCCGTTAATATCTCCATATCATCTCTTATATATTTAAAAATAATCCACATTAAAGGATTCAACCAATAAATTATTTGGCATCCTAAAAGCAAGTAATTCACTAGCACATCCCACCTTTTATAATGCGCTAATTCATGATATAAAATATAGGATAGACTTTCATCACTCATAGTCAAACAGTATAAAGGAATAAGTATTACCGGTTTAAATAGACCTAGAATTGACGGGCTATTAACGCTGTCTTGTATCACAAAAGTCATGTCTTTTTTTATGCCAAACTCATTCTTGCAATCTTCTAATATCCTCTTAATTCTTTGTTTTTCATCGGAATTCACCTTGCTATGCATAGATATTTTGGATAGTCTAATCCTCATTATAATGAAGTTTAAAAGTAGTAGGAATACCCCCACAAGCCAAATAACTGGTAATAGCTTTCCAAACAAAAATGCTTTGTTAAAATAATCCGTTTCACTTTTAATGACGATATCATCATTTTCTAAATCCACAGCAGTATCGACATTGTTGTTAGCATTATCGTCAATCACTATGACCTGTGTCTCTTCTGCCCCAATGGTTATTTCTTTTTCACTATCCAAGATGATATTTTCGACCTTACTGGATATGTTCTTCGTATCATTAAATGGAGAAAACGGAGTTTTTGCTCTATATGGAACTACAAGAGCAACTATTACAAGTATCCACATAGCATACTTCCAAAAAGGCGAAATCCTCTTATCAAAAAAACGTCTTATGACTATTATGCTTAATCCTATAAAGCTAGCTGTTAAAGACATGTACATTAGTTTATAAAAAATACCTGCCAACATTTCATACTCCTTTTAAAGGGGATAAGACTTCCCCCTCGATTTGAGTTTACAATAGTAGTCTTAAAATGTCAATCCATTCTTTCCAGGTTGAATCACTTTTTTATACCTGTACTTCTTTATGGTATAATGTCCTAAAAACTAATAAAAATGAAAAGGAAATTAGCAATGAACAATACTATGAAAATCAACAAATGGGCTATAAGGGGTAGAATTTTATGGCTATATATAAAATATCAAGTAGTTACCAAGGCTTTGCTGGGCATACTGGTTCTACCAATATTTAGCTGGTTTACCAACATGCTAATTCACCTTAGCGGAAGAACGAATATTTCTAGTGGCGATTTTAAGTCATTCTTTTTTAGTATTTATGGAATACCAGTAATTCTACTTGGTATACTTCTTTTAATACTTGTAGTAGGAATTGATATGAATACAATCATCATTATAAGCGCATTAGTCGAAGAAGGTAAACTACGCATAAAAATGAAAAGTGTACTAACCGCAGCAATTAAATCTCTTAAAAATTTCTTTTCACCTTTAGGCATTTTACTGGTAATATATGCTTCTTTAGTACTGCCTCTTGTAGGTGTCGGCGTTAAACTCGGCCCTCTCAAGAGCTTTAAAATCCCGAACTTTATAACATCTGTAATATTTAATAATACCTTTTATACCGTATTATACGCTGTAACATTAACGCTACTATTCCTAGTCAGTATTATATATATTTTCTCTATTCACTTTATATTGATAGGTGGAGAAAAGCCTTTAAAGGCTTTTAAAAGTTCAAGAATTCTTATGAAGAAATACTGGAAGAAGTTTATTGTAGATTATTTCCTAAAATTAATAAAAATATTCATCCTATTCGCTTCAATAACAATAACTTTTGTTGGATTCCTTCTTTTACTTGATTTTATCTTTAACGGGAAGCTAATTAACGATGATGTTTCTATCATACTACTCCTGTTATCCGTTATGGAGATAATCGCATTATTTGGATTATTCTTCGTGCCTATAGCTATAAGCTTACTGACAAAGCTTTATTATAAGTATCATAAAGAAGAAGGAAAGAAAGCGGCAATAAAAATAGTAAAAAATGCAAAAGAACTCGAAGATAAAGATTTGTATCGTAAAATCAGAACAACAATAAAAATTGAGGTTGTAATATTATTGTTGGTAATTCTAATTGGTAACTTCGCATTGGCTAAACTCATGGATGTATACTTCGATGATTTCTTTAAATCGAAAATAAACGTAGAACTTGTAGCCCACAGAGGTGGAGGCGATCTCGGTGCAGAAAATACTCTACAAGGAATAGAAGTCGCAATCGAAGAAAATGTTAGTTGGACTGAAATTGACGTCCAAAGAACAAAAGATGGTGAGTATATAATAAACCATGATGCTAATTTCAAGAGAGTTGCTGGAGTCGCCAAAACACCGATGGAAATGACCCTAGAAGAAATAAAAGAGTTAAAAGTAAAAAATGAATTTGATCCAAGTAAACCTTTTGAAGAGGTACCAACTTTAGAAGAACTTCTTGATACATGCAAGGGTAAAATTGGTGTTTTTGTAGAGCTAAAAGGCAAAAGTGCTGATGAGCAAATGGTGGATGAAGTCGTTAAATTGATAGAGGATAAAGGGATGCTCGATGAGTGTGTCATTCTTTCTTTGGACTATCCTATTATAGAATATACCCATGATAATTATCCACAAATAAAGACTGGATTCTTGTACTATTTCTCAGTGGGAGATTTAAAAAATTTAAAGGGAGATTATTTGATAATGGAAGAGAGAGAAGCAACAACTGACAAGATAAATGAAATACACGCTACCGGTAAAAAAGCCGTTGTTTGGACCGTAAATACTCCCGATTCAATCGAAAAATTTATACGCTCAGATGTTGACGGCATAATCACTGATTACATTCCAGCGTTAAAAGAAGCTATAGAAAAAGCCAACCAGAGAAGTCATTTAGAAATAATACTGGATTCTTTTAAATATTAAACCAAAATAATAAAAAGATGGTTAAAAAGCCTCTAAAATAATTGGAGGCTAAAGGAACTTGAAAATTTTTTGATTTATTTGTTTGTTATTTTATATTTATACATTCAACATATGCTAGATGAAAAACAGACTGTAGCCTCTTAATATAAGCAACTTTTAGGCCATTTTTTTCTAAATATTGCTCGTAAGTTTTTAACGACCACTCATTTTCTACTTTGAATCCTGTAACAATCCCCATTACCCTCGTTTTAAATCTCATTAATTTAGTGTTCTCAGAATGGACAAAGGTTGGCGCTATTATTATCCCTTTATTTTTTACTACTCTTCTTATTTCCTCTACTATTTCACCTGCGTTTGGCACTACATGAAGTACATTTGATACAATCGCTAGATCAAATTCATCGTCTTCGTACTTTAAATTAGAGCCATCCGCCACTAAAAACTCAAGGTTTTTTGGATATTTAGACTTCTTTGCAACTTCTATCATTTTTTTTGAATAATCAGTTGCTATTACTTTCTTTGTTACAGAGACGATATTTTTGGCTATTAGTCCCGTTCCTGTACCAACTTCAAGAACATATTTATCTTTGGCTTGTTTTCTTATTAACTCATACATGACTTCATATATGTTCATATCTTCTTTCATGAATTTATCATAAAAAGGCGCTACTCTATCCCAACCTTTACTTTTCATTGTATCTCCTGTCTTTTAAAAAACAACCTATTGTTACAGAACAAATATCTCTATAATAATATATTCAATCTAACCGCTTTAAAATAACTTTAATCTTTTTTATGGTCAATCTGTAGTGGTTTATCAAACAGATTAACGCCACCTTTAACCCCAAAATCAAGCGTTGTCACCGAGTAAGCTATCGATATATCTTCCTGCTCAAATCTCTTTTTAAGACGAATTATGGTTTCATTCATCGCCTTCATATAATCGACTTGTTCTTTATAGTCAATCCAATATCTAAGTTCAAAGTCGTATGTGGAACTTCCAATTCCCGTAAAATAAAATTCTATGCCTTCGTTCTTATTGATGTTTTCTATTTTGCGAACTTCATCAAGCGCCACTTGTTTTACTCTCTCTAAATCATCCCCATAGGATACCCCACTTTTAAGAATCACACGCCTTTTACCAAATGTTGAAAAATTGGTGAATGACGATCGGTAAATAATTTGATTCGGCACAAAGACCTCTTGTCCACTTACCGTTTTTATGGATGTCGTTATCCCGGTAACACTAACTACCTTGCCAAACTGACCGTCAATTTCTACCCAATCATCAACCTTAAAAGGTTTTTGTGCGTTTATTAATAATCCCGCAAAGATATTGGACCCTATTTCTTTAAAGGCAAAACCAGCAACAACACCCAGTATTCCGGCTCCTGCCATTAGCTTCGTAACAAGACTGTCTAACCCTATGATGTCTATAGCAGTTAATACGCCGAGAATCAAAACTACTATGTAAATTATTTTAGAAATCCACTCGGCAGATTTTTTCTTTTCTTTGAATAGTTTTGAATAAAATGTTAAACTGATTTTTTTTAATGCTTTTGCAAGAAAATAAGATATTAGAAATACAACGATTGCCATTAGTATATTGGGTAATAAATCATAAGCTGAATGTTCTAATTTTTCTACTCCTTTTTCAACAAGGTTCATCTTTATGTCCTCCGGTTAAATGTAACACTTAAATCAATAATGTGTTTATTATATCATACATTGTTTTTATAAATTCAGATATTGTTACGAGTTTTTCTTAATCTCCTACTAACTGAACGGATCTTGAAACGTAATAGCCAAAACCATTTTCTGTTGCAAAGTCTTTTATCGTCGTTTTTAGTTCATCATCTTTTGAATACTCGAGTAAAAATACATCTATATCATTATCTTTACACGCATAAAGATAATCTAAAAAATAGTCTCTGTCTTCGAGTGTACTTTCTGAAAACACATCGTTTTCGTAGTCATCTATTCTTGTAAAAACTGTCTCCTGATTTACAGCATCTACAGAAGAAAGTATCTCCCGTCTTTCAAACCCTTCTGTGATAAATGTGTTAGCTCCATTTATCATGAGATAGGTGTCTATTTTTTCAAGGTCGGCTAGTATACTGATAAGACCGTCATATATCCTCTCATAATGATAGTAATAGTAGACATCAAAGTTATCCAAGAAAAATCCATCCACTCCCTTTTCATAAAGAGCCCTTGATTTATCGTGCAAGTAGCTTTGCCACTCCCTTTTCGATACATCAATCCACTTTTCCTGCGGCCAGTTTTCGTAGTCCCCTAACGCGTACTTCTCAAACTTCTCATAGCCTTCCCTATAATTTTCTATAGCACCTACGTTAAGGTAGGTATAGACTTTATTATTCTCTTGTTTTAGTTTCTTAATATCACTGTCAGAGAAATAATCAGCATCGATAACAACGATATCATAGCCCGTTATTTTATCGAAGTCTTTTGACTCTAACCCTAGAAATACACCATATCCTTTTTGTTCTTGTTTTTTCTCAGCGCAACTGGAAAAATTAATGATACTGATTAAAACGAATAGTATAACAAGAAAGTGCTTCATTTACTTTTTCCTCTTTTTCGCTATTTCGACCTTAACTTTCCTGCCCCCAATTTTCTTACCATTTAGTCCTTTCACTACTTTTTTCGACACTTCTTTTTCGACATCAATAAATGTAAAGTTATCAAACATATCGATAGCGCCTATGACATTCCCTTTTACCTTACATTCCTTTGCTACAGACTTTATGATTTGACCAGGTCGAACTTTATCCTTGTTTCCTACTGTTAAGAACACTCTATCAAATCTACCATCGTCTCTTCTTTTTCTTTTCTTCTTTATAGCAACAAATCTATCCTCTTTAGATTCTGATTTTATCTTGTAATTGATATCATTCTTGTATTCATCATCACTTTCGTTTGTAAGTGATTGCTTGATCAATGCAGCAGCTATCTCTTCAATAGTATGAACCGTATCGATCTCGTTTAATATACTCATATAATGATGTAAATCGCCCTCTTCAATTGTCTCATTAATATTCTTAACAAACTCGGTAATCTTACTATTTTTTACTTCCTTTGACGTAGGTATCATTAGCTTATTGATATCCGCTTTGGTATATCTTTCAATACTTTTTAACAGCCTTCTATCCATAGCGCCACTGATAATGGTGATGGCTCTTCCGACTTTTCCGGCTCTACCGCTTCTACCTATCCTATGAACGTAGTAGTCTTCATTTTCCGGCGTATCATAATTGATGACAAGATCAACATTCTTTATGTCAAGACCTCTTGCTGCCACATCGGTTGCAACAAGAATAGAAATAGCAGCATTATTAAACTTCTTTAGGACATCCATTCTCATCTCTTGCTTTAAATCACCATGTATCTTATCCGATGAAAAATTTCGATTTAACATTTCATCATTCACATCATTGACCGTAGTTTTTTTGTTGCAAAATATAAGACATCTTTTCGGCTTATCAACCTCTAATACCCTACTGATCGCTTCTATTCTATCGTTTCTATGAACATCAATAAAAAGCTGTTCAATTGTTTCAGCGGTAAGATTCTTTGGTGTTACCTTTACGAGTTTAGGATCTTTTTGGTAGTTATTCGTAATGTCAATAATTTCCTGTGGCATTGTTGCACTAAATAAAACCATCTGTCTTTTATCATGGATACTCTGCAAAACTAGTTCGATATCTTCTCGAAAGCCCATTTTTAGCATTTCATCGGCTTCATCTAGCACGACTGTTTCTATATCGTCTGTGACAATCGTCCTTCTTTTGATGTGATCGATGGTTCTCCCTGGCGTTCCAATGATTATCTGTGCGCCTTTCTTTAGTTGGTTTATTTGTCTATATATTGGTTCTCCACCATATACGGCAACTGCTCTTATATTAAAGCAGTATTTCATCATCTTCTTAAACTCATTCGCTACTTGTACCGCTAGCTCTCTGGTTGGGCAAAGTATAATCGCCTGCGGACGCTTTAAAACAGGATCTATTTTTTCTAAAATAGGTATCGCAAAGGCTGCCGTCTTACCCGTTCCAGTCTGCGACTGACCTATTACATCCTGTCCATCAAGAAGTAGGGGGATGGTCTGCTTTTGAATCTCCGTCATTGCTTCAAATCCCATTTCAACTACTGCTCTTTTTATTTGATCGTTTACATTAATTTTTTCGAATTCACTCATTCATTCCTCTTTCTAAATATTTGCTTATTGCTTCCAAATAATGCACAAGGTAATTCCCTTTTCGGTAAACTCTATACTCTTGCTCAAAGGCACTATATGGAATATTCTTCATTCCACCTTGTTTCGACTTTTCGTAGTAACTAAATATAACTTCACATGGCAAAAAGAACATTTCATCTACATGTTTAAAATGCACCAAAAGAAATGCGATCCCCTTTTGCTTTATAAATGACCTCATATATTCTATTTGATGTTCATGAATATTGGCGATGGGAAGATTATTGATAGATGTTTCTTTTGCGTCAAAGCATACGCTATACCCTTGAACTACTCCTATATAATCGACACTACTTTTCTTTTCAAAATACCCCTCTGTGATAAGCCTTTTTTCATTGTCAATCTTCGTCACCTTTATGGGTGTCGGTACCTTTTGTATGCACGCAAGACCATGTTCTTTGTATTTATCATTTGTGGTATTTATCATATCTTCAAAAGCACTGCCGCGCAGTCCTCTCGACTTAAAATAAGCCATAATTACTCCAATAACTCTTTCAATGCTTTTGTAAATTTAGTAGGAGGCTCACACTTAAAAGCCTCGTATTTTTTATTGCAAATTTTTTCTAAAAATTCATAACTACTGCAATGTAGTAGCTGTGAACTTAATCCCTTCGTATGTTTTTCATGTCCGTATTTTCTATCGCCTACTATTGGGTGTGATATATCCGCCATAGTTGCTCTTATTTGGTGAAATCTTCCAGTAACCATACTGACTTCTACTAATGTGTAATACGAACTACTCTTAACGACAGATATGTCTAGTCTAGAGTCTTTACCGTCATTAGATATTATCGCTCTATTACCATCTTTTAAAATATTATTGCTTATACTAAGATTTTCTTTTATTTCCCCATGAACTAACGCAAGGTATTTTTTCTTAACTTTATGATTTTTGATATGAGCATTTATCTGGTGAATCGACGTGGTTTTTTTACCGCTTATTATTATTCCCGTTGTTCCTACATCCAACCTATTGCTTATTCCAACTCTCACGCCAATAGGAAGAGCTTCTCCCTTGTTAGCATAATGTGATTTTATTTGATCGATAACGGATATTTTCCCTTTAGCAGGTTGTGAAAAAATCCCCGCAGCTTTATCTATTACCAGTATATTTTCATCTTCAAAAACGACAAAAGGAAGAGAGAATCTAAAGTTGCTCTTATCTGTTAATCTCTGGTATGTATCATCACTAAAATATATCTTTATGATATCATTTTCTTTCAACAGCTCAGAACCAGAAATCTTCTTGTCGTTAAGAACGATATTCTTCTTCCTAAACATCTTGTAATAAAAACTAAGTCCTTTTGCGGGCATTAGTCCATGTATAAACTTGTCTACTCGACGTCCCTTGTTATCAGACGTGATAAGTATTTCTATCATATTTATATACGTCTACGTTTTTTGCTGGCTGATAAAATCAAAAAACAAAAACTATACACTCGTTGAACCGAAGCCTCCAGCACCCCTAACGGTTTCAGGAAGTTCTCCTGATACGACGTTCCAATTAGCCTGCTCAACTTTGTTAATGACCATTTGAGCAATTCTTTCTCCACGTTTTATAACAAAGTCTTTTTCGCCAAAATTAATCATGATGACTTTGATTTCCCCTCTGTAATCAGCATCGATTGTTCCAGGCGTGTTAACAAGTGAAATCCCATTTCGATATGCGAGACCACTTCTAGGCCTAATTTGCGCTTCATAGCCACTTGGAAGCGCAATTTTGATACCTGTTGCTATTAGCTTTATCTCGCCTTTTTTTATCGTAACTTCTTCATCAACACACGCGTATAAATCCAGCCCTGCTGCCTGTTCACTCATATACTTAGGAAGGGGTAAATCCTTACCCTCTTCCGTCTGCTTTATAAACACCTCTAACTTTTCCATATCAATCCATTACTGCTTTCATAGAAAGGTTTATTCTTCCTTGTCTATCAACGTCAATTACTTTAACCTTTACTATTTGTCCCACTGAGAGCACGTCTTCTACTTTGTTCACTCTTTGCTTAGAAATTTTTGAAATGTGTACAAGTCCATCTTTACCAGGCGCCAGTTCTACAAATGCACCAAAGGTAGCAAGTCGCACAACTTTACCTTCCATGACATCACCGACATTTACACCATTTGCAATCGTTTCGATAATCTTCTTGGCTTCATTCGCTTTGTCAATATCAACACCAAGTATAAATACGCTTCCATCATCTTCTATATCAATAGAAACACCCGTCTCGGCAATTATTTGATTGATAACTTTTCCGGCTTTACCAACAACGTCACCTATGTTTTCAGGATCAATTTGAGTCTGTATAATCTTTGGTGCATATTGTGATACTTCCTGTCTAGGCTCTGAAATAGCTTTACTCATAACTTCATCAAGTATATAAGTTCTTGACTTCTTCGTATCTGCAATGGCATCTCTTATCATATTTTCCGTTATTCCTTGAACTTTCATATCGAGTTGAATAGCCGTAATTCCTTTGTGAGTCCCCGCTACTTTAAAGTCCATATCGCCAAAAAAGTCTTCTAATCCTTGTATATCCGTTAATATGATGTAGTCATCATCATTTTCACCCGTTATAAGCCCTGCCGTGATACCTGCAACATGACTTTTAATCGGAACACCTGCTGCCATAAGCGCAAGTGAACTAGCACATATACTTCCTTGTGAAGTAGAACCATTTGACGATAGTACTTCGGATACTGAACGAATCGCATATGGGAATTCTTCTACCGATGGAAGAACCGGTATAAGTGCTTTTTCTGCTAATGCACCGTGACCAATCTCTCTACGTCCAGGTCCTCTTGAAGGTCTTGTCTCTCCTACTGAATAGGATGGGAAATTATAATGATGAACATATCTTTTCCCCAAGCTTAACTCATCAAGACCGTCTAGCCTTTGCGCCTCACTCATAGCCCCCAGTGTTACGATATTAAGAACCTGTGTTTCTCCTCTACTGAACAGTCCTGAACCGTGAACTAGTGGCACTACATCTACTTCCGATGTAAGTGGTCTTATCTCATTAATCGCTCTTCCGTCAGGCCTTTTTTGCTCTCTTAGGATCATTCTTCTCACTGTTTTCTTCTGATATTGATAAAATGCTTCTTCAAGCCAGTCTTTAAAACTTTCCTTTTCTTCGTCTTCTTCAATAATAGCAAGTATCTCTTCCTTTAAAGCAGCAATCTTTTCATGTCTTTCTTCTTTCGTCGCTGAATAAACGGCGTCTTCCATTCTGCTATCTCCGATTACTTCTTTCAGTAAGTTCATGAGTTCAGCAGGCACTGAAACATCTTCATACTTTTGCTTTGGTTTGCCCTCTTTTTCCTGAATATCTGAAATAAAGGCAATTACCTCTTTGTTCACTTCGTGCGCCTTCATGATACCTTCAATTACTACTTCCTCTGGTATCTCATTTCCTTCTTGCTCTATCATGATTACCTTTTGGGCATTCGATGCAACGAGTAACATCATGTCCGTTACTTCTCTTTGATCTTTCGTTGGGTTTACAACAAGTTCCCCATCAACTAAACCAATATAAGTTGATGAAGTTGGCCCCATAAAAGGGATATTCGAAATGCTAAGAGCTATAGATGTACCTATACTAGCAACGATTTCAGGCATATTGTCCTGCTCCACGGCTAACACGGTGTTTACAATTCCACAATCATTTCGGTAATCCTTTGGGAAAAGCGGTCTTATTGGTCTATCTATAAACCTTGACGTTAATACCGCATTTTCTGTCGGTTTGCTCTCACGTTTTAAGAATCCACCCGGAAACTTCCCTACGGAATACATCTTCTCTTCGTAATCAACACTAAGTGGGAAAAAATCAACGCCCTCCCTTGGCTTATCAGAAGCTGTAGCGGTTGATAATACCGTTGTATCACCATATGAAATAATACAAGATCCACCTGCTAAGCCTGCTACTTTACCAGTTTCTACCTTTAAGGTTCTACCAGCTAGTTCCATTGAATAAATATTTGACATATTTTCTCCTTCCTGTTTCAGCCTCTTAGTCTTTAGTCTCTAACGTCAATTATTAACGGCACAGACTAATGACTAAATAATGGCTGATAAATTTTTTTTACTTTAAATAATGCGATCCAACTTGAACCGCATCATTAATTTTTCATGTTTGTACAAAAAAACACTAACTATTAAGTTATCTCCTTAGCCCAAGCTTCGCAATAAGTTTACGGTATCCTTCAATGTCTTTTCTCATGTAATACTTAAGTAAACCTCTACGTTGACCAACTAACATAAGAAGTCCTCTTCTTGAATGATGGTCTTTCTTGTGCTCTTTAAGATGACTAGTAAGATGATTGATTCTCCAAGTTAGTAGTGCGATTTGAACCTCTGGCGAACCAGTGTCATTTTCACTTCTACCATACTCTTTGACAATCTCTTGCTTAACTTCTTTAGGCATTGCATTTTTCATATCGTTTCCTCCTTTGTAATAAAATCTCCATTCTCCAAGTATCAGTCGGAGTGTCTAAAAACCGAGAGATGGATAACCAACGTTTATGATAGCACAAAAGTCGCTCTATGTCTATCATTTTGAATTTTTATTTCCAAATTTCGGGAGAAAACTTCTTCTAAATACTTGACATATAATAATAACTAGTCTAGAATATTAGGGTATGTTAAAAGGAATTCATCAATATTGGAGGTGAGATAGTGGCAAATATTAAATCAGCTAAAAAGAGAATTAAGATAGCTAAAGTAAGAACTCTAAGAAATAAATCAGTTAAATCAAGAATAAAGACTGAGACTAAAAAGTTTGAGAGTTTATTAGAAAACAAAGAACTAGAAAAAGCTAGTGTTCAACTTAAAAAACTCGTTTCATATATCGATAAAGCAGTAACAAAAGGTATTTTCCATAAAAATACTGCAGCAAGAAAGAAAGCTAGTTTCACTAAATTATACAACAAAGCAAAAGCATAATAGTTTTTATTATTTTAGATCTTAAACCTCTATGACTAGGGGTTTATTTTTGTGTAGATTTTACAATGAATAAATCTGCTCCAAATTTTGCACTGTAAACACCTAGCCTTATCAAGGAAGTAACTTTTAGGCTCTCGTTAAGTAACTGCGATACTCTTTCTAAGCTCATATTAATTCCCTGTTCATAGATTTTTTTTACCCTATATTGATGAAGACCAAGTTTTTTAGCGACTTCGTTAATAATGTTCCCGTGGCTAAGTAGCAACTTAACTTCATACATCAATTCGAACTGAGAAGATATCAGATAAAGTATATACGAAGGTTCTACCTTTTGAAACAATAAGTCATCATATAACTTAAGAGCGTAATGCAAATCACCTTGTCCAAAACTATTAATTAGTTCATAAACGTTCCTATCTATACTTCTAGAGCATATTTCATAGATGTGTTTTTCTTTAATTTCTTTGCCTGACACAAAACTTATAAGCTTATCCAGCTCATTAATAATTTGAGATAAGTCTTCGCCAACGTAATCGATAAGAACTCTAATGGTTTTTTCACGAATGACCTTATCGGACTTTTTCAAATGCTTTGCAATCCTTTTCTTCAGTTCAACGTAGGATTGATGATTAATTTCTATATATAATCCAAGTTCTTCAACCTTCTTAAATAACTTCTTTCTCTTATCAAGTGGAGCCCCTTTAATAATTACGTATACATTATTACTTAAATTTGGTATCTTTTCAGCAATGGCTACTTCAACTTGTGAAGTTAGTTTGATGTCATTAAAATATATTACTTTGGTCTCCTCCATGAATGAAGCTGTTTCGCATATATCATCAAATATGGACAAGTCAAAACCGTCCTTATCCATTACATAAAGATTGTATAGCTGTTCTTCAGGATTAAGAAGTTTATCTATCGTGTATTTTATATACCTGTTAATCAAATAAACTTCTTCTCCACAAAAATATAGGATATTACTTATTTTCTCGCTTTTAATCTGTTCGACTAATCTCTTCATTTACGTATGTCTTATACTTTATCTTTCCACTACTCGTAGTCACCTCTATTTGACCAGTTTCATATGTTTCAAGAACTAACAAACCATATTCTTCCAGTCGCTCCACAACTTCTTTTTTGGGGTGACCAAACCTATTTTTCTCGCCCACAGTAAGTATTGATAGCTTTGGCTTTGCTACTTCTAGAAACTCACTACTGCTACTTGTTGCAGAACCGTGATGAGCCACCTTTAGGACATCTATGTCCGTAATCTCATCTTTGTAATTATTGACAAGAAACTTCTCTTCTTCTTTTTCACAGTCTCCAAGAAATAGAAACTTTTTGTCATTTGTCTTAAAAATCGTCATTAATGAGGACTGATTATTGCTTACCTTAGAAGATTTATCATATGGCGTATAGAATTTTAGTTTTGACTGTCCACATACTATTTCATCTTCATTTTTAATGTATACTATGTTTACTCCATAATTCTTTGCTTTTTTACGCAGTTCATTAAATAAAAAATCGTCTCTTTCTTTGTAATAATCACTGACAATTATTTGCCTTACCGGAAGCATCCCAAGTATCTCAATTATACCATATATATGATCAAAATCACTATGAGTAATTATCACGCTGTCTATGCTCGCAATCCCTGCAGATTTCAAATATGGAAGTAATACTCTAAGCCCTTGATTATTTCCTTTCCTAAATGGAATCCCCCCACCATCAATCAAAATACTGTATCCTTCGGTCCTTATTATGGTACTGTCACCATTTCCTATATCTAAAAATACTACTTCTTCCTTTGGAAAAATCGAACCTTTGACTGTTATAAATAAAACCAAAATAGCAAATAAAATAGATATTTTTTTTCTGCTTTGATACATAAATATTGACAAATAATACATTAGCATTGTAGGTAGTTGAACCTTGCCTACTAAAAGAGTGCTAAACGGTAGGCTTATTATTATTTCGCTTAATCTTAGAATGTATTCTATCAAATAATGAGGAATAAGGAATATTATTTCACTGACGAAACTCGGCATTATACTAGCTATATAGCCACTAATTATGATAACTGGAACTAGTGGTAGCACGAGGAAATTGGTAAGTACACTATAGGTGTAAACTTCAAATGTATAATGAGCAATAACGGGTAACATTCCTACATGTACCGCTAATAAAGTATTCATAGTCTTTGTATAGTAACTATCCAAATTACTAAAAGCAATATGCTTACGAATAAAGAAAATAGATATTACTGCGCTAAAAGATAAAACAAAACCCCTGTTTAAGTATGAATATGGATTTATCAGCATCATTGTTATAAAAGCAAAACTCAGTGCAGATACATTATCATATTTTCTGTATAAGACATTTTTCAAGAAAAATAGCAATATCATGAACCCTGCCCTTATAGTTGACAGATGAAATCCACTAAGAGCAATATAAAGGGCTGTTAGTATAATTACTGAGATACTCCTACTCCTAATTGAAACAAAAATAAACTTGCTTATTCTATAAATCAACAATGATATTATTGCCAAGTGAAGTCCTGATATAGCAAAAATGTGTATTACTCCCGCTTTGATAACGCTCTCTAAATCCGTTTCTATATCCGTGCCTAAAAGAATTGCCGCCATTATGTCCGAATGCTTTTTCATCCCATGATTTATTGTATTATTAATACTTTGTCGATATTTATTTAGGTACTTTAAGAAAAAATACTTATTTGTTTTTTCTCTTTTTATAATATTTGCATCTACAATACATAAGGTTTTGTTAGCTTTCAAATAGTCTCTATAAGAAAACGCACCATCATTTTTATACTCGGTGTTTTCATTTTTAGCAATATAGCCAGTAACCTCGTCTCCGATATTGTACTTGTCATCAGAATAGATTTTTACTTTGAAGTAAAAGGTTTTTTCAGATACTCTTAGATTTTTCAATATATACCCATTATGTTCTTGAGCAAATATAGTCGCCGTAAAGAATTTTTGTTCACCCTTTAGTAGGTTATTTTCTACAGAGTATTCATAATTATACGCATAAAAGTAAAGCGAACAAATCACAAAAATTATTAACATATAGAGTTTATACTTATCCTTAACAGAAAGAATTAACAATAATGTTATGAAACATAAAGAAGCTAGATAATAATACCCGATATTATCTGATACTATAAATAAAGCGCACAATAAAGGCGCAACAAAATAGACTAGCGGTCTTTTCATACTCCCCCTTATTCAACTATGTCATAATTATACTCCAGTGGTTCACTTAAATCTAAATTGCCTATTCTACCCTCAATCTTCTCCCCATCAACCAAAAACTGTACCTTATTAACTTTAGGAAGTTCCGTCAAAGAATTTACTATGAGATAAACCGCAACATAGCTTTCAGCAATGATCTCATCGGTAATAAAAAATATATCCTTCATATTTATATAGCATATCCCATCATCTACGTGACTATCTATGCTTACAATATCTGAGGAAAATACATCTCCATCTACATTTATACTATCCTTTATAATCTGATTAACGATTTCTTTTTCCAAACTATTGGTTCTAGAAACACTTAGTCTTACCATCTTTTTCTTTATTTTTCCTTCTTCAGCAGGATAGTATATATTAACTGTGTGTTCATATTCTAGTTTATTCAGCTGGTCATCACTAAACACAACATCATCCGAATAATAAACACCATAACTTTTTCCGTCAGCTGTTTTAAGAGGTATTCCGTCTAGGTAAAACTCCACGAAATCAATAAAATCAAGTGATGTAAAAGACTTTACAACGGATGTCTTCATAATCAATTTTTCAGTATTATTCATTTTTTTGTATTCATCGGACAAGTATATCGTAAGACCGTTTCTATGTTTGCTAAGTTTAACAAGGATATCAGGACTAGGTACTGTTTTATAAAGCTTTTTATCAACAATACCTTTTTCTAAATACTCTTTTATTTCCTGAATTTCTTCCCCTTTTTTAAGCACAACATTAGCAGTAGATATCTGTTCTCCATCGCTGAGATAAATACTTACATCATTTTCTGATTTATACTCATAACTATCACTTACTGAAGTAATCTTGTTTTCAGCACAAGAACCTAGGACAAGTACAAGTGACGCTATTACAAAAACATATATTAACTTTTTGTATAAGTGATGCGTTTTTTTCATAATCAAATTATATCTTTTATATATTACTTGACTGCTAAGTATATATTAAAACTTTCTAAACTTTACCATTTGCTGAGCGGGATTGTAAGTTCAAATGTTGTACCCACTCCCTCTTCACTGTGGCATTTTATCTTTCCTTTGTGTAGCAAGACAACTCTTTGAACGATATTAAGCCCAAGTCCCGTACCGCCGCTATCACGCGACCTCATCTTGTCAACTCTATAGAATCTGTCAAATATCTTGTTTATGCTTTCTTCCGGTATTCCAATCCCTGTATCAATTACCTTGATGGTAAAATCTCTAAAATCGGCATTTATTACAATCGTTACTTTCCCACCCTCAATATTGTATTTGATTGCGTTTTCTATAAGGTTTGTAAGAACCAGATAGAACTTTGTCTCGTCTACATAGGCTTCTACTTTCCTATAACTCTTTATCTCAAAAGTAATATTCCTTTTCTTTGCGATCGGTAAAAGCATTCTAGTAACATTCTCAACGATGTCGTTTATTAGTACTAACTCACGATTCATTTCATCTTTGTTATCTAGCGTTACCATGGTTAATAGGTCGTTTATTATCTTGTTTTCCCTATCTATTTCCTCACTAATGTCTGATAAAAACTCATCGTACATTTCCTTGGAAGCATCCTTTTGACTTAATAGAGTATCTGCAAGTACTTTAATTGAACTAAGAGGTGTTTTAAGCTCATGAGATACATTAGCAACAAACTGCTGTCTCGAGCTTTCTATAAAGTTTATTCTCTCTCTCATGTCATTTACTGCTTTACTTATTTCCCTAACTTCGTAACTTCCCACAACATCAACTTTTTCATCTATATGACCATTAACAATCCTTTTAAGACTGCTAATAAGCTTTGTTATCGGTATATTTATGTATTTCGCAAATAAATAGGCGAGTACGGCAACAAAAACAATTGATATTATAATAATGTTTACAATCGTTTTATCGGCGCTTTGTTTTTTTTGTTCGTTATAATATCCAGATATTATAACAACCCCAGTTGGTGTCTTTCCATCCATTACAGCAATGTATACTGTTATTTTATCATCTGATATTATCGTGTACTGAGTCTTTTTGCCAGCAAGTATCCCCAATATTTCTCTAGAACCAATAGTGAGCCTAGAAAACTTATCATTGGTGCTATAAACTGTCTCTCCATAGTCATTAACTATTGATATTGAGTAGTCCCCAGAAGCCTCAATTCCCTTAATATATCTTCTATCAATTTGAAATCTATGATTCGAATAGGAACTAACACTTACAATATTCCCTATTCTCACTAAATCTTTTTTTGCAAAATCAACCTCACTATTCTTAATAAAATTAGAATAGTAAGAATATAAACTAAATATTGGAACGATCGATAATAAAACAATAACTATAAAAACTTTAGTCCCTAATCTATTAAAATAATTATTCATGGTCGAAGTAATATCCAACTCCCCACTTCGTATGAATATAAACTGGCTCGCTTGGCTCAGGTTCTATCTTCTCCCTAAGTCTCCTCACATGAACATCAACTGTCCTAACATCTCCAGGATAATCATATCCCCAAACCACATTAAGAAGATTCTCTCGCGAATATACCTTATTTTTATGTAGCAAGAATAAAACTAAGAGATCGAACTCCTTAGCCGTTAATTGGACTTCTTTTTCATCAATGTATACTCTTCTAGACTCTAGATTAACTTTTATCTGATCACAAATGAGTTCATCGCTCTCATCAATTTCTATTTCACTTATATTTGTTATTCTTCTAAGTACGGCTTTCATTCTTGCCTTTAGCTCTAGGATATTGAATGGTTTCGTCATATAATCATCCGCTCCGTACTCAAGACCTAATATTTTATCCATATCATCACCCTTTGCCGTAAGCATGATAACAGGTACTTTGGAAAACTCTCTGATTGCTGTACAAACTGATAGACCGTCAAGTTTCGGTAACATGACATCTAAAATTACTATGTCAAATTTATTGTTCTTTACTTTTTGTAGTGCCTCTTCCCCATCATATGCAACATCCACGTCATATCCGTCTTGCATAAGACCAAACTTAATTCCTTTAACAATAGATTTTTCGTCATCAACTACTAATACAGTTTTACTCATATTTTTCTCCTATAATGTAATATTATCCTTTATCTTTTCGAACATATTTTGTTTTATTCCTTTAACATTCATTATGTCTTCAAGTTTTTTATACGGGCCATTTTCTTCCCTGTAGTCAATAATATCTTTTGCTCTGCTTTCACCAATACCATCCAAAGTAATAAGCAAAGAAACATCTGCAATATTAATATTCACCTTACCACTTCTGATAGCCTCTATATTATCTTCGGTACTAGGGACATCTATCTGTTCCCCATCAAAAACAAATCTCGCTAAATTAATCGAATCCGTCCTCGCATCAGAAGTAAACCCTCCAGCCATATCTATGACTTCATATAATCTACTTCCCTCCTCAACCTCATATATACCAGTATTTTCAACCTCACCGGTGATATAGACAACACATTTGCTTTTAACGGTAGTAGCCTGAGTTGATGTACTCTGCTTTACCTCAATTTCTTTACCACCTCGGCTACCCGAAAAAAAAGTAAATCCTAAAACTAGAACTACCACAACCGCAATAATAATGTAATGTAACTTCATTTACTCCCCTACAAATAAACCAAACTAATTATTACATTACCATTATACCCTACCTGAAAAAAAAGTACAGTGCAAGTTGCACACTTTTGGTGCCAAGAATGAGGTCACTCTATAAATAATGAACTTGGTGTTTCCTTATTGTCATTCTTGAGTGAAGATCACCTATTTGGATGAAATTCAGCTAAAGCTGAGTGCAATTCGGCTGCGCCGAGTGAAAATCCACTTGCGTGGAATGAAATTCAACTTCTTCAAATTTGAATTAAGGAAACTTTTGCTAACACAAAAAGTTTTTTAAAGGAGTCTAATAAAATTTTATAAGGTTATTACTATAATAACTCTTAATCAAGACCGTGATAAATCGATGAGAATTTGATGAAGAACCACCGAAAACATATTTTATCTTATGTCATCTTCTTATTAGATGTAGACCCACAGACCTTAATAAATTAGATTATTTTTGCCGGGGCGGTACCGACGCTCACTGGGATAGTACTCCTATGTACAGACCAGTGAGTGGAGCCCAGGCCGCTGAAGTGAAAAGAACTCATTTAGTATGGTCGCATTTATTACAGATGCCATTTAGCACGACCTAGTATTATCCATTACAGTTTCATGCGATACTGCTTAGGTGTACTCCCCGTAACCTTTCTAAATATCGTCGTAAAATAATTCTGATTCTTAAACCCTACTGCATTCGATATTTGAAGTATCGTATAATCCGTGTATTCTAGCAATCTCTTACTCTCTTTTATCCTCTTCTCGTTTATATATTCGGTAAATGATATTTTCATTTCTTTTTTAAATATAGATGAGAAATAGTTTGGCGTAAGGTCCACGTATTTCGCCACATCAACGAGTCTTATCTGCTTTGATATATTCATGTTTATGAACTCTTTTGCTTTTTCTAGTATATTAATGTGTTCTATTCCTGAAGCTCTTATTATTATTGATATTACATCCGTTACTAATTTCTCCATTATCCTTGAAATTTCCATTAAGTCACTGGCAGACTCAATTAATCCTTCGTATTTTTTCTCTAAACCTAGGGCTATGGTTGGCTCTACTTTTTCTACGGATACCTTTCTAACGATAATAGAAGTCAAAGAGATTGCCATATTTTTTGAAGTCCTTAGCGGATTATTCGAAGCTGGGATTATAAATCTTTTTTTGATTTTACTGTTATATATTGATAAGGCGGTCGTCAATTCAGCATTTGTCAACGCCTCTAAAAATTCTTCCTCTATCTTCAAATCTATCAATCTTAAAGTGCTTTTATCCGAAAAAAGATGTAGTTGGTGAGGAGTTATGTTGTATATCTTATCATCGCAAAAAATCGCATTCAGTTTCTGCGTTGAAAGAAATAATCCTATTATTTTTTTTGAATAGTGGAGTTTTGTTTCGTTCATATAAGGAGAGGACAAATACAGGCTTTGTAAAGCCACTTTCTTTTCCTCCGTTGTAACTTTATTTAAGTTGTACTGTATGCTTTCTTTCGTAACATGGTTAATTAAAAAGGGGCCAAAAAGTAATACCTTGTTTTTAAAACACTTTCTATCAAGCTCGTACGCTATGAACATAAAATCATATCCTATGTTAATTATAGTTGGTTCGTCTGTTAGTTTACCATTCATATCAACAATAGAAGAAATAATATCTTCAAGTATTACATTCACTAAATTATTGTGAGAATCATGTACATACTCTGTCTCAAGAGTCTTTGAATTAACTATAAGCGCTTTTAAAGAGGTACTAAAATAAATAGTTGACGCTATATCATTTAGCATGGATGTATATTCATTTTTAGAAATCTCGGAAACTTTAGCTCTGCTCATCGCTACCTTTCTAAAACGCTAACTTGCATACTTTTTTAACATAGTGTATATTAGAGTAGAATTTTTTGTTATTCTATAATAAATAATATATTATATTTTCTAAACAATTACAAACATTGAAAAGAATAAAATGAAAAAAAGTGATTTTTATTACGATTTACCCGAAAAATTAATAGCGCAATACCCAACCGATAAAAGAGATGAATCTAGGATGATGATTATTGATAAATCATCCGGAGAAATCAAACATAGCGTATTTAAACATATTATTAATGAGCTTAAAGAAGGTGATGTACTGGTATTAAACGATACCAAAGTACTTCCAGCCAGACTATACGGCAAAAGAAATACCGGAGGTAAGATAGAAGTGCTCCTACTTCACCCTTTTAGCGATGACATTTGGGAGGCTCTAGTAAAGCCTGGAAGAAGGGCGAAAGAAGGGGAATTCATTACTTTTGGCGATAACTTCACTGGATTGATTGTTGATATCTTACCAAATGGTAATAGAAAAATTAAACTTAGCTACAATGGGCCATTTGAAGATATTTTAGACAAATACGGTAATATGCCTCTTCCTCCATACATTCATGAAAAGTTGGATGATAAGAACAGGTATCAGACCGTTTACGCTAACGTAGAAGGTTCTAGTGCCGCTCCTACTGCGGGGCTTCACTTTACAAAAGAACTACTTAACGAAATAGAAAAAAAAGGAGTTATTATTACATACGTGACGTTACACGTAGGAGTTGGTACCTTTAGACCCGTAAAAGAAGACGACCTCACTAGGCATGAAATGCACGAAGAATATTATGAGATAAGTCAAGATACTTGTGATATAATCAACTTGGCAAAAAAGGAAGGTAGAAGAATAATAAGCGTTGGAACAACTTCAACTAGAGTGATTGAATCAGCTGCTCAACATGCCAATGAGGACGGTACGCTAAAAAGTGAAGCGTGTTTAACCGATATTTTTATATATCCTCCATATAAGTTTAAAGTAGTTGACTGCCTAATAACGAACTTCCATCTCCCTGAATCAACTCTTATTATGCTTGTGAGCTCTCTTGCAGGTCATAAACTTATTATGAAGAGTTATAAAGAAGCAATAAAGAAACAGTACCGATTTTTTAGTTTTGGCGACTGCATGCTAATAAAATAGATATGACTAAAGAAAAAAGATATATAGAATTATTTGAATATTTAAGACTGATAGTAGGAGTGGTAATTATTACTTCCTTGATAAGTATGTATATATTTACCTTTTCATCCGTAAGACAAACATCTATGGAGTCTACTCTACACCAAAAGGATCTTCTCATTGTTGAGAAATTATCCTATGTTTTTAACAAGCCTAAAAAAGGGGACATTGTCATCTTCGTTATAGGGGAAGATTTATCTGGAGATGCTATTTCCAGAGCTAGTTTATTCTTTGATGACCTTACAAGTCGATTTTCGAAGAAAAAAGCAAAATTTCGATTAGTAAAAAGAATTATTGCTACAGAAGGAGATGTAGTAGATATAAGAAACGGAGAAGTATATGTAAACGACGTTCAGCTCGTAGAACCATATATTAAGACCATGTCCCCTATGGGTGATATCGCATATCCTTACACTGTACCCGAAGATGGATACTTTGTAATGGGAGATAACAGGGAAGTTAGTAGGGATAGCAGATATTTTGGAGCCATAGATAAGGATAACATAGAGGGTAAAGTCTTCCTAAGAGTACTTCCTTTTAGAAAATTTGGTAAGGTAAAATAATTCATTAGATTAAACAAAAGACTTCTCCGCTTTCAAATTCTATTACACCGCCAAAAGCCCCCTTGATATTATTCTTTTTCGTAAATGTAAGCTTTTACGATTTCACCGTAATATGCAATATGATGTTTTTCGATTTCGCCTGAAGAAGTGCTGCTGAGCGTTTCCGCATAGCAACTGTTTTTAACGGGTTCAGAAATTTTATTTTCGTCTTGCATCTGCTTATAGATTATTCTACATTCTAAAGTAAGCGGTAATTCTTTAATGGCAGGAACAGAAACCTCATCCGAATCAAAAAGGGTTAGACCTAGTTCTTTTACCTTGTCTACATCTCTACCTGATTTACAACCACAATAGTCAAGAACTTTATTGTCATAGTCTTTGTATGGAATATTTACTGTGAACTCTGGGTTTTTATCTAACAGTTGTCTAGTAAATCTGGTTTCGTGTACAAAGGTAATAAATATAGGCCTATCCCACTGAATTCCAAGGGTTCCCCATGAGATAGTCATCGTATTAACCTGATCTAACCATTTAGTGGTAAGCAAAGCACCCTGCTTTAACTGACTCAGTATCTCAGAAGCATAATCAAAAACATTAATTTCTTTTTTCATGGTATCTCCTTTTTTACGAACAAAGATTTTTTAGAGATCTTTTATATATAATCTAGCACAAAGTTCCCTAAATAGTTACATGCTTTTAAAATAATATTTCTTCATAAATTTAAATATTTCAATGTTCTCTCCTTCTTCTAGGAAAGAGCCTACATACATTTTATTGATAGTTATTTCTCTTTTCATAACTACTACTCAGTTAATCCCTTATTTCAATTTATTGATGATTGTTGTCATTAATCAGTCAAATCTTACTTCTTCAACTTCTTCATAATTTTTTAACTCGATTACATCTTTTATATCCAAACAAAGAGTTTGTTCAAAAAATGAATTGATCATTTCTTTAAGAATATTTGTTAAATGGCTGCTATTAATAGTACCCGAAAGCCCAAATAGCTTTGTTGCTGGCGAATACATGTATATCATCGCAAAATCATAGTGCGTCGTATTATTTATCTGATATATAGTTGGCTTGTAGGCGCTTTTATGAAACAATAATTCTAGATTCTTATTATTGGGCCCTTTTTCCCAGTGTTCACTTCTAAATAAAAGGGAAGGAACCTCAAGACCTATTGATATATTATCTTCATTTACCGGCTCTACCCACGCATCCAAACCTATTACGGCCTTTATTCTGCTATCTTCTAAAGCCACTCTTACGTCAGCACCACCACCTGTTGAATGGCCAAGTAGTCCAATGTTTTCATCATCTATCTTACCAATAAAAGTATCATCACTTTCGTTTAGTTCCTCTACAAAGTCAATTGTTCTAGAAATATCGCCGGCATAGGTATTCACTAATTGATTCGCCTTCTTCATAAAATCTTTCTTCCCAACCGGAAGTGCGTCATAATTTATCGCAGCTTCTGTTTCGTCGTTAAATATAGTTATCGCTGCGCCATAGGTATGATCTACCCCTAACACTATATAGCCTCTGCTTGCAAGTTCTTCCGCAAAATCTTGATGAAGATTTTTAACGCCACTCCAACCATGCGAAATGATAATAATAGGATACTTATCTTTTTTAGCACTAATTTCTCCACCAATATATGAGTTAGACTCAACGTTTGCCATTTTATCTAGTACAAAAAATGGAAGGTGCGCGTCTTTGCTCAACCCTCTAGCAATAGATATTCCCTCATATAGCCAAGGAGCTTTCTCTAATCCATCATTAGAATCTAGCGGATACCATATTTGAACCTTAAACTTTCTACTCTCTTTTGAATCATCATACTGCTCAATACGCCCCTCATCAACTACATCATATGTCTTAGTTCCTACTAAATACTCTCCTGAAGGTTTAGGAATCTCATAATACGGAAATAATACAGATGACATAACTGACGATAGCAAGAGGATAGAAAGCATTATCACGGTTATGGCCTTTCTATTTAATGTCAGTACGATTATTAGCGTGCTAAATACGATAAAGATATATAATGTGTAGTAATACCAAACAACCCCATTTTGAATCGTTATAGTAATAATAAGGCCAAGCAAAACAGCGTTTAGCATAGATGGAATTTTATGTCTATCTAAAGGCATTTTAAATAACGATATTATTAATAACGTAGCCGTAATAAAAGTTAGTATTTCAAATAACTTCATCTACTGACCTCAAATTTTTTCGGCTAGGAACTTCGACATATCAGCAAGCCAATCTCCTTCGAAAAGTTCTATCTCACCCTTGTCACAACCGGCTGAAATTCTAGGGTCAATCGGTATCTTCCCAAGCACTTTTAAATGATGTTTATTCGCAATTTCTTCGATATGACTTTTGCCAAATATGTGATAGTCCTTATTATTATCAGGACACTTGAAATAAGACATGTTTTCTACTAGTCCAATAATTGGTACGTTCATCATCTCAGCCATTTTTACCGCCTTTTCCACAATCATTGAAACAAGTTCTTGTGGCGACGTTACAATAACTATACCGTCAACAGCAATCGACTGAAATACAGTAAGTGGAACGTCACCAGTTCCTGGCGGCATATCGATGAACATAAAGTCTACATCCGCCCATATAACATCCCTCCAGAATTGTTTTACCGCATTCGCAATAACCGGCCCTCTCCATACAACTGGGTCCGTATCATTTTCTAAAAGAAGATTGATAGACATAATATCAATGCCAGTCTTCGTTTTATAAGGTAATATTCCTCTCCCGGTTGAAATAGCTTTTTCACGAACACCAAACGCCTTAGGGATAGAAGGGCCAGTAATATCAGCATCAAGAATAGCGCAGTGGTACCCCATCCTGCTCATAGTAACCGCTAGCATGGACGTAACAAGCGATTTTCCTACGCCGCCTTTACCACTAACGACACCTATTACTTTCTTTACGCTACTCATCTCATGAAGCTTTTCTGAAAAGTCAAATTCTTCTTTTCTTTCTGAACAACTTGCCGAACAGCTCCCACAACGTTGATTGCAACTATCACTCATTCATTAACTCCTTTAGGTTAGCTTGATCAAATCATTCCATGATACCAACATAACTCTTTTTCTATATTATAGGGTGCTGGCGGCTATAATAACAAGTATATAATTAGAACATTTTATCCACACACCAGTTTTTGATTGTAAAAAACAAAACTCTGTCCGTGTTAGATGAATACCGTTTTGAGATATTTTGATGGTTTCTACGTTAATTGTTCGTCCTACAAATTAGCCATTAAACGGATATATTCTTCTTTAAATAAACCATATCTTTAAGCGGAACACCACCCTCAACTATTTCGTGGTCATAGTTCTTTGTAAAAAAGTCCTTCATCACATGAGAACGAACAAAACCACATTTTTCATAAAAAGGTATCGTCAAAGGACTATCCCCTGTTCCAACCTGTAGCACAGAGCACTTACCGGAATACTCTTCTATCAAAAAATCAATAAGCTTCCTCGCGTATCCTTTTCGTTGATGGTTCGGCACAGTTACAATATTCTTTATTTCCAAGGTGGTATTATCTTCTTCCGTAACGACACAAACAGCCTTTAACCCATTCTCATAAAGAGCGTACATTTCCCCTCTTTCAAGATATTTTTCGATCATAGATTCTTGTTCATCCGCTAAAAGTAGTAGTGGTAAATATTCTTTTTTATTCGTTTTTATTTTTCTTATCATGAGCACAGCGTTCTAAGCATTTAAGCTTGAATATATTTTCTTTAGTCTAGTATTTTATACTTATCATACCGTCTGTGTATCGATAGTTCAAGGCGGTAAAAGTATAAAGTGCAGCTTTTTAATATACAATTATAGTTAATGATATTTATTTCATTATCAACTTTGACGGATAAAAAAGCTTTTTTATCCGTCAAAATGACTTTTTCTTAAGCAGTATAATTAGGATATAAGGTACCGGTTTACTTATTTTTCGCATTTAACGCCATTAGGAACTGAATGACAGCCATTACCTCATATATTATTAGTACTTCTAATCGTCCGTTGATAAGCCAGTCCTCTTTTTCTTTAATAAACATATATATTGGCGTCATTATAAAAATCAAAACCGGTAATACCATTATTATTTTATGCCAAACTATACCTGTAGATTTTTTATGTTCTGTTAAAGCCAATAGCCCCGCAACTACTGTAAATGACCCAGGTATTAACCCGTGAAGTATTGCGCCAGGATGCAAGTAACCCGCGAGCACAAAAGCGATTTTTATAAGCACATATAACGCACCGATTAGTATATAGATAGTGTATGAGTTTTTAGCATTTTTTCTTTTCCCTTTATCCATGATTACTTCCTTTCATTTTGACCGGTACAGTGTTCACATTCTCTTTCCCCTCTTATAGACGACTGATCGCACTTCTTAAACGCCATTTCAAACATATATTCTACCAAGTTAAAGTACTCCCTGAACGCCTGTCCATTTATCGAGTAAAAAGTTTTTTTGCCATCTTGCTCGCAGTGTAATAAGCCCACTTTCTTTAAAACGCCCATATGCTGAGATACAGCAGGTTGTGTAATACCCAGCATTTCCGCTATCTCCGACACACAAAAAGTATTGTTTTCATGAGAAGCAAGAATCTTAATTATCCTCAGTCTACTGACATCGCCCAACGTTTTAAATAATTCTGCCGTCATAAAAATATTGTCATTCATTGTCAATCCCTTCAAAATACGTATAAGCAATTACTTATACGTATATTATATATCAATTTCTTTCTACTGTCAAAAATATACGCAAAGTAAAAGTTTACAATCCAAAACTATATTTTTCTGATTTCTTACCAGCAAAAATACTCTGTTTTTTCTGGACTTACTATATTACCCCTTTGTGCAAATTTTACATTAATTTTTCACCCCAAAAAGAAGGAGTATGACATTTCGGCATACTCCGTAGTTATACATTAATTAAATAGACTATACTTTTAGATAATCGGATATATACAAAGTGTGTATCGCTATCTATACTTTATACCTCCGTTTTTTCGAATAATTATAAGCATCGAAATAACTGCTGCGCACTTGTTTTCACATTACATAAGCTCGGTTAACTAATACAACATAGTAGTTTCATTTTATTAACCACATAAATTTGCAGCTTCTATTTGCCTCTAACACATCACGTCCATATTCTTCAGATTGATTTGCAAATGCAATTAGATCAGCTATTTTTGTATGAACTTCTAAATTGTCCTCAAGTAATCTTTGTATTTCTTCAAGAGAATGCTCAACATCGTCAAGCATTAACACAGTTTCTTGCGCTAGACTTCCATTCCCCAAACCATCTCTAGCACAAAGTTTCATCAAATTAGCTTCTCTCGCTAAAAGCATAATTGTTCTGGCCGATGGTTCTTTATTCGATAGCTCTTCGTTTACTTTTTGGACATAAGCAATATGCGCCGCACTAAATAGTGTTTGTCTACTATCCGCAAGCGTTAATAGGGTATTTGCGAGTACGAATATCAGTAAAACTGTCATAATTATGTGGCTGACTACAATTGATTTTTTCACACTATCCTTCTCTTTTCCAAAATACAGCTCAATTTTGTCTAATGAGTATCTGTATCAATGAAATGGTTTATACTAGATGATTATTGCGTATATATAAACTCTTCTGTAATGCTAATCACTTTACCATCCTTAACTTCTATAAAAAATGGTACTTTTTGTGCAGGTGGCTCATCCCCAAAATTTGAGTACAAATGCTCCATAAACTCTTCTTTTTTTGTTGTACTATAAATACGATTTGTATCTGCACCCTCTTCACCAATAAACAACAACATAACATCAGTAAATGTGTATATCGTTTG
>PDWI01000740.1_pt1 | contig 52848 bp, 38 predicted proteins | sample 1430891 | NCBI WGS metagenome assembly PDWI01 (sample SAMN01162508, study PRJNA174530) | Oral metagenome, whole genome shotgun sequencing project. | biome: Marine environment; feature: Marine mammal; material: Swab sample of the gingival sulcus; isolation source: swab sample of gingival sulcus... | reverse complement strand
AATTGAGGTTTTACATAATAACGGTAAGTTCTTCCTGTTTTTGAGACTTTGAATATAAAATGTTTACCTCCAGGAGATAAATAGATTTTATGATGAATTTCATCTTTATCTATATAAATAAGATTAGTTAAAGTGTCAGTAGGTTCTTCTACTTCAGATTCTTTTAAGTTTTTTTTTATAAAACTTTCTAGAGATTCTTTTAAAGAATCTTGAATAATTTCTTCTACTTCTTTCTCTTTAAAAACTTTTTCTTCTTCAGACACAAATTCTTTAGAAGTATCTTGAACTGCTTCATCAGGCTCTTCAAACTTTACCTCTAAAATTTCTTTGTCTGAATCAAGTGGTTCTTCAGAAGACTTCTTTTCTTCTACTTCCTGTCTCCTACTATCTTCAAGATAATCTCTCCGATATTCATCTAAAGATTTATTACCTCTAGAATAATAAGTGATTAAAGCATACACAGTTAGTACTAATAACACTCCTACAATAATGAATAGTGCTACTTCTTGATTTGTTAAACTTGATAAAATCATATTAATTTATATTTAATGTTAATAATTCCTTTTTTAGTAGAAGCTATTGCACTAAATGCTGCTTTAGATAAATCAATTAATCTATCTGGATGCTTCCTTAGAGGTCTATAAGGTTTAACCTTACCATCTACAATAAAACAATCATAAGGACCTCTATCATTTACTATAACTTGTATTGATTGATTATTATCTAAATTAGTTACCTCTATTTTAGTACCTAGAGGTAATACTGTTGAAGCACAAGTCATAAGATTTGAATCATAAATCTCCCCTGATGCTGTTTTTTTACCTTCAAATCCTGGTCCATACCAAGAAGCTTTGGTGTAATGATATTTAGAAGTATCTATTCTTTTGATAATATTTTCTTTAGTTAATTCTTCTAAATGTTTTAAAGCCTCTTTTCTATTTGAGAATGTGAGACTATCTCCTTCTTCATTTATAATAGTATTGCTTGTAATAGTATAAATATTATCAGCAACATATATTTTAAAAGGATATTCTTGTTCTTTTATATATTCTTTAGCTGTAACATGCGATGTAATCACTACTATTGCAGCTAAAAAAAGAAGTGATAAGTAAGGTGCAAAAGTTTTTAATCTTTCCATATGTCCTTATTTTTAAATAAATTTATTACTAGCCATATGAGAATATATAAAGATAATCCCATAAATGTAGCAACAAGTTTAATTTGATGATTATAAATAAAATTTAAATTTTTACCTAGTAAATAATATAAGGTTAGACTACCACAGAATATCGAAAAACTTACCCATAATAGAAATGGTAAAGTTTTGATAGGAAGAGTGTAACGTATTATTAATAGTAATAAGAAATGTAATAAAGCAATTTGCTTATTAATACTAATAAAAGTAAAGTTACTATCTATTAATGTAGCTAATAGATAGTAACTTAATAGTATAAAGATAAAGTTAAATAACTTTAGCATTTTAAATGTTTTGGTATTTGATTAACATCAGTAGTTACACAATCCCAAGTATGTATTCCCACTCTTGTTTTAATAACAGGTCTTTTACAAGAATTAAAACTGTGTACATATCCTACTATATAGTAATCATCTTCATTATCTTTCACAAATACTCTATCTCCAATAGATAAAGGTCTTTCTTGACTAAAGCCTTGTAAAGAATATTCTGTAAAGGATAATGTTGGTATTAAAGAGTTTTTAGTCGCACAACCATCTTCTGTATAAGATTCACGAACTTTGTCAAAATCTACAATAACACTGTATATTTGTGCTAAAGCAATTTCTTTTACTTTTCCCCAACCATGTTGTATATCAAATACTCTGTCTCCAATTTCAAATATTGTTTTCATATTTTTATATATTTTAATGATGTGAATTACAAAAATTTAAAAATTCTTTTCTTTTCTTAAACTCTAGCTCTCTAGGTATAGTATCAGTTTCAGTATAATCTCCAATATTGTATTGTAATACAACTATACTGTCTGTCTTAGTTAAAGGAGTTACAGAACAACATCCTGTAGCAGAATAATATGTTCTGTAATCCTCTGTAGGTGTACAACTTGTTACTAAATAAAGTATAGTAATAAGGAATAGACCTAATAAAAAGTAGTTTGGTTTCTTAATTTTTAGCATTTTAAATAACTTTCAAGTTTACCATTGACATATATTTTGTTATGTTTAATAACAATGTTGTCTGGTTTTTTATCTGCAATCTCTTTTCTCTTATTCATAATAAGAAGATGTAAACTGTGTTGTCTAAATGATAGTCTATGATGATAGACTTTAATTCTTGCTCTAGCCATGATTAATTGATTATGTTTTACAATGACCTTTTACTACATAGGGTTTTCCCACTATGAAACTTTATACTACAGGATAGGCTCTGTTGGTCTCTGCATCTTTACCACAGATTTAACATTCGGTGGCAGACATTGACCTAAAAATAATATAAAGAGGTTTCAACTTTTTGTTTTCCAGGTTTAAGTCATCATCAGATTGTTTTCCTGGCAACATTCACTATATGTGTTCTAGCTTCTGTTGTTATACGCATTAATCCTAAAATTACCCTCATTGACACATAAACATACTTGGGTAAGAGTATGCTCTTTTAATTTTAAAAATATGAAATAATCCAACTAGCAGTTTTAATACATGCTAAGGTATATTATTTAACTTTAGCACTTACAGCATTATCTGTTTAGGTCTAGCTTGGCACTCATTTGCACTACTATAGACTCACTATAGTTTCTTCCACGTATTTCTTGCCAAAGGAAATAGTACATCTAGGATTTCTCCAATATAAATTATTTAACTGCTTTACATTACAACCTTTAAGTAAATAATGTTCTGTACTTCTTTCTTTACTATTACTCTTTTAAAGTTTATAGCTTATAAGTTTCCTCCCAGTAATCTCTATTAAAATGTGCACTATAAAGATTCTCTAAGGGTCAGCACCTTTAGTCTTGGTTAATTACTCCAAGTTTATTAAATATTTATATCAACTTGTCAGTTCAAGTTTAGTATTTTTATAAATGAAGTTTTATCCAGTATGGCATCATCTAAAGGAATCAATGTTTAACCTATATAATTGTTGTTTTTAAAGAAAAGCTATTATAATGTCTTTTGTTGATGATAGTGTAATAAAGCTAAATAAGCACCCAAATACCAAAAGAATGGGGTTAGTATGATGAAAGTGTATTAAAAATACTATTACTGGTGTTTATCATACTAAAATTGTTATAAAATATGTAAAATGAAATAAAAATATATGTAGATGACAGACATATATCGAAAGATAGAATAGCATTTCAAATTAAAGTTTTGGTACTTAGCAGGTGTTATTTAGCTATTATTACAATTTTTTGTGTTTTTGAGTAAAAAAGAGATGTGTTGAGAGGTGAGGTGGCTGATAATCAGACAGTTAGCTCATCCCCCACAACATCAAAAAATCTTAAAATATTACGAAAATACCCCCATTTTGACCCCAAATAAGAGCAAAATACAACCAAAATAACCCAAGTTTTAGGAAAATAAATTAATAATTTAAAGAATTTAACTAAAAGCTCTTCAGAGGTTAAAATAATTAGATTTTTAGATGTTTAAATAGAGCTAAATTGGTAAAAAAATAAATAATCAATAACAAATGTAAAAAAATGAACACAGATTATATCAGTTATTTACTCTCAACTCTCTTAAAACATAAACAAAAACGTAGTGGCTATAGAGCAACTCAATGCTCTATAACCTTGACAGACATCCTATAGTTGTTAAACTAAAGCAATTCTTTCTTCGTACTCTCTTGCTTTCACAATTCTGTACGCAGTATAATCCTCTCCACTAGGACCTACTCTAATCTCTTTATCTAAATCTAAATCTAGATTAGGATTAGCCTTGATTTCAGCAACTAAGTCCTTGTGTACGCTAATAGCAATACGCTCAGAATTCTCCCAATGTCTTAACCAATCAGTTGGATTGTTTTGAGCATCAGTTGCTACTTGTAATTTTAACTCCTTAATACCAGTTACACTGGCGATTTCTCTTAACTTCATAATTCAAAGTTTTTAAAAATTAATACTAAATAGATGAACGCCATAATAACAATATTACAGCAGAAATAAGTAAGGGTATTGCACCAAGTATCTGAGATTAAAAATTAAGTGAGCAGTGGTGTATTGCAACCAGTAAATTAGCACTAAAAAACTATACCTATATATAAGGTATATAATAAGGTATAATTTAAGGCTTAATTAGGTAGATTTATACACCTTATATATATAAGGTATAAAAATGTAGTTATTTAAAGGTCTATTTTGCAGTGGTGTATTGCAAGGCTGAAGGGAGCTAAAATAAAGAAAGAAGCCTATCACTTAGCTTGTGCTAAAAATAGTTTAGTGTTAAAGATTTAGTTTTGATAACAGTTTTTAATAATGAGATGCAGTATTACCTCTAGGATGATAATATGATAGGTAAAGGCTTGAATGCCCACTCCCTAGAATTATCTGGCTTAATCCAAAACTAAAAAAGCTGAATTACCTCCAGGATTCATATCTATAATAGTGCTGTAGGTAGTTCTGCTCTTACAAAGGTTAATGAGTTCTTTCACTATGCAGTATTACCTACAGGATAAAAAGAAGCTTATCATCTAGCTTGTTCTAAAAAGAAGAGAGTAGCAAGATTTCTCCTGCTACTCAACTTATGGCTAGATAAGTGAAAGGACTTCTTCGTACTCTCTTCTCTTTACTATTCTGTAGGCTGTATATTCGCCTTGTTTACCTACTCTGTACTCTTTATCTACATCTAAGACTAAGTTTCTGTTCTGCTTTAATTCAGCTACTAAGTCTTTGTGTATGGAAACTGCAAATCTTTCTGCATTCTCCCAGTGTCTGTACCAATTAGTAGGTTCTCCCTCTTTGTTAGTTGCTACTTCTAACTTTAGTTCTGTGATACCAAGCATCTCTGCTATTTCTTTTAAGTTCATAGTGTTTATGTTTTATGTTAATAATTTGCATGTCAAGAATAAGTAAGGGTATTGCAACCTTATTGTAAGCTAAGACAACTACTATTATTCATTGTCTTAGCTTTTACTTTGTATTGCTGTACTCACAATATTAGGCTGTGATGTATGTAATATCTACACCAGCTTCTGCCATGTCTTTCAAAGCTTGTAAGTATGCTCTAGCTCCTGTACTCATTTTTAGTAGGATTAATGATTAATACTGTCCCCCAGAAATGTAATGTTGTTTATAGAAGGTAGGGGGGATGTTTACCTTCCAAGAATTAGTGGGGGTATTGGATAAAGAGGCCTAAGCACTCACAATTTTCAAACCTGAAAAAATTTAAAAAAATTCTAAATAAAAATATCCCCATAACCCCTCTCATTATTAAACAAAAGCTCTAAAATTATTACAACTCAACTTAAAAATTGTAGAAAAGTACCACCTCCAGGATTCATATATGATACTTGCAAAAGAATATTTTTTATAAAAAGTAAGGAAAAGTGAAAAAGTGAGGTCAGAGATACAGGGTTTAAAACGCGTATTTTGACCCTCTCACACTGAAAAGTGAACACCTCAAATGAAAAGTCTTACAAAAATAAAAAGTGGGTAAAAAATGGGTACTGATAATCAGCCACTTAAGCTAGGTCAAATTTTAAAATGCTAAAAAAAGAAAGAACCAAAGAAATAAAAACGTAACACCCCCTTTGGCTGTGTATGCGAACGAAGCATGAAGGATTTTGTAATCAAAGTAATGAAACAAAAACTTTGTTGGCGAAGTTAGTGGTTTTTTTTGACATAATCAATATTTTTTAGAAAAAATTTTTAAAAAAGTTTTCAACAGGTAAAATAGGTGTTTTTAATATAAAAGAAAATTGTATCTTTGCAATGGAGGAATTTTATATATGAGTAAAATAGTTCAAAAGATAATTAGAGTTAAAAATAAGTATGAGTACTTTTTAAAGCATTTAGAGTTAATAAATGTATTTTTAGATAAGGAGAAGAAAATGTCTAAAAAGGAGCTGGAGGTACTCACTATATGTCTTATTCAAGATAAGGAATTACTTAAGATAGATTTGTTTAATAAGAAGGTTAGGAAGATTGTAATGGAAGAGCTTAATCTTAAGCCAGGAGGTCTTAGTAATCATTTAAAGAGTATTGTTAATAAAGGTATCTTAGTAAAGGATAGTACAACAGGTGTTATTATGTTGAGTAATGCTTTTAAGAATGCTTTTAGTATAGCAGAGAATAATCAAGGTTATAAGTTGAAAATACATATAGAAGATGAAGTTAAGTAATCAAGAATTAATGAAAGAGTTTTTCTCTCAAGAAAAAGATAATTATCCTGATTTGAGTTTAGAGGATATGACAGAGATTGTACATACCCCTTGGAGGAATTTAAAGATAGCTATGGAAGAAGGTTCTTTAGATGAGGTTAGGATAAAGTATTTTGGTACTTTTAAAGTTCATAAAGGAAGAGCAGTAGCTGAAAGAGCAAAAGTTGAAAGAAAATTTAAAGAGGGTACTATAAATGAAAAGACTTATATGAGAGTAAAAACTGTTATAGATAGATATTTAGAAAATGAAGAAGAATAAGAAAGAATATACTCTTAAGAATATATGGGCATATATACAAGGGAATTTTAGGTATTACTGTTATTATAATGGTTTAAAGTTTTTAATACCTAAGTATATTAAGCAACAAATAGATTGGAGAATTAAGATTATGAATGGTAATTGTTTCTCTAATGGTAGTTGTGAGTTATGTGGATGTAGTACAACTGCATTACAGATGGCTAATAAGTCTTGTGATAGACCTTGTTACCCTCCTATGTTAAATAGGAAACAATGGGATGTTTTTCATAAAGGTATGACTATATCTAGGAAAAAGGTATTGTGGGGGTATGAAAGAAGATATTTACCTGGAAAACAGGTTGAACATATTATATATAAAGATTGTAGAAAGGTTCACTCTAAAATATTAAACTATGAGAATTAAATTTGAGAATGATTTTATTGATTTAGGGAGAGTAGAGACCCAAACTAGGACTAAGGTAGTCTTCAAGGTGGCTGAAGGTAATACTGCTAATATAGATAGTATTATACCTGGATGTGGTATGTGTACAAGTATTGGTAAAGTTACTGATGATAGTATAGAGGTTATCTTTTCTTCTGGAAGAATACCTAGACACTTAAAGAGGTTAGGTAAAAAGGAATACAGTACCAGTAAGTCAATTAGGTTGATGTTTAAGAATGGTTCTGTACAAATTATAAAATATAAAGCAATAGTATGGGAAAAAGTAAAGTAAGAAACTATACTGATAAAGAGTTACTTGATAAGGTAAAGAGTTTACCTACATATGAAGAAATACCTACAGGGTATTGGCTATTAGGTGTGCAATCTAATGAGGATGTTTTTAATGAGTTTGATGATAAGTTCTATTTATTTAAAGGAGAAGAATTTATTATGGTTACTTCAGGTACAACTAATGCTGGTTTAACAGGATTAAAGAATTATAATAAGTACAATAAAGATGGTTGTGCTGTTATAAAGACTAATGAATGGTATTATGATTTATGGAAGCCAGGGTATCATAAAGGTAAAATGAAGGCTTTAAAGCAAGTTAAACCTATTAAGTATTTTAGAGATTGGAATAAGAATCAAAAGGCTGAACAAATAGGGGAAATTCGTAAAGGAATTATTGGTATTAATTTTCACACTGTAACTTATGGTAAGCTTTTAGGATTAATTAAGAAGTTTATTGGTGGTTGGAGTGTAGGATGTCAAGTTGCTAATAATGTTACTCATTATTATGAAATACTTGATTATACTTGGAAACAGGAATTAGTATCGTATTGTTTAATTGATGAATTCTAATATGCAGAAAGTTAATTTAGATACTGTCAAGTTAGAAGAAAAAGAAACAATAAAAGCATATAGGTTAAAATATATGCCAAATAATTATTGTATTATAGAAGAATGAAAAATTTAGTAGAAAAGATTGCAAGGCTTTGCCATGAAGCCAATAAAAGCTATTGTGAAAGTATTGGAGATACTTCGCAAGTAAGTTGGGAATTTGCACCAGAATGGCAAAAAGAAAGTGCTAGAAAAGGTGTAGAGTATCATATTAAGAATCCAGATAGTACAGCTTCAGATAGTCATAATTCTTGGTTAAAAGAAAAAGAAGAAACAGGTTGGAAATATGGCCCTGTAAAAGATGAAAATAAAAAAGAACATCCTTGTTTTGTTCCTTATGAAAAATTGCCTGAGAAAGAGAAAACTAAAGATTATATTTTTTGCAATATAGTTAAAGGTTTTATGGCAGATAAAACTTTTGAAATTAATAAAGAAGAAGATGATATTATTGCAAACAAAACTTTAAGAATGGATATGGACTTAATTTTACAAAATTTGAAGAAGTGTCCAAAATCTAGAGAAAGAAGTTTAGCAATAACTAAGCTACAGGAGGCTATCATGTGGCTAGGGATGGATTTAAAAAGGTTAAATGAACCAAACCCTTATCCTGATAGTTATAATCCAAATAATACTAAAATAGAGCCTACAGCAGACAATTTAAAATTTTAAATTATGAAAGAAATAAGAGTAAAAGTATGTCAAGGACCAGAAGGAGATTGGTTCTGGATTCCAGAAGATATGTATGAAGAGTTTCAAGCTAAAACAGATATGATTGAATCTGATGATTCTGATATAGATTTAGTATTAGAATTTGACCAAAAATTTAGACAGTATGCTACTGGAGGTGATTCTGATATTATGCCTATAGATTTTAAATTAGATGGTGTAGAAGTTATAAAAGTATAATATGTCATATTTATTTGAAGTAATAGATAAAACTGTTAGACCAAGTACTGAGGTTCTTTTACTAGAACCTTTCAGTACTATTTGGGAAAGAGATGAATCTGAAAAGAAAAGTCAAGCTATAAAAGAGTTTTCTTATATTGAATTTATGACTTCTGCTAAAAAGAGTAATCCTTTTAGAGGTTATAAAGAACAAGAGAAAGAAGGTAAAATAAAACAGTCTCTTTCTTTAGATGATTGGGAGCCAGATGAATATATAAAGGAAGCTATGGAAAAGATTTTATCTTTCCAAAAAGAAGCTTCTCCTACATATAATTATTGGTTTTCTGCAAAGATAGCTGCTGAAAAGATGCAAAGTTTTTTTAGAAACTTTGATATTTCTGCTGTTAATCTTAAAACATTCAATCCTTTATATAAACCTAAAGATATTACTAATGCTTTAAAAGATACAGAAGATGTATTAAGTAGGTTAAATAACTTAGAGAGAAAAGTAGAAGAAGAATTGTACGAAGAAACTAAAATAAAAAGTAATAAAGAAATATCCTTTTTTGCTAATCCTGAAAGTTTATTATAATGAAAGTAATTGACCCTAGAGAATATAATGATGGTAAGTTGGAGCTAATAAAGAATCCTGATGGCACTTGGATTAATACTCAAGTGTTTAGAGAGTCAGGTAATTTCTTTATGAATAATAAGTTTTATACTTCAGACCCTTTTGGTACACCTGATTGGGTATCATATTGGAAAGAAGAAAGAGAGAGATGTATTCAAGGGGTTTCTTATGGAGATGCTAAGATTACAGGAGAACATTATAATTATCTTAATTTTGCACCTATTCAAAAGGTATCTAATATAAGTGGTAAGAAAGCTAGTAAGATACAAGGTTTCCCTGATTTTTGGGATGGAGATTATAATTATTTCTGGATTAGAAAAATAGCTAGATTTGGTGTTATTGATTCTCTTTTAACAGAGAAAGAGAGAGAAAGTGTTGTTCATCTAGATAATGTTCAAAGAGCTGTAGAAGCTAAAAAGATTCTAGAAAGTTTAGGTCTTATTGTAAAAATAGAGAAGGATTATCTAGAAGGTGGCTATAATATTATTGTGGGAAAGAGTCGAAGAAAAGGGTACAGTTATAAAGCAGGTGCTATTGCATCAAATAATTATTTTACAAAACCTAATTCTTTAACAATTTTTGGAGCATATAGCAAAGAGTTTTTATATCCAAAGGGTGTTTTTACTATGGCTTATAATAATATCACTTTTGTTAATGAACATACTGGATGGTCTATGCCTTCAGATGTTATAAATAAACCTGCTTCTGGACAGATAAAAGCTTCTTATATTGAATATAAAAATGGTTTAAGACTTGAAAAAGGATTTAAATCTCAGATTCTTTCTTTAACTTTTAATGATAACCCTAATGCTGCAAGGGGTAAAGATGCTGAAGATATTTTCTTTGAAGAATCTGGAGCATTTGGACAACCTGGTTTATTAAAACAATCTTATGCAGCTTCACAAGATTGTGTAATGGCAGGTGCTATTAAAACAGGTATGATTACTGTTTTTGGTTGTGTCTGTAAAGGAACTAAAGTTTGGGATAATAAAGGTCAATTAAGAAATATTGAAGATATAACTAAAAAGACTGGTATTATAGGATATGCAAGTAAAGGTGTTATAGAAGAAAATATATCTTGGTTAAAACCTCCAGCAAAGAAAGAATGTGTAAAAATCACTACTGTAAAAGGAGAAAGCATAGAATGTAGTATAGACCATCCTCTATTGTGGAGTAAGAAAGGTTATCGTAATTATAAAACTAAAAAGAAAAAAGCTACATTTAAAGAAGCTAAAGATATTAAAGTTGGAGATTATCTACTACAATCTTTACAAATGCCTAAATTTGGAGATAAACAAATGTGGCAACCTAGATTAGTTGGTTTACTAATTGGGGATGGTTATTATGGAGGTAAGTCTTCTTGTGCTGAATTAAGTATTGCTCAAAAAGAAATTTGGAATTATGTGAAATCTTTAGGTATAGATTATACAGAAAGAAAAGATAAAAGGTGTGATGAACCATTTTTCAGATATATAAATTTTAAAGGTACACAAGAGCAGATGAGATTGTTGGGATTGCAGGGTCAATCCAAACAACTAAAAAGATTACCTAAAAATATATGGGATTATAGTGCTAAATCTGTTGCAGAATTGTTAAGTGGTTATTTTGATGCTGATGGTTATGTTGGTACACAAGGTCTTAGAAAGAAGATTTCTTTGTTTTCAGTAGTTAAAGAATTATTAGAAGAAGTAAAAGTACAATTATATAAGTTCGGAATACAATCTAATATTTATGTAAGAAAACATAAAAAAGGTATTAAACTTATATCTAATGTTACAGGTAAGACTTCTATTATAAATACTGAAAAAAGTTATTCTTTAGAAATATGTGATTTAGAATCTTTAAGGAATTTTAAAAAACATATCAAGTTACTGATAAAAAAGAAGCAAGATGAGATAGATTCTTGGGATTTAATTAGAAATAGAAATGAAGAGATTTTAGAATATGAATATGAACATACTATAGAGAAAGGAGATTATTTTATTCATAACCCTAAACTTGAGAATCTTAAAGCTAGGAAGGTAAAATCTATAGAATATATAGGAAAACAAGATATTTATAATTTAACAGCAGATTATACACATACCTATTTAACGAATGGTTTTATTTCTCATAATACATCTGGAGAATTGGAAAGAGGTACTGCTGATTATGCAGATATGTTTAATAGACCTTCAGCTTTTGGCTTTCTTCCTTTTAATAATATATGGGATGAAAATTCAGAAGATATGCAAGTTGGATTCTTTCATCCTGTTAATTGGAATATGGAGGGATTCTATGATGAACAAGGTAATAGCAAGAGAAATGAAGCTAAGAAGTTAGAATTAGATATAAGAGATAAACTTATAGCTAGTGGTGCTACTTCTATAGAAATACAACAAAGAATGCAGGAAAAACCTCTTGGTCCACAAGAAGCATTTGCTGCTGTATCTGTAAACAATTTTCCTGTAAAAGAATTAAACAGAAGATTACAAATAGTTAAATCAAAAAATCTTCAAAATATAAAAGGTGTTCCTGTAGAGTTTGCCTATGTAGGTGGTCATTTAGAATGTAAACCTATTTTAAATGGCAAAGCTAATCCTATTACTTCTTATCATAACTTACCTACAGATAAAAGAGGTTGTCCTGTGATATATGAGATGCCTGTACCTAATGCACCAAAGGGTCTTTACAAAATAGGTTATGACCCTGTTAGACAAGATAGTGGTTCTTCTTTAGCATCTATTATTGTTTATAAGAGCTATCATGTAGGTACTTATCATCATAGTATCATTGTAGCTGAATATATTGGTAGATATGAAACTACTGATGACATTGATAGATTAGCATTTTATTTTGCAGAGTTTTATAATACTACAGTAATGCACGAGAATGAAGTTAGAGGTGTTAAAACATATTTCCAAAGAAATAAAATATTAAGTCGTTTAGCAGTACAACCTGATTCAGTTATATCTCATAATATCAAAAAATCTAAAGTTAATAGGGTGTATGGTTGTCATATGAATACTCCTTTAAAAGATGCTGGAGAAAGATATGTAAAAGATTGGTTATTAACTACTTTAGATTATGATGAGAATGGAAATAGGATTACTGTTATAGATAAGATATATTCTATAAGACTTTTAGAGGAATTGATAGCTTATAATAGAAAAGGTAACTTTGACTTGGTTTCAGCACTATTTATGTGTATGTTTCAAGTACAAGAAGAGGAATTGGATAAAGAGTATGATGAGAAAAAAGAAAATAAGACTGCAAAACAGTTGCTTGAGAGTATTGGTAGAAATTATGTAAAATATTAAATATGTATGATATAAAAGATAAAACATATGAGTTAAGTAAAAGAAGTGAAATGCTTACTCATAAACAAAAGTTTGCTCATAACAAGCAATGGTTTAAGGATAAATGTGATGAGATTTGTGTTTCTCATAATGAATTAGATGCTCAAGTAAATGGTAGAGTATCTGATTTAAAGAGAATGCAAGTTAATTACAATCTATTTAATAATGTTATTGATTTAAAAGAGCTAGAATATGTCTGTAAACCTTTTGGAGAAGAAGTAGGAGAATTACCTGCTAATATGGTAAACAGAGATATTGTATCTGGTAAGATAAAAGCTCTTCTTGGTATGGAGATGAAAAGACCTTTTTCTTGGAAAGTTAATGCTATTAATCCAGAAGCTACAACAAGAAAAGAAAAGGAATCTTTTAGTAGGATTACTCAGTATGTCAATAATGAGATAATGAAACCTATTAGAGCTTCTTTAGAAGAAAAAGCTTTAGAAGAGAGTAAAGGTAGAAAGTTAGATGAAAAGGAAAAAGCACAAATTCAGCAAAAGATTGAAGAAGATTTAAAGACCCAAACTCCAGAAGAAGTCAAGAAATATATGGAGAGGGAACATCAAGACCCTGCTGAAGTAATGGCACATCAACTTTTAGAATTTCTTATACAAAAGAAGGATATGAGGAATAAGTTTAATACTGCTTTTAAGCATTTAAATTTATCTTCTAAAGAAGTTATGTATGTTGGTGTTCATAATGATGATGTAGCTGTATGGAATGTAAATAGTATGAGTGTACATCCTACTATGTCCTCTTTATCTCCTTTTATAGAAGATGCTGAAAAGCTGTCTGTTGAATATCGTATGACACCTTCAGAGATAGTAAATTTATTTTCAGATGAGCTTACTAAGTCTGATTTAGATAAAATATATAGTAGATATATTTCTGCACCTGACAGTCAAAGTGAAGATTTATTTGAAGTAGCTGAATATCAAGAATATTTTAATAAATATAATGGAGATGTTAATAATATCCCTGTTATTCATACAATGTGGAAATCATTAAGGAGATTAGCTTTTTTAACTTATGTAGGTAAAGATGGTAAAGAACAAGAAATGTTAGTTGATGAAAACTATACATTAAATAAAGAGATAGGAGATATTTCTATTGAGTATAAATGGTTGCCTGAATCTTATGAGACTTGGAGAATATCTAATGATATTTATTTGAAAATGAGAGCTATACCAGGACAATTTAGAGATATGAATGACCTACAGTCAGCTAAGTTTCCATACTATGGAGTATTTATTGATGATATGAATAGTTTACCTACTTCTCCTATGGATAGATTAAAACAGTTTCAATATTACTATAATATTATTATGTATAGGATAGAGTTGCTAACTGCTTCTGATAAGGGTAAAAAGGTTCTTATGAATATTGGTGCTGTACCTGATAGTATGGGTATAGATTTAGCTAAATGGCAATATTTCTTTGAAAGTTCTCCTTTTATGTGGTTTAATCCAGATGAAGAAGGTACTGGTTATCAAGATACTAATACAGTAGCTAAAGTTTTAGATTTATCATTGGCATCTGATATTGCTAAATATATTGACTTTGCAGAATATCTTAAAAAACAAGCTGGTGCTAGTATTGGTGTAACAGAAGCTGTTGAAGGACAAGCTGCTGCTAATGAAAGTGTTGGAAACAACAGACAAAACTTAGTACAGACTTCACATATATTAGAGCCTTATTTTAATATACATAATATATTTAAAAAGAATGTTTTAACTGCTATGCTAGAAGCTGCTAAAATAGCTTTTAGTGGTAAAAAGGTTCATAAGTTATCATATGTTATAGATGGTGTAAGTTCTAAGATATTAGAACTAGATTCTGAATTATTAAATAATTCTACATATGGTTTATTTGTTAGTGATAGCACAAGAGCAGAAGAAGCACTTCAAACTATTAAACAATTAGCACATGCAGCAATGCAGAATCAAAAAGCTGATTTATCTGATATATTATCATTACTAAGACAAGAAGGTATTGTAGAAGCTGAGGAAACCCTTAAAGCTGCTGAAAAGCAAAAGAATGAGGAATTACAGCAACTAGAATTACAGAAAGGAGAACAAGCTAAAGAATTGGAGAAGATTAAACAACAGAATGCTGATAAACATCATGAACAAGAAAAAGAGCTTATAGTTCTTAAAGAGGAGGAAAGAAGAAAGACAGAAATTGTTAAAGGTGCTTTAACAGGAGCTTCTTTTAATCCTGACCAAGATGTTGATAAAGATGGTGTAAATGATTTTGTAGAATTGGCTAGAAATGGTTTAGATGCTAAAGTTAAGAGTAGAGAACTAGACCTCAAAGAGAAAGAGTTTAACCATAGAAAAGAAATGGATAAAGAAGAGTTAAAAATTAAAAAGAAAGAAACTAAAAACAAGAGTAAATAAAGCTATTAGACAACACTTAAAAAAGTGTTAAGATTTTTATTAAAAGAAATTATATATTTGCACAATATGAGTATGAAAAATTTAGATACAGGTTTTGGGGAAGATTTCTTAGACTTTCAAGATGCTGAAAGTGAAGATGATTTTTTCAATGAAGAAGAGGAAGTAATTGAAGAAGACCCTAAAAAAAGAGAGGAAGAAGAAGATAAAGAGCCTGAAAAGAAAACAAAAACAGAAGTGGATGATTTCTTTACTTCAGAGGATGATGACTCTGAAGGTGGTTCTGATTCTGAAGAAGATGGCCCTGAAGAGGAAGAGGAGGAAGAATCTAACAAAGATATGTTAGTATTTAACTTCTTAAAAGAAAAGGGGTTAGTTGATATAGGAGAAGATGAAGAGGTTACAGAGGAGAATGTACAAGAATATTTAGAAGATTCTTTAGAAGATATGTATTCAGCTAAGATTGATGAAGTATTTGAAGATATGCCTCCAATATTAAAACAAATTAATAAGTTTGTTGTTAATGGTGGTAATATTGAAGATTTTCTTAATAAAGTAGGTTCTCAAAATAATTCTGAATTATCTCCAGATTTAGACTTAGAAAATGTTGATAATTTAGAAACAATTGCTAAGTATGCTCTTAAAAAGGATGGTCATGATGACGAATATATAAAAGCTCAAATACAGTTTTTAAAAGATTCAGATAATCTTGAAAAATATTCTACTAAGTTTTATTCTAAGTGGACAGAAGAAAGAGAAACAGAAAGAGAAGCTTATTTAAAATCTATAGAAGAAAATAAAAAACAAGAGAAAATAGAACGTAGGTCTTTAAAAAGAAAAGTTGCACAACAACTTTCAGATTCTATAAATGAAACTATTGGTGGTTTTAATATTTCTTCTAAAGATGTAAAATCCCTTCCTGATTATATGGTTGAAAGAACTGTATCTGTTGGAGAGAATAGAGCTGTAACTCCTATGCAGAATGATTTAATGAGAATATTAAATAATCCTGTTGGTGCAGTACAGATAGCTAAATTGCTTAAAACTGCTAATGAAGATGGAGAATTAAATTTTGATGAATTCATTGAAAATGTAAGAACTAAAAGTGTTCGTAAAATAAAAGATGATTTATCAAATAATAAAACAAGTAAAACTAAGACAAGAACTTCAAAAAGAAGGAATCTTGCTGATTATTACGGATAAACTTAAATATTATTAAATGGCAACACGAATTAACAAACTCCAAGTAAGAACTGCTAAGTTCGATTCTACCAAGATGATTGATAGAAACCATTGGAGCAATCAGTTGGCTATTAAGCCAGAGGTTTTTGAAGCACCTACACGCCTTATTTTCGCTTCAAGAACCAATTCCTTAGACTTATCTAAGGGTAATGTATTAGAAGGTATGTTTGGTTTAGGAAAAACTAAATATATTGATGATTTGAATTGGACTTGGAAAATGCAAGTAAAAGGATTTAGACCTATGACTATTCTTGAAAATAGGACTACTATCTATCCTGATACTCCAGGTAAACATCGTAAACCAATTGTGGTTCTGGTAGATGTGGATTTATTTGCAATTGGAGAATCTATTAGTCCAGGTTCAAGTGATAAATCTCAGGTAGCTATCGTTAAAGATAAACAAAGAGATGGGGCAAGAGGTTTTGTATATACCTTACAAACATATACAGAGAATGCAGAACACTATATTAAAGCTAAATATTTGAAGCCAGGTACTAAATGGACAAGAATGTTTACAATGCGTGGTGAAGCTGCTGAAAGTGGTTCTCATACTGAAAATGTAACTAATGTAGAATACAAGAATCAACTTGTAAAACTTCGTAAAGAATTTAAAGTTACAGACTTTGCTGCTCAAGCTGTATTACAAATTGCTGTTAAAGATAACAATGGTATTGTACGAAAAGCTTGGATGGATAAGCAAGAAGCTGATTACTATGCAGCTATGAATAAAGAGATGACTAATTATGCACTTTATTCACGTTTAGGAGATGCTCCACTTATTGACCCAGATTCTGGTTATCCTATTAATCCAGGTGCTGGTATGGAACAGCAAATTGAATTTGGTGGTAATGTAGAACGTTTTACTACTATGTCTGCTGAATTAATTGAATCATTCTTTGACCGTATTGTTTACTCTCGAATTAATCCAGGAGATTTAGGAGAGGTTGTAGGTAATTCTGGACACTATGGAATGAAAGCATTTGCTAAAGCTTTGGATGTATGGTCTGGAGGTAAATCAATTATCCGTGAAAGTTCTACTTTCTTAAGTAAAACAGAAGGAATGAATAAGAATTCATTGCGTACAGGATATGCTTTTGTATCTTATAACTTACCTACAGGAGGAGCATTTAAATTAGCTCATAATCCAATGAATGATGATAAGTCAATCCATAGAGATATTGACCCATTAACTGGTGTACCTTTGCAATCACAACGTATTACTATTTTAGATGTTACAGGTGGTTCTGGAGATGCTTTATCTAAAGACAATATTAAATTGGTTCGTAAGAACAAAGTATATGGTGTAAATCATATCTTAGGACGAGTAGGTCCAGGTGGCGTTAATACAGGAGATAAAGCAACACATTCAGGTGACTATTTTGAAGTACACTTCTCAGATAGTATTGGAGTTCAGATTACTGACCCAACTGTAACAGGAGAGTTAATAAAATCAGTTAATCAAGAGTAAATATGAATAAGGATTTAAGAATTGAGATAAGACCTATACCAGGTAAAGGGAAAATACGAGAATTTTCAGAACAATTAGAATATTTCTCTCAAGCTCATATTTTAAGTCCTTTAGTTAATCCAGTCACACATAAGTATGTGACTGGACTTAACGAAAAGGATATAGAATATTTGAAAGAAAAGAATTTTCCATACGAGCTTGATGACACATATATAAAAGATAGACCACACCCATTTTGGGAGAGTTCTATCGTAAAAGTAGAATTATTGAGTAGTCCTATGTTTTTATATCCAGGTAAAAACTTAATAGATTTTGTAAAATATAAGTTTCTTTTGAATAGTTCTTATATTTATAAGTCTGAAGTTGAAATGAAAACTGGATCTAAACCTGAAGCTACTCATTATATCTATGATGAATCAGAAGAAAACAAAATTAAGGCTAAGAAAATTGTTAGACGTAATAACTTATTAGCTAAAGTTTCAGAATTATCTCTTACAGATAAACGTAAGGTAATTATGATTCTTTTAAATGAGAACACTGACAATAAAGATGAAGATTACTTAACAGTACGTTTTGATGATATTGTAAAAAATTCTGATAAAGCTTATGAGTTGGAAGTACTATTACAAAAACCTACAGAAGAAATAGATATTTCTGCTACTGTAAAAGATGGTATTCATAAGAATGTACTTAGAAGGACTTCTGAAGGTATTTTCTATTATGACCTTAATTTAGGTTTTACTGAGGAAGAAGTGGTAGAGAAATTAATGAGTGTCGAAAATCAAGAAATGTTATTAAACATTAAAGAAAAAATTAAAAATTAGATATAATGAAACACACAATAGCTGTAAATAGACAATTATTCAATGTGAAAGAGATTGCATCTGAAGTAGATATTAATAACCTTCAAGATGGTCAATTTGCTGTGTTTGCTGTAGATTCTACTACAAGTATTCCTGCTGATACTACTTTTGAAAATTTACCAAAAGAATTTCATATTGTTTCAAAATTAGGTGGTCAAACCTATCATTCTTTTGATACTATTAAAAAGGATGCAATGACTAATTTCCAAACAAGTCCTTATGTACCAACACAAGGTAATATTTGGGAAGGAGAAATTACTTGTTGTTCTTGTATGGAATTTGCAAGTTTACGAGTAGAATTAGATGAAGATAATTTAATGCGAGAAAGAGGTTTATCTTGGACTGCAAGTGACCGTTTTAATGTTCAAGCACCTAGTGAATTATCTTGTACTTGTGTATGTGGAGAAGATGCTAAAAAACATTTGAATAACCACATTATGACAAGAGAGTTATATAATCAAGTTATGACCTCTGGTTCAAGTTTTTATACTGCTGAAGTTAAAATTAAAGGTGGTTCTACTTTTGCTAATTTAGCTGAAATTGATGCTCATATTGAAGCTAATAAAGAGAATGATGAAGCAGCAAATCTTATTTTAGTATTAAAAGGTAAAGAAATGCCTTTAACTTATGTAGATGCTTCTGGGACTTTTAATTATATTTATCCTAGAGGTGTTCGTATCTTACCTTCAGTTAGTATTAACAATGGAGAGTGTATGGTACAATTTACTGAAACACAAGAGTTGAAAGTTGAAGTTAATGCTGGACCAGACATGAGAGCAGAAGAGTGGGAAACTATGGAGTACTATACTACTATGAATGGTTTCAGACAATTACCTGATGGTATGCCTTCTGGACAAATTCATTATCAATTTGATAATGAGAAGAAATATAATACTGTTAATTTTGAGTTCTTCACACCTAAAGTTAATAAGAATGATGGTGATAAACGTTCATTTGGTGTAATGTTAGGAGCAGAATCTAATACTGTTTATACTGCATTAAAAACAATGTTTATGCCTAATTAATCTTTAAATTTAAAATATTATGACTATTAAAGAAATGCACTATGATTTTAAAACAAAGCTTAATAAGATAGATAGTCAGCAATATAGAAATTTAAGAGTTCCTGAGATAGATTGGAAATTAAACGAAGCTCAGGAAATATTTGTGAAACTTATAGCTGAACCTAGATTTAAAAATCATTTAGGCTTTGAAGTTTCTCAAAGAAACATAGATGATATAAGAACAATAGTCATAAGAGACTATTGTTCTCGTATATCTAACAATGTTGTTGATTTACCACAAGATTATTGGTTTTTTATAAGTGCTTATATTATAATGGTAAGAGACAATTGTCCTTATGTTAGAGCAAGATTAAAAATAAGACAACATGATGATGAATTTGAAGAAAGCCTATTTACAAAATCTTCTTTTGAATGGCAAGAGGTAAATGGTGTATTTTTTCAAGAAGGGATAAAAGTATTTGATGATGATACTTTTAGAAATGAAGAAATATGTATGAACTATATTAAGAAATTAAATTTCATACATAATGCTGAAGATTTTGCTAGTGGCAGATATAGATTACCTTCAGGAGCATTATTAGAAGGAACACAAGATTGTGAGTTACCTTCAAGTACTCATAGTGAAATTGTTGATATTGCTGTAAATCTAGCAATAGAGGATATACTAGGTTCACAAAGACAAAATGGTTTTAACAAATTACAATTAAATCAAATAACAACATGATAACAATAAATAAGTTTGCAATATCGCAAGATTTTAAAACAATAGAGATTAGGGTTGAAGAAGATGCACCTTCTTTTGCTTTAAAGGATGTAATTATATACACTAGAGATACTTATGGTAAAGTAGGTTTTTCTTTAAAAACACACATACTTCAACCAAAAAGTTTTATTTATACCCTAAGTGCAGAAGAGTTTGGTGTAGATGCATTTAGTGGTATTTATATCTTAAAGGTTACTTCTGTTCCTACAGATACTACTGTAAGAGAATCTGTTCAAGTTGGTATAGCTGCTAATATTTTTAAATATAAACAATGTCTTTTAGATAAGGTATTAAAAAACCCTTTATCTGGTTGTAATGATAGTATAGAAAACTGTCAAGAAAAAGAAGAAAGAATTTGTTATATTAACAGTTTATTATCTTCTTTAGATTTTGCATTAAAAGAAATTGATTTCTTAGATGCTATTAAAATTACAGAAGAGTTAGATGTTTTGTGTGATATTTGTCATTCTTGTGATAATGATATTATAACACAAGATAATAAAAATAAAAACATTCTTTATCAGACAGACAATAATTCTATTTTCTTGAATGAATCTGAGAAAGTAATGATTCTTAAGAAGAAATTATTACAAGCATTAACAAATCAAGATAATGGATAAGATTAATAAGTATAATAATATTATATTAAAAACTAATCTGAATCTTATAAATAAAAGAAAGTTTTTAGGTGATACTGTTTTAAACAATTGTTTATTTCAGTATCATACTATTATTTCTTTATACAAAGAAATACAAGATGTTTCTTTACTTAATAAATTAGAAATTTTAAGCAATTGTTTAAAAAATAATTGCAATAATATATGTAAATAATGTCATTAACAAAAAGTATAGAACAACAACAATTAGATATACAGAAGTGTATTTTAAAAAGATTAGAAAAGCTTGATACAGATTCTAATGGTAGTAATGGTACAAGTTCTAGTGATTATGAAGATGTTTTAGATAAGCTAGATGAAGTAATAGAATTTTTAACTACTTCTGAAGAGGCAGATAATACTTTAATACAAGAAGCTATTAATATAAGAAATTCTGTTAATACTTTTGCTAGAGATAATCACACTGATTTAAGAAATTTACAGACTATTGTAACTAATCTTAATGATTTTATACAAAATAATTGGAATATATTTAGACAAATAGCTGGTCTTGTTACTAATATTAGAGATAGTTTAAATACCTTTCATACAAATCTACTTAACTTAGAAACTGTTGAGAATCAGATTTTAACTGATATAAGAGATAATCAATATTCAGTTGTTGTAATAAAAGGTTATTATAAATATCAAAATACAACTTCTTTTGAAGTGTATATAGATATAGCACATAATATGCTTGAAAGTATATATTTTACTTATAAAAACAAACCACATAGAATGTATATTTCTGATATGTTTTTAAGTGGGTATCATGATAATCCTGCTTTTATAAAATATTTAAGTAAAATTTTTGGTTGTACTGTTGCTATTAAAAATGAAAAACTTTATTTTTCTAGACAAGAAAGTTTAGTAGATTTTAAGTTTTTTAGACAAACATCTAATACAAGTAATCAATTAAATCCTGTAACAACCAGTGATGTAAATTATACTTATTCATATACTATTTTTATGAATAAGTATGAATTTTATGATAAAGATAAAAATTTAGTGGAATCTCATTATGGAAAAAATTTATCTGATGGTTATACCAATTCTGTTTCAGAACCAAATTATTCACCTATAAGTAGGCCTTCTACATATTTTTTTGCAGGACCTATACCAGAAGAAAAATGTACTACTTTATATTTCAATTTAACATCAATACCATTATCAAATTTTGGTATTTTTTGTAAAGATTATAAAACTATAAAAGTGAGTACAACACCAAATACAGATTCTATTGATGAATCTGTAATTGCATTTACGGATATTAAGAATACTAATATGCCTGTTTTAGTGGGTGCTACTAAACACTTACCATATATTTTTAATGAAAATACATCTAATTTTTGTTTTTTAGAATCAGTTATAAATCCCTCTACTACTAAAACATATCCTTTAACAGTTGAAATAAAATTTTAAATTTAATACTATGAATAAAATAGAAAGGTTGTTATCATGTATCAGTGAAGGACAACAAGATATTATAAAATTGTTGAAGGATATGGAAAATACTTCAACAAGTAATAATTCAGATATATCAAATATACTAGATACTATATCTGATAATATATCTGATATAAAAGAGGATATAAATGTGATAGATGCAGATACAAGTGATATTGTTTTACAATTAGATAATTCTAACAATCTTTTAAATGAAATAAGATTAGGTACAGTTAATATTATTGATGGTATAAATAATTTAAGAAGTGAGTTAACAGCTACAATAAAGTATCTTGAAGAAGCTATTTGGAATAATACCAATACAATTACAGATAGAATAGGTGAATCTATAGATAAATTAGAAGATATAGAATCTATACTACAATCTGAATTTGATGAAACACAAGTTCTATTAAATGATTTAAAAAATCTATTAGGCAGCAATACTCATCATACTGTAGAAACTGTTTGCATTATCACTAATGATGCTTGTAATCTACAAGGAATTCTTCTAAAAGAATTTAATGATGTAGATGGTACAGAAATTAGTAGAAAATTTTTTAGTGGTGGTGTTGATATAACAGATGATGTTATCCAATATCAAGAAGGTTATTGTAAAGAAGATAAATGTAGAAAAGCTATAAACCCTGTTACTGTTCAGACTATCACATCTTTACCTAGTGAATTACCTGATTCTGGTATAATTGAAGAAGAATTGTATCAAGCAGTAGGTTTAGACCCCTTACCTTTAGGTGGAGAAATTTTTAATGATTCTTTCTATGATATTACTTTAACAATCAGTTATTATGTAGATGCTAGTATGGAATGTGAAAATCCTTCTTATATAGAAAGTTTTATAGAGTTATTTGTCCCTGCTTCTACTAAATTAAATTTACCTGAATTTTTTATACGTAGTATAAATATGCAGACTGATACACAAACTAATATACATGAGAACACAATACCGCAAAGAGTAATATACTACTCTACATATAAACCAGAGAGTGTATATTGTCTTGTTTTTAATGAAGAATTTTAAATTATTATAGAATGGAAAGTATTAATAAACCGTATAAACCAACAGAACATGGTGCATCTTGTGATACTCCTGTAAGTGTTTTTGTTTGTAATCAATTAGATTTACAAGAAATAGAAGCTTCTTTAAATATAATTGCTGAAAATCAAGAGACAACTTCTAATTTATTGCAAGAGATAAAAATATTGCAAGAGAATCAGTTACAAGAATTATTAGATATTAATGCAAATGTAGAAGAAATAGATTTGCATGTTGTAATAAATACAGAAGAAATAACAGATGCTTTAGATGAATTACAACAATTAGAAATAACTCAGACAACACAACTGTCAAATCAGTTAACAACCATTACTAACTTATTAACTGATATGCAAACAAATCTTAATACAGATAATCAGGAGTTAAAGGATAAATTAGATGAAATTATTACTCAACTAACAAATTTAAATAATAAAGTTGTAGAATTGATTGAATTTGACAAGCCTACAACAGTTAGTATTACAATACCTGAAACAATACCTTTAGTTTTTAATCCTATGGAATATCAAAATCAAGTTATTATTTATCCTCATGGAGGTAGTCATGTTATTACAAATAAAGGATTAAAATTTACTGGATATGAGACAATGTATTTTAAACAAAGGTTACCTGTTAATCATAATATAAAATATATACTTCATGCAGAAGTAGAAGGAAGTAATAATGCTAGACTGACAGGTGGGCAAGTTTCATATGCTAATGGAAGTTCTCTTTGGGTTGACCAAGCACCTACTATGCAATTAAATACTTCTCTTTGTTATAACCACAATTTCTCTGGAGAACTTAGAAAAACTATTGTTATAGGAGATTATAATGCTCAAAGTGAAGATGATGTTTTAAAATTTGACCCTATTGCAGATGAATTTAGGTATGGTTTAGTTTTAAATTCTTATGGTGAAGGAAGTACATCTGGAGTTATTACTGTTAAGAAAATGTATTTACGACCTATTGAAGGCACTTTTAAAATTGAAAAAGGTTCTGTAACATATTTTTTTGATAAAAATGGTAATGAAGTTTTAGCTAAACGTATTTTTAGAAAAGATGGTATTGAGATTGAAGAGCCTAAATTTTGGTATGAAGGTGAGTATATAACTAATTTACAGCATGGTGTTGGAGATATAGAAGAAAGAATGATTTTAAATAATGAAACAAAAGAATTTAAATCTTATAAGTCTTTAACACATACAAATTTATCTGGTGTACATAGAGTTATAGAAGCAGATAATACTACTGTTTTTCCAATTAGTGGGAAAATTGATGGAGATACTGTTGCAGGAGAAATAACTCGTTCTACTACAATTGATGCTATAGATGGTAGAGTATATGTAACAGTAGTTTATTAAATAATAAGATAACATGAAAGCAGGTACAGAACATAATCCAAGCCCTATTATTCCAGGTTTTATACAAGAAGATTTTGATAATTCTGCTCTAAATCTTGAAAAATATCATGTTACATATTCACCACAGGTACAAATAAATGGTGGTGGCAATAATTATGATATGTATGGATTTGTGGAAAGAAATCCCATAACAAAATTTGGTAGAATTCACTTAGATTTTATTCCTCAACAAGATATATCATTGCAAAATGGATATATCTGCTCTTTAAATGGAGCTTTTAAGGGAATGAGTTTTATGGAAGCTATGTTAAATAGAACACCTTTTGAGTCTGTTTGGACTAGAGTTGTAAATGGGGAATATAGAGTTGAAGGCCAACTATCTAAAGGCAATAGGTATGTTATTGATTTATGGGGGTATTTTGATTAATGGTTGATGTATTAATAAATATTGGTAATTGGTTAAAAGAACTTTGGAAAACTAAAGGAGGTGTTTTCGTATTAGGAGTGTTGTTTGGTTTTATACCTACAACACTTTCCTCTTATGTTTTATATAGAGATATTCTTTATATAGAACATAAATTAAAGTTAAATGAAAAAGAAACTTTAAAGTGGAGAGAAAGAGCTTTTAATTCAGAAAATGCCTGTTTAGAGAAAATGAAGATTATGTTAGAATTCTTAAAAAGTTTAGAGGAAGCTTATGAAAAAGATAAAGAAGAAACACAAATTATTATAGATACACAAACTAAGCAACTTAAAAATTATCAAAAGATTTCTAAAAATCTTCATACACTTAATAAAAATATTAGTAGTTCACTATGAAAACTTACAAATTATTTATGTTATGCTTGTCACTTCTTTTGGTTACTGTAGGTAATACTGTACAAAAGAATAGTGACTATTTAACTTCAGATGGTAATACTACTTTAAAAGAAATAGATTCTGTTATAGATAGTATTTACTCTAGAAGTGTACGGTTAAAGAATAAGAAAGTTAAATTAAAAGAATTAAAGCGAGAATCTTTAGAAGTTATTGAAAAGAATAGACAACTTAATGTTAAGATAGAAAAACAATCTTACCATATCTTAAAACATCTAGAATCTATGACTTGTAAAGATTCTCTTTGTTTAGATACACCTTCTTATAAAGATACTACATTCTGTAATAAATGTAATAAGTGGTATATTGTTTCTTATTTTTTAAAGGAAGATTCTACAAAATTAGTTTTTAAAAAAGAAATTTTAAAAGAGTGAGTATATTATTTTGTATCTTTGTAAGATGGAAAGAGAGAAATTAATACAATTTTTTAAAGACCTATCTTTTGTAGAAGATACTCACACTTACTTTATTAAAGACAAGAAAGTTGATATTTCAGTCTCAGGGCTTTACAAAAAATTTGTAAAGCCTTTTGATATTAAAGGTACAAGTATGGGTACTGCAAGAAAAGAAGGTAAAACACAACAAGAGGTTTTAGCATCTTGGAAAAAAGCTGGAGATGATGCTTGTAGGTTAGGTACTAAGGTACATTTATTTGGAGAGAAAGCAGCTTTTGACAGGACTTTAATACCATCTAATGGTCAAGAAGTAGCTACTTTAAAGTTTTGGAATGATTTACCTGAACATATACAACCTTGTATTATGGAATTAGCTATGTACCATAAGATATATAAATTTGCAGGTACAGGAGATATATTGTTATATAATTCTAAAACAGGTAATTATATTATTGCAGATTGGAAAACAAATAAGAATATATTTAAGAATTATAAAGGTCAAAGAATGTTAGAACCTTTTAGTAATCTTTTAGATATGCCTTTAAATTTATACCAATTACAGTTATCATACTATCAACTTATGTTTGAACAAACAGGGTTAAAAGTAGAAAATAGAAAAGTAGTTTGGCTAAGACCTGATGGTACTTATCAAATGTATGATTGTGAAGATTATACTGTCATACTAGAACAATATTTAAAACAAACAAGATTATGATATTAAAAGAATTAATACAAAGAGTACAAGCTTTATATTCTAAAGGAGTACCTTCAGATGATTCTAGATTATCTAGCAGACATATTTATTCTGTATTAAAAACAAATAGAGCAAAGTTGTTAATACAGAAGTCAAATAAGAAACAGTTTATTAATTCAACTAACTATACTGTATTGCCTTGTGTAGAATTAATACAAGTAGAAAATAATGAATGTGATTGCTTAGATTTTCATGGATGTAAAATATTAAGAACAAAAGAAAAATTACCTTTACCTTTAGCTGGTTTAAGTGCTAATTTGATAAAAAGTATTACCTCTATAGATGGAAGTATTGTATTTAAGGAAACCTCTTTTGAGAAAAAGAAATATGTAAAAGGGAATAAGTATGCTAAAAATAAATATAGGTACTATATAAGAGATAATTATTTATATGCTACTGTAGATACAGGAATACGTTATTTAAGTGTAGAATATCTTGTAGATGACCCAATAGAAGCAAGTAATTTTAAAAATGCTTGTGAGGAAAATTGTGAAGACTGTCAAGATTGTACATCTTATTTAGATAGAGATTTTCCTATTGAAGGTGGTTTAGTAGATTCTTTAGTTAAACTATCTACAGAAGAGCTTATAAATGTTTTTAATACTCAAAAAGAAGATTTGACTAATAATACTAAGGATAATATAAATCAAGAGAGCAAATGATAAATAACAGAAAGAGTTACAAGTTATATAAAAAAGAATGTGAAAACCCAATTGATATGAAGACTTATCTAGAGATTCTAGATAAGTATCATAATTTCCTTATGTCTAAAATTCTTTCAAATCATGTAGTACAATTACCTTGTAGATTTGGAACTCTGGAGGTACTTGGGAAGAAAGAAAAAATAAAAAGAGATGAGGAAGGTAACTTAATAGGTTTAGCTCCAGATTGGGTAAAAACTAAAGAACTTTGGAAATTAAAACCTGAAACTAAAAAAGAAAGAAAAGTTATTTATCATTTAAACCCTCATACAGGAGGAGTAAGATATAGGTTCTTTTGGTCTAAAAGAAATGTATTTGTAGAGAATAAAACATTATATTCTTTAAGATTAACAAGAACTAATAAAAGAGCTTTAGTTGCTAAAATTAAAGCTGGTGTAAAATATAAAACAGATACTTATGACAAATAGTTTAGAATACACTACTGTTGATAGAGTATTTTCGATGTTATCTAGAGATATTAGAAATACTAAGATAGATGAAGAAGATATTATAGAATGGTTAGGTTTAGCTTTAGGGTTTATGAAAATACCTCAAGCTCAAGAAGAAAGAGTACAAATACTTAAAGTAAAGAATTATCATTCTGAATTACCTTCATATCTACAAAACATATTACAGATAGCTAAATATAATGAAGCAATTAATACTTTTAGTCCGCCAAAAGAAGAAAATAACACGATAAAAGAAAATACTTGTATTGATTGTGAAGACATATTTAATCTTGGTACTGTAGAAGATGAAATTTATTTTGGAACATTAGAATATAATTACCATGCTTGGCATACAAGTAATTATAAAAATAAGTTTACACCTGTGAGATTGTCTAATCATATTTTCTTTAAGAACATTGTATGTAAAGAGAAAGATTATGATAGTATATATCAGTTAGGTGGTTCTTGTCCTATGGAAGAATATACTATTGTAGGTACAGAGAATAAAAGATTAAGGTTTTCTTTTGAAAATGGTCTTATAGCAATATCTTACCTAAGAACACCTATTGATGATGAAACAGGTTATCCTTTAATACCAGATGAAACTAATTGTTTACATGCTTTAGAGTACTTTATAAAATGGAAAATAGCTGAAAGAAATGCTTGGGAAGGTAGAGAAGGTTGGTTAAATAAAGCAGATAGAGCTGAAAAACTTTGGTTAAAATACTTAAAACAGTTTAATAATTTTATGAAGTTACCTAAGACTGTAGATGAACTTCAAAATTTATTAGAACAATCTTATTACTTAATACCTAACCATAAAAAATATTATGGGTATTTTGGTTCTTTGGGGAAATCTGAAATAAGAAATTTTAATTTAACAAATTATAGGTAATGGATAATAGTAATAATAATGGCTTATGTAAAGATACTTCTTATGCTTTACAACCTCCAGGTACATACTCTTTTGCTTTAAATGCTGTAGATACATCTTTTGAAGGAAATAAGAATGAATTATCTACTGAGAATAGTAATGAAATATATGCTCAATTACCTAGTAAATTTTTGATTCTAGGGAGTCTTTATATAGGAGATGGGGAAACAGTACTTTTTTTAGGAGATAAGGAGAATAAAGTATCAGAAATAGGTATATTAAGTGATTACAATATAAATACTTCTGAGAATTATAAAACTTGGATAAATGATGAAAATAGTCCAGAAAAAGGTAAACTTCATTTTAGTAACTTGCATCCTATAGATAGTGTGTATAGAGTTAGAAGAGGTTGTGAAAAAATAATATATTTTACTGATGGTAAAAATCCCCCAAGATTCATAAATTTAAACAACAAAAAAGATTTTTTAGATGAAGATGGAAACTTGGATTCATTTAAAATGAATATCATTTCTAAGTTTACTAAGATACCTGAATTAGTTAAAATAGAAGTTTTAGATGGTGAAGGTACTTTAGAATCAGGTTCTTACACATCTTTTATACAATACCTTGATTCAGATTTAAATCCTTCAGAGATTATTTTAGAAACTTTTGCAACTAATATTTATAAAAGTGATATTGAATCTAAATATGAAAATATTACAGGAAGTATAAATCTAGAGAACTATGAAGATTATTTTGGAAATTCTTATACTACTAAAGCTATAAAATATATTTTTGATAATCTAGAATCTAAATATCCATATTATAGAGTTATTACTGCTGTATATAATTCAGGCACAGGAAGACCTAGTAGGATTATAGCTTCTAACCCACAATCTACCGATTTAAAAACTTTTATACTAAGTTCCTCATTTCCTGCAAATGCAGTAGAAATATCAGAAACAGATATTATCTTTTCTGATAATAAAGATATTATATCAAGTGCTAAACATATAGTACAAAAAGATGACCATTTACTTTTAGGACATCTTAAAGGAGAACAAGCAAATTTATGCAAACTACAGAAATATGCTTCTTGTATTGGTATAGATTGTTATGTAAAAGAAGTAAAACTAAAAGATGTAAAAGATGAATTAAACCCTAAAAATCCTATTTTAGGTTTGAATGGAGGTTTTTATATGCCTGAAGAAATATATTCTTTTGGTATTATGTATCTATTTGAAGATATGACAACTTCTCCTGTTTTTCATATCCCTGGAAAAAATCCTAAAGAGAAAGACACTCTTTGTAGTCTTGGAGGTGGTCCTAATCTATATCCTATGGATTGTATATATGATGACCATGATGACCCAGGATATAATAATGAAAATGCACAATTAACTTATATAGCAAGAGATGATAACACTTATTGGGGTAAAGATTTTTATGGAGAGGATTTATTAGATAAAAAAGTAAGACATCATAGATTTCCATCTAGAAAGGATATTGATAAAGATTTAATTACATATCAAGAGGTTAAGGGAGAAGGAGAAATGATACCTACAATGGCTCTTGAAATACAAAGAAATATTACAGATAGCTATGAATTGACTTCTAGTATTTTTGAAGATAGTTATTATTGGGCAACAATAAAATATTATTTTGAGGATAATTCTTCTATAACTGTGTTTAAAGATATTAATCAAAATATTTCTATAGATGAAGACCATTTATTTTTCTTAGAAGCTATTAAAATTGAAGTTGGTGTAGCATATGGACATAGTCTTGATAAAGTTTATGTTAAAACATTATTGACTTTAGATGGACAAGAGAATATTTTAAGTTTTGGAAATTTTACTTCTGAAAAAATATATAGGCAACATGTTGAAACAACAGTTGGCGATGTTTGGTGTAGTGTTTTAGAAGATAGTTATCCCACCTTTTCACATACTTTAATGCATAGTTATACTTTCATAGGAGAACAAGAAAATATACCTGATTATCCTTATTTATATTCTAAAGAAGAGTATATAGAAGAGCATGGTCTAGATTTAGGTGAAGATTGTACAATAAAGTATAATGAAGCTCCTCCTCTATCTTTTAAATACATTACAGAAGAAATTGTCATAAAGGTTTTTACTTCAGAAGTCTATTCTGAAGATATTACAGTAAAACGAGAATTTATTACAGGTTATGGTATTAATTTAACTAATGTTATCATGCCATCTGAAGAAGATATAGGGAAAAAAGTTATAGGTTATTATATAATGAATCAAAAAAGAGAAGATAAAGAAAAAACAATATTGTCTTCAGGCATTATAACACCTACTATTCCTCATAAAAATTATCGTAATATTAATTGGTTTTTACCACAAAGACCTCCTGAAGATACAGTAATATATGAAGATTGGTGGTCAATAAAAGACCAATATGATAATAATAAAAATCCTTTTGGTACTAAGTATGCAACAGATTGTTTTGGTATTACTACTATTGAGTATATGTATAAAAATAAACCTCCTTTAGATTTTACTACTATAGAACAAAAAGGTTTATACAATGTGATAGGAAGTGATATTATTTCAGGTTATGTTCAAACAGATGCTTTTGGGGAAATATTTTCAGCAGAAAAACTATCTAAAGAAACAGAAGATGATGATAAAATGTCAGTGAGACACTTATCTACTTTTTCTAAAGTGAAATATGAAAAGGATTTACCTACTTTTAATCTAAAAGATTTTTATGTTGAAAATAGTGATAAAACAGTCTTATATACTTTACAACCATTAACATATGGAGAACATGAAACAGATAAATATATTTATAATATGTCTTGGTCTGATAAAAGATTAGGTTTATATATTGAATTACCCACAGACCCAACAGAAAGGAATCAATTAGTTTGGGACAGAAACTATCATTTTTATAAGTTTCAACGTCATCTACCTTATGTATATATTAAAAAACATAGTTCAGAGTATTATACAAACTACTTACTAGAACCCTACTATAAAATAAATGAAAAGCCCGAGTATTTTTTAAATAGAGAAGTAACTCTTTTTGGTGGAGACACTTATATAGTACCTCATGCACTTACAACTCATAGTTATGCTGGTACAGTTGTAGGACATAGAGAAACAGAATCTAATGTTTGGTTATATATACTTGGTGCTGTTGTAGCTGTAATAGCTGCTGTTTTAACTATATGGCTAGGTCCTGTAGGAGTTGGTGTTGGTTATGTAGCAGTAGGTTTATTTGCTTTAGCAGCAGGTTTAGTTATACAAGGTATATCTGAATATGTTACTATAGAAAAAGTAAATGAATTAATAGAAAAGCATTGGAAAGATAAAATGGAAGTTGCTATATCTGACTGGTACCATATGCGATATTTTATAGCTCCAGATTATAATGCTAATGAAGTTACACCACAATCTGTAAGAGAATATCAAGATGATTCTTCTTTTACAAGAGGGGAGGTAGTAGATACTGTTTATTTTGAAACAGATATAAATACTGCTTTAGCTGTATATAGCAAGACAAGTATTGGAGAAACACCTTTAAAACCTTTCCAAAAGAAAGGATTTCCTAATGGATATTGGATTACAGCTTGGAAAGGTTTAGTTGATGTAGGTGCTTGGGTAGTACAAGATAGACAAATACCACCTCAAAATCATATAGATAATTATTTTTTTAATAAAACTTTTGAGGCAAGTAGCTCTTTAAAACCTAAGTTTAGAGGATTTTCTATACCTACATTATATACTACTAATGCAGATTATAACATACCTCATAAAATTAAAACATACTATCATTTACCTCTAGAATATGATTGTAAAAGTAAATGTAGAGAATATTTTCCTAACAGATGGTTTTGGTCAAATAAAGCTTTTGATGAGGAACTAACAGATAATTATAGAATATTTAAACCAAATAATTATAGAGATTTAGATGGTAGTACAGGAGATATTACTAATATGTTTGTTTGGAATAATACTTTATATATTAACACAGAAGAAGCTTTTTATATGCAACCTAATACCTATCAAGAAAGGGTTACAGATAATATTGTTACTTATATTGGTACAGGAGAACAATATGCTTTACCAGCTAAAAAGATTGTAGATAGTGAAAACACTTATGGTGCAGGTACTACATTAAAACAAAGTTTTCTAGAAACACCTTTTGGAGTATTCTTTGCTTCTGATAAAGATAATAAGATATATAAATTTGATGGTAAATTAGCACCTATTTCAGATAATAAGATGAGTAAATGGTTTTCTAAAAATTTATCTTTTGATTTAAATACTATTTTTAAGTCTAGAACAAAAGAGAAGTATTTTGCTATAGATAAAGTATTTAATCATTTTGGAATAGGTTTAATAAGTGTTTATGATAAAGAATTTGAGAGGATTCTTTTTACTAAGAAGGATTATCTTTTTTCTAAAGAAAAAATAGAAGAATTAAATCCAGAAGATAAGATTATTTATAATGGAAAAAATTTCTTAATCTTTAGAAATTATGAGAATATTATTCAAAACCATGAAGTTCAAAATTGGGTATATAGAGGTATTAAGAATTTTAAAATGTTCTTTACTAAATATTTAGAAGACAATATATTTGAGATGGAAGAAAAGTACATTATGGGGGAGTTTTTCTACACACCTGACGCATTAATAAATACAGGATGGACCACATCTTATTCTTTATATAATAATAGTTGGACATCTTTCCATTCTTATATACCTAATAATTATATTTCTTTAGGTAAATCTTTCTGTTCTTATTACTTATTTCCACCAGAAGATAGTTTAATACAGCTTACTTCTCCTATACATAAACATAATATACCTCATAAATATCAAAGATTCTATGAAAGTTTTAAACCTTTCATAATTGAATTTGTGAGTAATGATAATCCAGGAGAAACTAAAATTTATGAATATATTTCATATATTACTAAAGCTTTAAAGTGGGATGAAGAAACAGAAGAATATTTAGAAAAAAGATTTAAAACTTTTAATAAAGGTTTATTTTATAACTCTAGACAAAGTACTGGTATTCTTAACTTAATAGTCAAAGATATAGAACATGAAGATGAAAACTATTTATTAAATCAAGTTAAAGATTTAGAAGGAGATACTATTATTTTAGATAGAAATGAGAGTACATGGTCTTTAAATGAATTAAGAGATTATAGAATAGATTATAATAAAACACTCTTTATTACTAATCCATATAATGAAAAGATGCAAAGAGAATATTTCATTGATAAAATAGTTAATGAAGATTCTATATCTTATGATAAGGATTGGATACAATTAGAGATGTTGAGAGATAAGTATTTGGTTATTAGACTAATATTTGATAATTTTGATGATACTAAATTAGTTTTTTCTACAGCAGTAGAAGAACAATTAAAGAGTTTAAGATAATGAAGAAAAAAAGAAAGAAATTTGCTTTTGGAGGTAAACCTATAGACATCTATACTCCAGAAGAAATGCAATTTGATTATAAAAGAGCTTTAATGAAAAGTAAAGCTGAAGCTGAGAAAGAAATGTTGCCCTATAAATTTATAGGGCAAACTCTTACTCAAGTAGGTGCAAGTATGGCTTCACAAGGTTTTGGTAAAATAGCTGCTAACCCTGAAGCAGGAAGTGCTTGGCAAGGTATAGCAAGTGTAGCACAGAATATACCTCAAATGTATAATACTTATCTACAAACACATGCTTTTGGAGGGGAAGTTGGCAATATTCCTGTAGAAGTTGAAGGAGAGGAAGTAGCAGAAACACCTACAGGAGACTTATTAAAGTTTAAAGGCCCTAATCATGAGCAAGGTGGTATTAAAACAGATTTACCAGAACATACTCAAGTATTTTCTAAAAGATTAAAAGGAGAAGATGGTAAAACAATGGCTCAGAGAAAACTTGAAAGAGAGAAAGCAGAAGAAGCTCTTTCTAAATTACTTAGTAAGTCTGGAGGTAATGATTTTCTATTAAAAGCCTCATTATCAAGAACTAAAGAAGGAAACAAAATACAAGAAGAAAAAGATATGCAATTTCAAGAGAATTTTCAAAATCAATTTATAGATGAATATGCTTTTGGTGGAGAAGTAGAAAAATTTGGTGGTGGTACAGGTAAAGATGGAATTAGAAAAAGTTTTAAGAAAATTCCTGTGTATGGTGTAAAAAAGGCTTATGCAGGAGGTGCTAAACAAAGAGTTATTGTAGGTCATGTATTTGTATCTAATAAGTATAATGGAGATAAAATAGAAACTAAATTAACAAAAAAACAATTTGAAGAAAAACCATATAAGGATAGTAATGTTGCACAAGTTTTAACAGCTTCTAGATATTATGAAAATATAAATAATAAAATAGAAAAAGAAAATAAGTTTTGGAAAAATCATAAAAAAGTTCCTATTAAATATGATACAGATAAAGATTTTATAAAAAGAAATTATATAAAAAATATAGCTTTACCTAATAATATTAATTTAGATACTCTTTATATTGACCCTGATAATGAAGAAGAGATAGAAAAATTGTTAAAAATGAAAAGTGGTGATTTTTCTGAATTAGAAACTGCTAGAAAAGCTCCTGATATTAATATTATGGCTGAATTATTTAATCAACATAATCAAATGCCTTTAATGGGAGAAGAATATAGTGTTTTAGCAGAAGGTAAACCTAATTTTCAACAAAAAGAAACATCTATTATTCCACAGAATGCAATTAAGACAAAAGAAGATAATTTTACATCAGAAGCAAAAGAGTCTTTAGAAGAAAAAAATATAGTAAAAATTAATAAAGATGGTACAAAGACACCTATTAAAACTACAGAAAGCAAGTATAAAAGTAAGTACCAACCAGGTTGGGGTGGTCTTATTAGAGATGATTACTTTGATACTTTCAACTCAGATGTAAAAGAATATGCAAGAATGAAAGGTATTGATGTAAATGATGTAACTATTCCAATGATGGAAGCAGATTTTGGAGTAGCAGACAATCATTTAACAACTGATGGTAAATACTATGTAGAACATCACAATGCTTTTAATAATTGGAAAAATAAGAATAAAAATACCTCTATACCTAAAATGCCTACTAGGTCTGCTAATACTAATATACCTTCAGCAGATGAAGATTTTTTACAAAATATAGATTCATTTAAAAGAGGTGATACTTGGATAGACCCAGATTTAGGTTCAGGAAATAAAGATAAAATAGACTGGAAAGGTGCAGGACAATTTTTAGGAGCTAATTTAGGTAATGCAATGTCTATGATTGGTGGTTATAATGCAGCTAAAGACCAATTACAAAATGTAATAGATGCTTTTAATGATACACCTAAAAACATTAATCATTTTAAAGATTATGGACAAAAAGCTTTACATTCTTTAGAGAATGAAAAAGGTATGTTAAATCATCAAAGAGATAAAGCTTTAGCTGATTTATTGTTAGCATCTAATGCAAATATTCAAAGACAACACAATACAGCAAGAAGTATTAATACTTTAAGGGCTTTGGATTTAGCATCTAATACACAAAGAAATATTACACAAGAAGGTCTTTATGAACAAGATTTAAAACGAAGACAAGCATTAGCTGCAAGAGAACAAGGTCTTTTAAATGATATAGATTTAAAAGTAATGTCTGGGGAACAAGCTAGAGATTTAGCTGATAGACAAGATATTGATAATTTTTATACACAAAAAGGTGTTGCTTTAGATGGTATAAATACTATGTGGCAATGGCAAGGTAAAAATTACAATGATATACGAAGAAACAATATGCAAGAGAAGCTTGTAAATCAATTAGGAGAACATTTTCAAATAGACCCTAATACAGGAGAATTAGTGGGCTATGATAGTAATGGAAATGAAATATATAGAAAATCAAATAAAAAGAAAGGTCAATAGTTATGGGAAGATTTTTTAAAGCAACAAAAGCATCTTTTTTAGATGATACTATGTATAAAGCTCCTATTGAATTAATGAAAGAAGTTATACAAACTAATGATAAAAAATTCAATGAAGGACAAGATGTATTAAATGCTTTTGATGAGCAAATAGCTAAACTAGAAACTCTTGATTTTAATGAACAAGAAAAACAAGAAAAACTTAAAGATTTATATCAACAAAGAGATTTTATCATTAATGCAATGAATAAAAATAAAGTTGATTTTAAAAGGTATTTACCTAATATAAGAAAATTAAGTAGAGAATTCCAAGAAGATATTACATCAGGTAGATTCCATGAAATGACAGAATCTAAGAAGAGAAGAGATTTACTTAAGCAAAATCTTGAAAAGAGTGGTGTTGGTAAAGAATATATTGATGACGTAATTAAAGCTTATGATAATCAATTTCAAGCTGGGGGTAATAAATTATACTCAGATTCTACAGATTATGCAGAATATATAGATATAAATAGTGTTCAAGAAAGTCTTGCTAAAACTATTCAAGCAGATATGTTTAATAAGTCTATAGATAAGGCTATAGGTAATTATTTTATTACTGATGTAAATGGGCATAAGAGATTATCTCCAGAGAAGATAGGTGCAGCTTTTGACAATGATGAAAGAGTTAGAAAGTATAAAGATATGCAATATTGGAGATATAAAAATACCTATGGATTATCTGACCAAGAGGCATTAAATAGAGCTAATTTAGATGTTCAAAAAGCTAAACAAGATACAATTGCTAAGTTACAATATAATCAAACTACAATAGGTAAGAAATTAAGAGGAAATTCTATACCTTTGCAAGAACAAAGATTGAATATGACAGTACAGAAATATCTTGATGAAACAGGTAGAATTGTTAAAACCTCTAAACAAAATTATACTATGCCAACTGTTTCACAATATTTTCAAAAAATAGGTCTTAGTCCAGATAAAGCTGCTGCTTATAAGCAAGAAGCACATGATAAAATACTAGGATTAAATATAGACCCTCATAATGCGATAGATATGTATAATGAGGATATGCCTAAATGGAATAAATTGTATAAAGAAAAATATGGATATATTCCTATAGAACAAATACAAAAAGATTTTTATTTAGCTGGACAATATGATAATAAAACTAAATTAGGGGATAAACCAACAAATCAATTTAAAAGAACTATGGATGACCCCACTTTTAGAAATGATGATATATATTACTATTTTATAAAAGATAGCGAGGGAAATATTGTAGATATGAAAAAAAATCAAACTTTGCCAGAGATTGAAAAATTAAATATATTACAACCTACAGGAACAGAGATAATAAAGACTAATGATATTTTTTATGCTTATAGAAATGGCATGAAGGTATTAGCTGAAGAAGATGGTACACCACTATTAAGAGATTCAGAAGATGAAAATAGTTTTATACCATATTCTACAGACCACCCTCGTGCTATCATAAATACCAAAGGATTTAAATCAATACCTGTTGGTGGCATATCAATTAAATCTGGAGAAGTATTTGAAGGAGTATTTGGGTATGATGTACCAACACCTGGAAAAAAAATAAATAAATTATCTGGTATAGGTATTACTGTACCTGCACACGATGGTTATACAATAGAGGTTTTTACAGATAAAATAAAATTTGAATAATGGACGATAAATTACTACAAGAAGCATTAGAAGCACAAGGCTATTCTATGAATTGGGGAGTAATTACTGATTCTGAAGGTAATTATGTTCCAGAAGTAGAAGTATTAGGTCAAACTATTAAATCACAAGCTTCAGAGGATAGTTGGAAAGAAGAGAAAGAGATAGAAAAAAATTCTCAGCCTATTAAATCTTGGACACAAGAGATAGAAGACTATGAGAAAGACCCTATCAATAATGTTTTATCTAAAGAAGCTAAAAGGTTTTATGATGAAACCTATGTTAATTTAGATATTCCAAAAGAAGAAAGTAAATGGGGTAGTGGAGAAATATTAGAATCTCAAGCTGAGAAAAATGCTATTCAAGAAAAAAAAGATAATAATGAGTATTTTGATGCTTCTTTAAAACAATGGAGAGAATTTGAAGAATTATATGGAGATGAATTTACAAAAGAAGAAGGAGATGAATTAAAGAAGATTTTATCTGAAAAAAATAAATTTGAAGAAAAATATAAAGAAGATTTAAAAAATGGTCTTTGGTGGGTAGATGTTGCTACTAAAGAAGATTGGAAAAATACTCTTGATAACAAAGATTCAGGATTCTTTACTAAAGCTGGTGTTGCTACTGTTAATGCAGTAGATGATATGACAGAATGGTTCCAAGACTACTTTGGTGGAGAAGGTAATGGTATTGAAGATGAAAAAGATAAAAAGAGATATGAGGAACTTGTAGCAGAGAAAGCTAAATATGTTGATAAAATCTCTTTAAAACATGCTGAAATATTAAATCAACAAAGAGAAGAAATAAAGCAGTTTAATGAGCAAGAAGGTCTTTCAGAAGAAGATAAAAATGCTTTAGAGGCTGCTGACTACCAAATACAGAAAGAATTAGGTAGAATTGAAGATAGTGTTTCAGATAATGTTAAAAACTTACTATATTATGGAGATGCTGAAGAAGCAGTAGGAATAGCTGCTGGGGCTATAGTTGGTGGGAAGGTAGTAGCACCACTAGCAACATCTATAGCTACTGCTGGTGCTGGTACAGCATCAACAGGTATTGGTGCAGTACCTGGAGCTGTTTTAGTAGCTACTGCTGGTTTAGTGGAAGCATTAGGAGTAGCAGGTGGTGCTGCTGTTGGTGGTTATCTTGCTACAATTAAAGAGCATAGAGTTAAAAATACAAGGGTTAAACTTGAAAAAAGAATTAACGATAAACTTCAAAATAATAAAAAACTAACTCCAATAGAAAAGATGTATGCTAAATCTTTTTCTATGATTAGAGCTTCTCAAGGTTCTGAAAAATCACTAGGAGCTGGTTATCATCTAGTTGAAGGTCTTCAAGATTCTAGTAAACTCATAGTCACTTTAGGTGTTGGAGGTGGTAAAAAAGTAGCTGTAAATGTCTATGATAAACTAATCAAAAAAGGTTTACCTACTTTCTTAGCTAGTGCTTCTCAGACAGGAGTTAAAACTATGGTATCTGCTATCCAGACAGCACCATCCTCTACAATGATAAGACAATCAGTAGAAAATGAAGCATTAGGTCATATCTCTTTTAATGGAAAAGATGAAAAAGGAGAATATACATATACTACAGATGAAATAATATATCAAAATACTAAGAATCAAATAACTACTGCTTTAGAAAATCTAGAACAACAAAAAATGGTTGTTGAAGATGCAGAAACTTTAAAAGAAATTAATAAGCAAATAAAAGAGCTTAGAGAAATAGATTATAATCTGATTAAACCTAAAACAGTAGAAGAAGCTACAATAAGAGGTTATGCAAGTCATTTCACAGAAGCATTCTCTGAAGGTTTTGTTGGACCAGGTATATCAAGTGTTGGTAAACTTGGAAAGAGAGGTTTACAAGCTGCTGGTATTGTTGGAAAACAAACTAAGAAACTTAACAAGATAAAAAGAGCATTAGATAAAATGAACTTAGGCAAAAAGTTTAATAAGTATGCTGGAGGTAAGCTTGTAGGTGGAGTATTTGAGGAATTTCCAGAGGAGATATTTTCTAATATAGCTCCTATGCCATTTGATAGTGATAAAGAGAGAGATGATAAAATGAGAGAACTTTACAATGGTTCTTTTTATCTTGATATTGCTATGAATGTTGCAGCTATGCAAGGTATAGTTGGTACTATGGGTGCTGCTGGTGGCTCTGTTGGTACTATTAAAAAATACAATAAAAACAAAGATTTAAAAAATCTTGTAAAACAATATGCTAATGATGTAGTAAAAGGTAAAGTTTCTATACAAGAGATGTTAGAAATGAAAGTTAAACTTGGAATGCCTAATACAACTGCTGCTGAATGGCAATATCTTATAGATAATACTAAAACAGAAACTGATGCTGATGGTAATGTAATAACTGATGCTGAAACTAAAAAACAAATCTTAAAAGAAGATATGATTTTTAATGAAGCTTGGAAATTATTACAAATTGAAAAAGCCACAGGAGTAAAAGGTTTATCTTCTTCTTTTATAGGTAGATTAAAGAAACAAGTTACTTCTGCTGAGAATCAAGACTCAGAAGCTGTAAAAGATTTATTGGCTACTATAGAAGTAGCTGAAAAACTAAAAAAAGATACTAAAGCATATTCTCATTTAGCTAATGCACAAAAGATTTATAATCTTAAACATAGACAACATTTTATTAAAAGAAATATTCAAGAGCAAGAGAATATTTTAAATATATACAAAGCTAAAGGAGATTTAAATGCCAAAGAGCAACAAAAAGTTGATAATACTAAAGAGTATCTAAAAGGATTAAAATATGTAGATAATAAGATAACCTCCGAATTAAATCATGAAACTTCTGAAAAAAGAGTAGAAGAATTAGAAAAAAGGTCTTCTATAAAACGTACTATACTTAAAGATTTTAAAAAAGCTAAACATAGTAAAGATTCTCAAAAAGCATTAAAAAATATGCAAGATAATTTTGATACTAGGTATGGTAAAGTTTTACATGAAAAAGATTCTAAAGTTCTTAAAAAGAATTTAGAAAGTATGATTCTTGCTGAAACTTTAAAAAAGAATCAAGAGATGTCTAAAGCTAAACAAGAAGAAGTTGAGAAAAAAACTGAAGCAGAATCACCTACAGAATCAAAAGAAGTTAAGCAAGAAGTTCAAGAGGAGGTTAAAGAACAAGAGAAAACTGAAGAACAAAATAAAGTAGTTCAAGAGGAGAAGATTGAAGAAAAAGAGCCAGAGTCTATTCAAGAAGAATATGAGAAAGAGCCAGAATTAAGTGAACCTAGTAAGGAAGAAGAACCTCCTATGTTTTTTGAGTCTAATGTGGAACCTGAAATGAGTGACCCTTCAGAAAGTAGGGGGGAAGTTGTAGAAACTTTAACTTTAGATGATGTTGCTGAAAAAGCTGGTGCTAAAGAGAGTTTAGAGTTACTTGATAAAGCAGGAGAGGAACTTCAAGTACAAAATGCAATTGATGATACAGAAGTATTTGAAGAAGATGATGAAGCTTTAGGGGATATGCCTTTGGATAAAGAATCTCTTGTTTATAGAGGTTTAAAAGGTTTTATATCTCAAATGGAAAGTTATAATCAAGTACCTATGTCTTTTGAAGATTTGGCTGTACTATTATATAGCAGAGGTTCATTTGGTAAAGGTGCAGATTTTATTGCTAATACACCTCTATTAGCTGCTGTATATGAAGATATTACAGGTAGAGATACTAAATTAGATAAATTAGCTTCTGCACAAGAGTTAGAAATAGTAGCTGATTTAAATGATTTAGCTAATACTATGTTTGGCCCTAGACCAACTTTAATTACTAATACTGCACAAGATTACCAAGTAATTAAAAAACAAGGTAAAGAAATACAACATAAAGTTTCTCAAGAAGCACCATTAAATAAGATAGGTGGAGAATATAACTATGATGAAACTGCTGGAGAAAAACAAGGTAATGCTCATGTTATACACTATTCTTCAATAGAGCATAAAAATGAAGTAGTAAAAGTAAATGGTAAAACTAAGATTATTAAAGTGGAAGAAAAGTATGAGACACTTAATAATTCTCATGGTTTGATTAATATAAAACATCTATTACATCCTAAAAAGAATAATATTGGAGATAAATTAAAAGTAGGTGTTATTGATGCAAAGAAATTACCTTATACTGAAATAGTTACAAAAAGAGATGCTTATGGTATTCCTACTGAAGTATTACCTTTCAATGATTGGGTAAAAGCATCAATGGAAGAATTAGGTCTAGATATTAATAAAGATTCTGATTTAGAAGCTTTTACTAAAACAGATACATACATTGACAATGTGCCTATTACTTATAAGGATGCTGGAGGTAATGATGTAGCATTTGTAGAGGCTGTAGGTTGGCATAGTTTATACCATACAGAAGATACTTCATTAGAGAAACAAAAGGATATTGACTATGATAATCCTACTCAACATCATTTAAAAACAGTTGAAAAAAATCAAAAAGAAGCTAGGAAATTAAGAAGAAAAATACTTGAAGGTAAAATACAAGAAGTAAAAATTACTGATAATTTAGGTCCAGGTATTTTTGCTGAAGATAAAGCAGATGTTGTACCAACTTCTCTACTAAAGAGATTTCCAGATTCTCAAGTTGTTTTTGTAACTAAAGGTGGGATTATAGATGTAGTAAATGGAAAACAAGTAGATGTAGATAATATTCTTAATATGGACTCTTATTCTACTGAAAAATATGCAGGAAGACCTTTCTTCATGGTTAAGAGAACTGAAGTAGATGGTGTAGAGAAATTTGAAATGTTACCTGCTTTTAATAGAAATGAGAATAATGAAGATGGTTATGCACATCAACAAGATATTGATACTGCTTCTTGGTTAGTGGCTGCTCATAAAACACTTCTTTATGCAAAAACACCTACAGGGGTATCAATAGCTGATGAGTACAGTATGACTTATGAGGAAGCTGAATTGATAGAAGAGCAATTACAAGAGATAGACCCATCTATAAATCTTAGAGATTATATAAGTGTTTCTGATATTATTAAAACTTTAGCTACATATAAAAGAACACCTAATTCTAATAGACAACCTATTGGTGCTAACCTTTTTGGTTTATTAGTACAACCTAAAAAAGATAATAAAAAGTTCTTTTCTAATATTAATTACTCTTACTCGCACAGTTTTGTTCCTTTAATTAAGAAGAATGCTGAAGGTAAGTTTGAAGTAGGTAAAGCTAAATCTAAAGATACAGGAGAAGACCTTAATACTTTGGATGAATACTATAAGGATAGATTAACTACCAATGTTAAGTCTTATAATGTTGGTACTAAAGAGAATCCTGTATATACACATACAGTTCAACAACCTATTCAAATCAAACCTATTGAAAAAGAGTATTCTGAAAAAGAGAAAGTAGAATTAAAAATACAAGAGGTTAAAGAAGAACCTAAAGTAGAAAAGAAAATTGAAGAAACTGCTAAAAAAACAATAGAAGAAACTAAGGAAGATATTAAAAAACCAGAAGTTCAAAAAGAGATTCAAAGTGAGGAAGTTAAAGAAAAAGTTGAAAAAGATGATACTAAAGATATTGAAGAATTGATTAAGGAGACTTTAGAATTAGCTGAATCTATGAATTTAACTCTCTCTTTGAAAGATGAAGAATCTGTAGTAGATGATACTGAAAATTACTTAAATGGTATTGCATTATCTTTAAATATTGTAAAAGATATTTCTGTAAAAGATGAACAAAATATCTTATCACAATTAGTTTCTTACTTTAGTGAAAAAGGTCTTTCATCTGTTAAAGTTAAAGAAAAATTTAAAAAGGCTTTAGAAGAAAGAATTGAGTTACTTGAAAATCAGATAGAAAAATTAGAAGAATATAAAGATTTACCTAAGATTAAAAGTTATAAATCACAATTAACATTTGAAGTTTTAAAAGCACAGCAAGTATTATTAAATATTGATGGTTTAACTAAAGAAGCTTTTCAGAAAGCTGAAAATATTTCATTTGCTGAAAAAGAGAATGAAGAAGTTGAAAATGAAATTGATAATAAAGATGAAGTAGATGAATCAATTTTAAATGATAAAAACTACTCTAAAGGTGCTGGAGAAATAAAACACATAGATAAAGTAGGTGTTAAAGTACGAAGAACGTTTGCTAAGATTAAAGACCCTAAAGGAGGCTATTTAGGTATGGATAAACCTATTAATTTTAAGAAAGCATATGATTATATTTCAGAGTATTTAGCATCTTCTACAGAAGATATATCTAGTATTAACAATATTATAAAAGAGTTAGAATTACTTAAAGAAAAACAACCTTGGGTCCAAGATTTAATAAATCAATTAAAAGAGGCTGATGAACAAACTTTAGGGCAATTTGTGTCTAATGCTAATAATGTCAAAATTAATGCTAAAATTATAATTATTACAAGAGCATCAAATGGTTTAAATGAATTGAATGTTTTAAATAGTAATGCTAGTGCAGCAGATATTAAGATAAAAGAAAACTGGAAAAATAACTTTCTTAACTCTAATATGGTTGTAGGTAATGAAATAAATACAGAAGTATTAAAAGAGTTGTATAAGAAGGTAAAAGAGTGGGAAAAAAATGGTGGTATTACAAAACAGTCTAATGAAGCTTATTTAGCACTACTTACTGAGTTTGGTATTATCATAAATGAAGGTACTTTAAAATCTTTAAGAAAAGGAGAGCTATATGTTTCAGGTCAAAAAGGTAAATTAAATGCTGTAGAATTTGAACAACTATTTGATGAGAATAGTGGACATATGCTTTTTGGTAAACTTATTTCTTTTATTAAAGAAAATAAAGATAAAGAAAACTTATCTTTAGATGATACTAAAAATAATCCTACTAATGATTTAGGTGGAGTATTAAGTAATCTAGCTACACTAGAATTTCTTAATAATCCTAATTATGCTTCATCTACAAGATATGTAGGACAAAAATTATTATCTGAATTTGAACACTTTAACTATTTCTACCAACAAGCTAGGAAATTTAAAAGAGCTGCCTTAAAAGGAAAACATGAAATCTTTAAGAAGTTAAAAAGTATCAGTTTTAGTAGTGAATCCTACATACTAGATTTATTAATGAATGATGAAGTATTTGCAAGACAGTTTGATACAAGTGTTGTAGATATTGTTGCTTTAGTTGATAGACGTAAAAAAACTAAAAGTGGGAAAGATGCTAAAATTGATGAAATTACAGAGAATGACTATAGAGCAACTTTAAGAGGTTATTTCCAAGACACTAATCAGGGTATGGCAAAAGTAGCAACAGGATTACCATTTAAAATAAGAATGGCTCATGTACCAACTCTAACTAACTCTGATAAAGGTAGAATGGTATTAATGAAGACAAGTGTATTTACATTGTATGAACAAGCTGATTCTGCATTTAATATAGAAGATGGTAAAGTTACTTTTAGAAAACCTTTAAGAAATCTAGTATATTCTCAAGTAATTAAAGGAGAATTAAAAAGAATTATACACTTTAAAAAAGAAGTTAAGAAAACTGATATTAAAGATTATGATAAAGGTGCAGTAAGATTTAATATTTTACCTGAATTAAATACTTTAAAAAATAAAGACGGCAAAACATTTTCTGAAATGTTAGACATTCATCTAAAAAATAAAGATATTAAAACTGAAAAACAGTTGATAGATTTACTTGAAGCTGATTTTAAAGATAAATTTATTGACAGTTTAGAATCAAATATTATAACTGAAGCATCTGCTGAATCTAATAAAGGTATTAATAGTGAAACCTATATGAATAAGAGACCTGGAGGTAGTAAAGATTCTACAAATAGGCTTTTAGCTGAATTAGATTATACTATTAATAATATTGTTACACAAGCTAATTATATGCAATTATTTGCAGGAGACCCTGCATTATATTATAAATCTAAGTTACAAGAAGATGGTTCACTTGAAACAAGTGAAAAAATATCTAAGGGTCTTGCTATTAACTTAGGTAAACGTATGACACTCACAATAGCTCCAGGTACTTTATTAAAAGGCATTGGTAATAAAAGTATTGAAGATGAAAATTATAATCAAATTTTCTTACAAGATATTGAGGAACCAGCAGAAGGATTATTAAGTTTAGTAGAAGCTTTTTATGGTAAAGCTGTATTATCTAAAAAAGATAAAGAAACTAATGAATCTTATAAAAGTATGATTGAATACTTAAAAGAAGAAAATACAGATGCTGAAAAAAGAGGTAAATATATTGATATATTAAAAAAGAATTTTTCTAAAATAGGAAATTATTTTAATATTGAAACTACTGATGCACAGGAATATACTACCTTAAAAGAACATTTAAGAGTATTAGAAGGTTTAGGTAGAATATCTCCTAAACATTTAACTAAAATAAAAGAAGTTGTTGCAGAACAAGATAAATGGTTTAAAGAGCACGGTACTCTTGAAAATTTACCTGAGAAATATGATTTAAATAAAATAGTTGCAGAAAGTAATGAATCTACAGAAAGTAGAACATTAATGGAAATAATGCTTCAACCTATTAAACCTGTCTATACAGGTACTATTATGGAAGACAATAAAAACAATGATGTTAATAGGATGATGTATATTAAATCCTCTTCTTTTCCATTAATACCACAATTAACAGCAGGTAGGAAAATAGATGCTTTAAGAATAAATATGGAAAACAATAACATTGCAAGAGCATCTTATCAAACTGCTAATAAAGTAGGTGCAATTAGTGGAGAACATACTATAAAAAGTTTTGACCAAGAAATAGCACCTAATAATGTTATAAGTCTTAATAGAAGTAATTTTAGAATACAGCAAGATGTACCTTATAAGATAAAAGGACAAGTATCTATGCTTACTCAGATGCACAAACTTCTTTTAGGAGATGATGTAATGGAATTAAAAGGTTTTGTTTTAAATGGAGAAGAATTATCTGGAATAGAATTAAGGAAGAAGTTCTTAGAAGCATTTAGTAAAATGGTTGATATTAAAACAGAACACTTACTTGGTGAATTAGGTTTAGATAAAAATTATAAACCAATAGATAAAAATAAAAGTCTAAAAAAACTTCAGAAATTCTTAATGAAAGAAGCTGAAAGTAGAGGATTCTCTAATGAAGATAAAAAAGCTTTAGAAATAGTTGATTATCCAAGTGGAGAAAAAGGATTTAGACTACCTCTGTGGTTATCAGGTAATAGTAATAAGTTTGAAGCTATGCTAAATTCTATTATTAATAAAACAGCTTTTAAATTTAAACTTCCTGGTAATAAGTTTGTTACAGGTTCTGAAGCAGGTTTCCAACTTAAAGATAATTTAGATGATATTAATAAGAGTAGGATTATTCTTATAGGAGATTATGAAGGTGGAGAATTATCTGACTTTAAATACACAGGAGATAAGCAAGTTAAAAAAGCACAAGTTCTTATGCCATCTAAATTTAAAATGGGAGATAAGTTAATCAATTTGTTTGAAGATTTTAATGAGGAAACAGGAGAAGGAACTTATATAAAAAGAGAAAATGGTAAGCTTAAATTAAAAGAGGATATGCTAGATAAACAATTGTTAGAGCAATTTGTATCTCGTATTCCTACATCTTCTCATGCTTTAGGTGCTTCTGTTGAAATAGCAGGATTCTTACCACCAGAAAGTGGGGATTTGATTATTACCCCTAAATCTTTTATTACTAAAATGGGTCAAGATTTTGATATTGACAGTTTAACTGCTTACCAACACCATTACATTGTTAGAGAAAATGGTAGAGTAGAAAAGTTATCTGAGAGTAATAAAGATGCTTATATAAAAGAACAAAAAGAATATTTAGACTACTTATCTTCAGAATTATCTACTGTTAATTTTGAATTAGGTGTAGATAAAAATACACCTCTAGGTTCATTCATAAATACTTTGAATTTAGGTTCACTTACTAAAGAGGAAGTAGCTGAAGAAATTAAATTAACTAAAAAGAATTTAGAGCAAGATTTTGAATTAAAGATTCAAGAAAATAATTTTATTGATATACATCACTCTGTATTCTCACATCCTGAGATGCAGAAAAATATTAATAAAGTTCTTTCTATGGATTATGCTGAAAAACAAGCAGATATTATAGAAAACTTAAATAAAGAAACTAATAATACTTTTAATATACTTTCCCCAGCTTATCAAAAAGCTAAAATGAAAGCAGGTTCTACAGGTAAAGTTGGTATTGGTATTTATGCTAAAGGGGTAACTTTCCATAGTTTGGCACAGCAGATGATGGCTGAAGGTAATCCTTTATACTTTGGTATAAAAACTAAAAAAGGTGTTATTCAAGTTACAAGACATTTTGGTAGAATTACATCTAACCAGATGTTTGGCCTTAAAAAAGAATTACCTACAGACAATAAATTAGATTTCTTAAGAAGGCTTATTTCTGAAAGATTAGATGAGATGACTAATACTGCTACTGATAATGAGAAAGCTCAGATTTTAGGTAGAACAGGACTTTCTAGTAGAGAGAGTATATCAGTACATAACTTCTTAAATACTCAGGGTATTGGTGCTGAAAGAGTTTATTTAATGGAAGATAAAGGTTCTAATACTTCTCAAAAAGAAAGAGAAATGTATGAGAAAGAAAAAAACAATCCTTTCTTAAAAGAAGTTATTCATCCAGAAACAGGTAATACAGTTTATTACTTAGAATATGATTACCCTTATCTTTTAACTTCACAGCCTATTATTAAAAGGTATCTTGAATTAAAAGAACAATATGAGGGTATAGCAGAAAAGAAGTCTCCAAGTACAGGTACAATGGAGCAAGAAATACTTCTTGAATTAAATAAGGAGTTTAATCCTGCTTATACAGGTATTATTGTAGATGGTGTTTTCTTAAATGCAGAAGAATCTCGTATGTATAAGGAAGACCCTAAATGGCAGATAGTCGATAATGCACATCAAAGAAGAATGAATATTACTTCTGAGTATATGGCTAATAGTATTAAAAATTACCCAACTGTAGATGGAGAAAAACAGATGATGGTATTAGCTATGTTTTTAGATGCTAGAGGTAAGGCTGCTTCACAAAAAGAATTAATGGATAGTGTAGATGCTAATAACTTAGGTAAATCTATGTGGGAAGCAGAAGTAAAATTAGATAATTTTAAAAGTGTTAAAAATGGAGAAAGTCCTATTATTAATGCACATAAATTAATTACTAATGAGAAAGATGAAATTACTACAAATCAAGGTAAATTAACATCAATAGGATTCAGTCTATATGAAAATCTTTTTGAGGGCTTATTTCCTGCTAAAAACTCTCTATTTAGTAAGATTGTAAATAATATTTATAGTATGGTAGAACAAGGGTCTGGTAGAGAATTTTCAGATTATGAAAAGGTAGATACTAAGATTGCTATATATGAAGATTTAAAAAAATATATGACTTCATTAAAACAATTAAGTATTTTTAATAAACCTGCTGATGCAATGAGAACAGATTTATTAATGGATGATGCAGAAAGGAATCACAAATCTTTAAGTACTTATTTATCAGATATTAAGAAATCTAGAGACCCTAATTACAGCAAAGGTTTAGAGGCAATTCAAAGTAATGAATTTATGAATTCTTTAACTTATGAAAATGGTAATGGTAAAAAACCCTCTATTATAAGATTTAATAACAGTGCATATAATGACTATGATGTTGAAGTAACTTATGGTTCTGTTAGAGAATTATTTGCTTATAACTACCCTCTGCCACCTAAGAATGGTAAGCCCTATTCTGTATATCAATTATTACAAGATATGTATGCTTATTCTTATATTAAAGGAGACATAATTCAGAATGCAAGTACTTTCTTTAAGTATTTACCTATAGATTTTCTAGATGAAACTAGGTTAAAAAATGGAGAAAGTGGTTTACAATATTTACAAAGATTAGGTAATACAGAAAATGCTGATAGGTTAGATAAAGAATTTAAGAATTTTAGAACTCAATTTTTTCAACATAATCCTAGATATATACCTGCTAAATTAGGTCAAGATAAAATGAAAGCTTTAGATGATACTAATACAATATTTGTAATAGATTCTGAAACTCGTAGTAAAGCACCTAATGAGTTATTATATGATAGTAAAACTAAAACTATTTATAAGAAGTTAGAGGTACTAGAAGATGATACTGTGGTTTATACAACTATAGATACTTTAGGTACTTCAGAAATGTCTGAGTACTCTCCAGGTAAAGCTAAAGCACAAAGTTTATTTAACCATAGAGGAGAAAGAAATAATATTTACAATAGTGTTTCAGCTCCAAGTATAGTGACTTCTAATAATTATATAGTACCACAAGAAGGTACATCTATGGTTGATGTTTTAAATAGTATTGTAAGTAATCAACTAGCTTCTACTAAATCTCAAAAAGCAGTTGCTAGATTTCTTATGAATATTGTAGATAAAAAATATACTATTCATTATGATGATAAATTAAATAGTGCAGGTATAACTAAAGGAGGTACAGGTAAAGTTTACATGAATACTACAGGTATTAAAACACAAGAAGATTTTATTAGAGTATTCTTACATGAAACAATTCATAATGTAATTTCTTCATATATAAACAATTTTATAGATGATAAGGGTAATCTTAAAGAAAATGCACCAGCAGAGATACAGAATCTTCAAATAGTTTATAATCAATATAAAAATCATATTTTAACTGATGAAACTAAAAGAAAAGAATATGAAGATTTTATGAAAAAGTATAAAGCTTATCAGAAAAATCGTGGTTCAGTTAAATTTACAGAAACAGAAAAATCTGAATTTTATCCTTTAATTAATTTAAAAGAGTTTGTTGCAACTGCTTTAGGTAATAATGAGGATTTCTTAAAAGCTTTAGATAAAATAACTTATCTAAAAACAGAAAAGAGTTTTTATAATAAATTTTTAGAGGTTATTAATTCTATTTTAAATAAAATTATTAAAGATAGAGGTTTAACTGAGGGTTCTCTTGCAGTAGAAACACTTAAAGCAAGTTTAAATCTTGTTCAAAGAACACCTATTAAATTTAGAAGTTATGCAAGAGTAGAGGCAACTCAAAAGAAAGTTACTAAAAAAACACATGATAAGCTTGTAGATGAAATAATAATGAGTACCTTTGAAACTTATGAAGGAAACCGTAAAGATGGTAATATAGTTAAACACATAAAATGTTAATATGAGTTGTAATAAAATAAAAGTTTTAGAGAGAGATTTAAACAATCTCTCTCTTGTTTCTGCTAAAGAAGCAGCTGTTGTTAAGTTTGAGAAAGAGTTGGGAATAAGAAAAAAAGCAAAAAGATTTAAATCAGAAAAATATATATTTGATGTAGAAAAAGAATCCTTTGTTTTAACAGATGATTATAAAGCATTTTTAGATAAAGAAAGTGTTAGATATGAAGAAGCTAGAAAAGCATTAGCTTTACATCCTAATCTTAGTTATCTACAATTCTTTAGAAGAGCTTTAAAAGAAGGAAATTTTTACAATTTCTTTAGTGAAGCTGAAGGTACTTTTAATTTAGGAAAAAATTTTGGAGTTAAAATAGAAGTTAAAGGAAATAGAATTCAGCTAATAACTGAAGAAAATGCTAGAGGTTTCTTTATGGCTTTTAAGAAAAGTTTACTACAAGCATTTCCTTATGATGATTTTAGTGATTTTGGTTTAACTGAAAGACAAGTTAATTTTAATGTTCCTTCTTCTTTAAAAAGAGCAAGAAGAGATATGCTTGAAGAAAAAGAGGGTAAAGAAATAGAAGAAGTATATACACCTGAACAAATTCAAGAAGCTGAAGAACAACGAAAAGAACAGAGAAAGCAGGAGTACCTCCAGACTATAAAAGAGAGTGGTTTAACTCAATGGCAATTAGAAAATTTTGATATGTTAATGGAAGAAGCTGATAGAAATCTTCCCCCTGGTTCAGAATTATCTGAAATATTAGATTATATTAAAGAACAAACTGCTAAAGAAGAAATAGATGACTATTTTCTTGATTATGATGAAAGTTATGAGAATCTAGCACCTCCAATGGAAGAAGAAGTATCTTATTTTAATTTTCAAAATGCTTTAGACAATAAAAAGAAGCTGTTAAGTTTCTTTAAAGAAAAGAGGAAGTTTATTGAA
>PDWI01000780.1_pt1 | contig 52865 bp, 44 predicted proteins | sample 1430891 | NCBI WGS metagenome assembly PDWI01 (sample SAMN01162508, study PRJNA174530) | Oral metagenome, whole genome shotgun sequencing project. | biome: Marine environment; feature: Marine mammal; material: Swab sample of the gingival sulcus; isolation source: swab sample of gingival sulcus... | reverse complement strand
AGACAGTTATAAGATTTTTATGAAGTCTAGATTTCGAAAAAGGCTGACCATATTATTTATTATAATTACTTTAGCCCTATATGCCTTGCAAATGCTTGCACTATTTAAGCCGGAACTCATTACTGTTAAGATTTCTTATTCGGTATATTTCATCTTGATTGCTCTCTACGCTGTGATTATCGACGCAGTATTCTATTTTAAATATAGGGAAATATACTTAGCAAAATTATTGTCTACCGCTTTTTTGGTGATACTTGCTGTAATCATATACGCTAAAATATAACGTATTCGAGAGTAAAAAAGCTGATAGGAAAATAAAATGACTAAAAAAATTATTTTGGGTATAGTAGTAGTTTTATCATTATTAATGATAAGTGCCGCATTGGGACCATTAAACATCGGTCAGCAATTAGGTGAGTTATATAAGAATTATCAACTAGCTAGTTCTAGTCAAAAAGACAGCAAAATAATCTTTAGTAGCGGTACTATCGAGATTTCGCAAGCTAAATTTGATTTTATCAAACAGCAGTATCTGCTAGCTAACTCAAATCTTGATGATATGCAAATACTTGAAAAAATAATTGTCAAAGAGTTGCTTTATCAAGAGGCGGTAGCGGCCGGTGTCACCATTAGCGACCAAACTGTGCAAGCAGAAATTGAAAAGATTAAATCAATGCTGCCTAAAAATAAAGAGGGTTATCAAGGTTTTAATGATTTTCTAAAAGAAAGTGGTTTAACAGAAGAAGAGTATTGGCAAGTATCATTTGAATTTTATAAAAAAGCATGGACGACGGGGAAATATATCAAGGAAGTTTTGCGCGTAAATTATATCAATCAACAAACTGATAAAACAAAAGTTGATAGCACAATTGAAGAAGATTTTAGCGCATATTTAAGTGAATACAAAGAAAAACTGTTAGAAACAAATAAGATAGATTTGACAGCAGTAGAATTTGATAAATAGCAACTAAAAAAGGGCGCTTCTGTTTACTTGTTTAAACAATGCGCCTAAGTTGCTTCTTGATGACGGGTAATTTGTTTACCACAGTATTGTACTATAGAATCGATTATTACAATAGTGATTAGAACAGTTGACATCTGGTCGAGCGGTGTTATAATAAAGGGGTAAGTAAGCCAGACGATTGCGCAGCTTTGCTGTGAGGAAAGTCCGAGCTCCATAGAGCAAGGGTGCCGGGTAATACCCGGTGAAGGCAACTTCAAGGATAGTGCAACAGGTAAGAGCGCACCAGCGCATTGGCGACTTTGCGGCTATGTAAACCCCATCCGGAGCAAGACCAAGTAGGGGCAAAGGGCGGCTGCTCGTCGTCACCCGTAAGGTAGGTCGCAGGAGCGTCATTGGCAACAGGGCGCCAAGATTGATAATCGTCTAATACAGAACTCGGCTTATAGGTTTGCTTATAAAACACTTGTAAAATGCAGGTGTTTTTTCTTTGTCTATCGGCCGGTTCATGCTATAATGTATGAAGAAAAGGAGGCTGTATGGCAAAACTTTATTTTCGCTATGGTGCGATGAATAGCGGCAAGTCGACGGCGTTGATTCAGGTAGCCCATAATTATGCTGAGCGCGGTATGCGCGTGCAAATCATTAAGCCCGAAATCGACACCAAAGGGGCTGATTACGTGGTATCGCGCATCGGTGTCAATCGGCAGATTGACCACTTAATTTGTAAAGATGACGACATTAGACAAATAGTCGATTTGACAATTGACTGTCTATTGGTCGATGAAGTGCAGTTTTTGACGCCTGAACAAATCGATCAGCTGTTTCGCATTGCCGTAGAAGACAACGTGCCGGTTATCGCCTATGGCCTGCGCACCGACTTTTTGATGAATGGTTTTCCGGGCAGCACGCGTTTGCTTTTAATTGCACACTCGGTCGAAGAGCTTAAAACCGTTTGTCGCTGTGGGCGCAAAGCGATTCTCAATGCCCGAAAGGTCGATGATGAGTTTATCTTTGAGGGCGAACAAGTCGTTATCGACGGCGTCGTCGACTATGAAGCGCTCTGCGGTCGCTGCTATTTTTTACAAAAACGAGCAAAAGCCGCTACTTCACGGTAAATCAGGCGCTAATTGGGTATGACAAATCATAAGGAGGAATAAATGAATAGTAAAAATCAGGCACTATTGGAAATGGAGGCGCTGTTTGATTTAAACCGCATCGCCAACCTGTCGGCAACCGAGAAATTTAATCTAATCGATTTAATTGGTCTGGTCTATCAAGAGGCGCAGTACGCCAAGCAGGTTGGCCTATTAAAACTCGATCAATCACCACGCCTAGAGCGCAATAAAACGTTTAAATTGTATCTAATGCTACTGTCAAAAGGCACAAAATTTAGCATGCTAAAGCGCATTATTCGCAATTATGCGCTCACCTTTGACCAATCCGATGTCTACTACGCACAAACTGCTATTCTCGGCATTGGCGCGATGATGATTGATAAAGAATTTGATGCCACATCAATTTACAACTATTTAATGCATTTATTGGGTCATGACTTTTTAGTAGAAAATCAAAAATACAACGGCTTGGTCGAAATTACTGATGACAGCGAACTAGATGTTAGTCGTGAAATAGATTATCGCGCATTTGAGGGCGATATGCGTAAGGTCAAGTACGATATTTTGGCATTATTGAAGTATAGCTATCAACACGGTCTAGTGGCAACGGCCGAGTTAATTAATCAAAAATACGACAATGACGAATTTATTTTATTTTTTAATATGTTGAATATTCCTTGCGCAGTGACGCGGCAGCATATGTTTGAAAACTGCGATGCACATGAAAACCCGATGCGTCGTTTGCTGTTAAACGGCGCCTACGAACTGATAAATCAAACTGATTTATTTACAGCACACTATTTGTTTAATTCGATTATTGGCAAGTATTCGCGCTATGAGAAAGACACGACTGAGGTCGAGGCTGAAACCGACGCTAATCTGGCAAAAATCTTGGAGGCCTAATGGACGGCTTTATCGTCGATTTTATTGCACCATTGCCGACGCTTGTGCTATTTATAATCGTTGTTGTGACTTTGTTTACACTTAGTAAGGGTGCTGATATTTTAGTTGACGAGGCGGTTAGCCTGTCGATTTCGTGGGGCATCCCAAAGATGATTGTCGGTGCGACGATCGTTTCACTCGGAACGACCTTACCGGAGGCAACTGTTTCGGTCTTGGCCGCTGTGCAGGGCAACCCCGATTTAGCGCTAGGCAATGCGATTGGTTCAATTATCGTCGACACCGGCTTAATTATCGGTTTGGCGGCACTAATTGGCGAATTGCCGGTTGAACAGCGTATTATCAAAAGGCAAGGGCGTATTCAATTGCTGGCCGTGCTATTGCTGGCAGGTTTTAGTTTACCTTTTTGGCAGGGCGGTGCAGATGGTTTAATTGGGCAATGGGTTGGCATACTGTTTTTGGTGCTATTGGCACTTTATCTTTACATCACGATGAAGTGGTCAAGCGATGCCAAAACCGATTATGAGGTTGAAGTCGAAAAATCTCCATTGAGCTGGCAGCTGTTAAAATTGGCATTTGGAATTATTTTAGTAATTGGTTCGAGCAAAATTTTAATTCCGGTGGTTGAACAATTAGCGCTACGAGTGGGCATCGCCCAAAGTGTCATTGCGGCAACGCTGGTCGCTTTTGGCACCAGTTTACCGGAGCTGGTAACGGCTATTACGGCTGTGCGCAAGGGGCATGGTGAATTGGCAGTCGGCAATATTGTCGGCGCCGATATTTTGAACGTTTTATTTGTCGTCGGTGGCGCGGCTGCCGTTACGCAAAGCGGCTTGCCGGTGCCGCGCCAGTTTTACTATTTACAAATACCGGCGATGCTATTAATCGTCGGTGCCTTTCGTTATTTTTCGATTTCGCATCAGCATCATATTACAAAGCGCGACGGCATAATGCTTGCCGGCATATATCTCGTTTATTTAATTCTTAATTATACGTTGTTTTAAGTGAAAAGAGGCCAATATGACAAAAGAATTACGCATTAACAGAGATTATCTGGATATCAATAGCGATTTATTCGAACAATACCTAACGCGTGCGGCTGCTGCACAGCAACAGCTTTATGATGGTAGCGGACTTGGCAACGACTATATCGGCTGGGTTGAATGGGTCAATACGGTCGACCAATCGCTTGTCGTCGATATTTTGGAAACGGCACGCAATATAAAAGCGTCGGCCAGTGTTTTGCTGGTGATAGGTATCGGCGGTTCTTATTTAGGGGCAAAGAGTACCCTTGAAGCGCTTTTGCCACATTTTGATAACGAACAAAAGATCAAGTCGGGCAAGGGGCTGCGCGTATACTTTTTAGGTCATCATATGAGTCAACAGTATATCGCCACTTTACTAAAGCACATCGCCGATGAAGAAATCTTTGTCAATGTCATTTCTAAATCGGGCACGACAACTGAGCCGGCGGTGGCTTTTAGATTGGTGCGGCAGTTTATGCAAGACAAGTATGGTAGCGCCTATCCGAACAGAATAATTGCGACGACTGATTGCAGTCGCGGTGCCTTAAAGGCTTATGCCGATAGCAACGGCATAAAGAGTTATGTTATTCCCGATAATATCGGCGGACGCTATTCACTGTTTACGCCTGTTGGCTTATTGCCGCTGGCGGCCTTGGACATCGATATCGCCGACTTATTGGCCGGAGCTAAATCGGCCTATACTGATTTTAAGATGTTTCGTGGCGTTGAAAATGCGGCTAATGTTTATGCTGCACTGCGCAATTATTTTTACGATGCCGGTTATAAAGTGGAAATACTGGCCAATTATAACCCGCAACTCAGTTATTTGGCAGAGTGGTGGAAACAGCTTTACGGCGAAAGTGAGGGTAAGGGCGGCAAGGGCATTTTGCCGCATGCCATGAATTTTACAACCGATTTACACTCGCTTGGTCAGTACGTACAGGACGGTGAGCGACTGTTGTTTGAAACCGTTTTAGACGTCGTTGAACCGGGTGAACAAATAGCTTTTAGTGATGATGACGACGATATGGATGGGCTTAACTATTTAGCCGGCAAGCCGATTTCAGAAATCAATCGCACGGCGATGCTCGGTACGATATTGGCCCATAGCGAAGGTGGTGTACCCAATATCGTCATTGAATTGGCAGAACTCGATGCACATCATCTCGGCTATCTCTATTACTTTTTTATGCTGTCTTGCGGTATTAGTGGCTATATGTTGGCGGTTAACCCATTTGATCAACCCGGTGTTGAAAACTATAAAAACAATATGTTTGCCTTACTCGGAAAATCGGGTTATGAAGATTTGGCCGCACAACTAAATCAAAAAATTGACAAGTTGAGGTGATATTTTGGACAATCTAAAGTATTTTAAGTATTTTTTCGATTATATGCGCGATGGCAATTATCCTTTTTGGGAAAAATTTTTAATTTTGCTAGGTCTGGCTTATATTGTCATACCGCTAGATTTTATACCTGACTTTTTATTGCCGGTCGGCATATTGGACGATTCTGTCGTATTGGGGGCAATCTTGTTGTCGGGCGGTAAAATACTAAAGAATTATTTTGAAAAAACCGTTGAACAGCGGCTAAAAGAGGTTAAAACCAAGCAACGAGCCAAAACAGATAGTTTTAAAAAAACTGATGCAATAGATGTTCAACCGATCGAGCTAAAAGAAACCGACAAGGCAAATAAGGAGGAGTGGTAATGGTCAAAGATGTCGAAAAAATTTTATTTGATGAGGCTAAGTTACAAGAAATAGTTACAAACTTGGGGCAGCAAATAACAGCTGACTATCGCGGTAAGGATTTATTGTTAATTGGCATTTTAAAAGGCGCTAATGTTTTTATGTCAGATTTAATGCGCAAAATTGATATGCCTGTACAAGTTGATTTTATGGCAGTTAGTAGCTATGGAATGTCGACCGAGAGCTCCGGTGTCGTTAGAATTTTGAAAGACCTCGATCACAGTGTCGAAAATAAACATATTCTAATTATCGAAGACATCGTCGATAGTGGGCTTACGCTGCACTATTTAATGGACAATCTCAAGTCGCGTGGCGCTTTGTCAATTACTGCTTGTACACTGCTAGATAAGCCGGAACGTCGCAAGGTCGATGTCAATATCCGTTATGTCGGCAGCATTATTCCCGATGTGTTTATCGTCGGTTACGGCATTGATTATGCCGAAAAATATCGCAATTTACCCTATGTGGCATCATTGCAGCCGCAAGTGTATCAAGAATAAGGAGCTATTATGAAACTAAATCACTATATTGATCATACATTATTAAAACCGGAGGCAACGGCAGACGCCATCGTTAAGGTATGCCAAGAGGCAATTCAACATCAGTTTTATTCGGTTTGTGTCAATCCTCACTATGTGATGCTCGTCGCTGAGCAGCTGGCAAATTGTGATGTTAAAGTCTGTTGTGTGGTCGGTTTTCCACTCGGTGCCAATGCGTCGGCCGTCAAGGCGGCGGAGGCAGCTCAGGCAGTAGCCGATGGTGCCAATGAAATCGACATGGTCATCAATGTCGGCGCGCTGAAAAGTGGCGAAAAGGCATTTGTCGAGGCCGATATTCGGGCTGTTGTCGAGGCGATAAAAGGCAAGGCACTGTTAAAGGTCATTATTGAAACCTGTTTGTTAACAGATGACGAAAAAGTGCTGGCTTGTCAGTTGGCCCAATCGGCAGGGGCCGATTTTGTCAAGACATCGACCGGCTTTAGTAGTGGTGGCGCAACGGTCGCAGATATAGCGTTGATGCGCAAAACTGTTGGACAAGACATGGGTGTTAAAGCATCCGGTGGCATTCGCGATTATGATAAGGCCGTTGCAATGATCGAGGCGGGCGCAACGCGGATTGGCGCCGGTGGCTCATTGCAAATTATTGGCGTAACGCAATCCAATAGCAGTTATTAACGATCAGAGTATTCACGATATTGCACAATTGGGGGTGACGCGTGAATTATTCAGATGAAAAGTATAAAATGGCGATTAAACCGGCTCACCATAGCGACAGCGTCCTTGACGGTGTCGATGTTGCGATGTTAAACGGCAAGCAATTGTGCGATGCCATGCAGTTGCTGGCAAATTATCACAGTGCTTTTATAACGGCTGTTTTAACTGATGACGTGGCACTAAACGACGTATTAGAACAGGCCAGAAGCAATATACTGTATCAAAATTTTAGCGCTTTTATTACGGCTATTTGCGACTATAGTGCCTTGTATAATAGCGAGCAGCGCCAAATTATTAACGCTTTTTTGGTCGATAGTCTGGTTCATCAAGACCTGAATATTCGCCATCAAGTAGCGGCAGCTTTGGCTTGCCTTATGTTGAGTAGTAATCCAAACGATCGGGCAGCTTTTGCAAATTTGGTCAATCAAAACATCGATCATTTTCTTTCTGCCGATGTAACCGTGTCAGAATTACATAGTAGTTGGCTTGGCGATGCCTTGGCCAGCTTTATTGATGCCTTGATCACTAATTGCCCGGCTGAACAACAAGCCTATTGTCTTGAAATTGTGCTGGCGGCAATTGAACGCTTTCGCCCGCAACCGTCAAGTTATCCTTATCTTTTGTCCGTTATTCAGATTTTACCGCTCGATTTATGTTCGGCAGCCAATGCGCGAACCCTTTGTCAGATTGTAAAAAATATTGCTATTACCGGTGATAGCGAGCTTAAAATCGAGGCGCAGTATACTTGCCATTATCTGTTGACAAAATTTGATAGTAAATTATTAAATGAAATATTAACCAGCTTAGAGCAGACCGATTTTCCGATTATCGAACAGTATTTTAAAGCCGGTCACGACCGGAAAGCGGCATTAAATCATTTGCCGGATGTTAATATCGGCACCATGTTTTTAAGCAATTTAAAGGCCGCGACGCCATCTATTGTTAAGCTCGTCCAAATTGATATATTGGTGCAGCTAATCGACCGTGCTGCTGCCGATGCTTTTTACACGGCGATGCACTTTTCAAACCTGCTAAAAACCAGTAGTGATGGGCGGGTTAGACGACGTGCCGCCGAGGCTTTGCAGTCGACAATTAAGCGGCTGACCAATGGCCAAAAAAACGATATTGCCATCGAATTATTGCTGGCTTTAGAAGTGCAAAGTTACCGTTTTAGCAAACAAATACCGGCAGTTTTAGGCAACTTGTTAACTGAACTGGCCGCTAGTGAGTTTGCGGATATCATCGCCGATTTTGTAAAAAAAGTAAAAGGCGATGACCAAAAAATTGCCATATTAATTATTGACAGTGCGATGTATTGCTTAAACGCATTATTAACTGAGCAAGAGAAAATTGACGCTGACAAGATGCAGTCATTATTAAAAGTGGCATTTAATGGCCTGTTTCATCATGATATTGAAATCACACGCCACGCCATCAGGGCATTAGGGCGGCCGTTATTTGCCGGCGCAGTATCCTATGCCAATCAAAGTTTATTATTTGTCAAGATTGCAAAAAAATTGCTTGTCGCCATTGCTAGGGAGGACGATGATTATTTTGCCCATCTTAGCAAAGCGTTGACCTTAAATCAAATACAGCAGTTTATAAAGCATACTGATGCAGCAGCGCTCGCTGAGGAGCTGGCCGCAGACAAAAAGGTTGCCTTTTTTCCGGGTACGTACGACCCATTTTCTAAGGCGCACTTAAAGAGTGCCACGATGATTCGCGACTTGGGGTTTGAGGTTTACTTGGCAATTGATGAATTTAGCTGGTCAAAGCGCACACAGCCAAATCGGACGCGCCGAAAAATTGTCGAAATGTCAATTGCCGATGAAGCCGATATTTACGTTTTTCCGCAAAATATTATCGTCAATATTGCCAATAAAGATGATTTGTTGGCCTTAAAAAAAATGTTTGACGGTCGTCAGGTTTATTTGGTGATGGGTTCTGATGTATTAATCAATGCATCGGCTTATCGCCGTACTAACACAAAAAATGTGCTTAGCAGCTTTTCGCATATTGTATTTGAACGCGCCGTTGCCGGTCAACCGGTTGACGATCAAACTTTGCAAACGGTGCTAAGTCGCATTAAAGGCGATGTAATACGACTTAGTTTAACGCCCGAAGTCGAGTTGATCAGCTCGACGCAAATTCGCAATGACATCGATTTAGAGCGCGATATATCAGATCTGATGGAAAAAATGTCTCAACAATATATCTACGACAAGGCATTGTATCGCCACGAGCCGCTCTTTAAGGATACCTTGACTGTGCGGTCAACCGGTGTTAGCGTAACCGAAAAGATCGACGAATCTTTGATTGCCGAAATCGTGAATCAGTTTTCGATTAAAGAGACGCAAATTAGACAACTGCTTGCTGACAATAAAAGCGATCAGCCAATGCGCCTTTTACAAATTAGGGCTATTGAGCAAAATAATAAACTGATCGCCTTTGCATTGTTTCATTGGTTACGCAGTGGTATGATCTATCACGAATTTCCATCTGATAAAATTAGTTATTATATTAGAAATAATGCAGTAGGGCGCATTGTCGTGCTTGATGCCTTGGTGTGTCAGCCCAATAGCCCGATTTCCAATATCGAACAAGTGGTTTTAACAGAAGCTTTGGCGTTTTCGCTCGCCAAAGACTATACTTATGCGATTTACAAAAATGCTTTTCAGCGCGATGATCGATTAATTGACCGCATATTAAAGTTGCAAGGGTTTATTTCTTATTGCGATGATGATGGCAATTGTATCAAGGCCGTCGATATGAGCGATCCGATTATTCTTAATTTGGACTGTAAGTCGATGATTAAAGCGCCATATCGCGATGCACCCGGTATTAGTGCTGCCATCGGCACTGCTCGCCAAAAATTACAAGAGGCGCTTTGTCGATTTAAGCGCGGCAGTTTGGTGTTATCATTTGATCGCTCGATGATGTATGAGCATTTAATCAAAAAAATTTGCGATGTTAATCAGGTGCCGACATATCAGATTGAGCCGCGCCGCTTAGGTGATAATATGTGCGTTACTTACGGCGATCTGTTTAAGCGTTGGCGAATACCAAATACCGTTACAAAGGCGCTGCATACCGAGCGATTTTATCACAGTGATTTTCAGTCTTATGACGTACAAAATGCGCCGGATTATCTCGATTTAGATATACAAACCAGAACCATTAAATCATTTCAGCGACCGGTAATCTTAGTGGATGACATCTTTGACAAGGGCTATCGCTTGCGCGGTATAATGTCGACATTTAATACCCATCAGGTAAATGTCAAAAAGTTGGTAGCCGCCATTTTAACCGGCCGCGGTAAGGCTTGGTTAGAAATGAATGACATCGCTGTCGAATGGGCATATTACATACCAAAAGTAAAATTTTGGTTTAACGAATCGATGCTTTATCCCTTTATTGGCGGCGATGCCGTCGAGGGGCAGTTGTTGCGTGACAGCGCACCGCTACAGTCGATTAATTTAATATTACCCTACGTTTTTCCGCGTTTTTTGCGTGCGGTGCCAAAAGATAAAATTGCCGATTTTTCGCGGTCGTGTTTGGAAAGTGCAATGGTTGTTTTAGGCGCATTAGAAGAAGAATACCTAAAGTTAAGCGGACGTGGCTTAACCCTTAAAGATATCAATGCCGTTTTGGTTTCAGCGCGTCTACCGCAACAGCGTAATTATCTGGATTATGATATGAAACGCAGTCCGGTTGATGTACTGCGCGCAGATGCGGCCTATTTGGCAAAGATTATAAATTATTACGAGGTAGACGATGAAAAATAGAGTTGGCTATGACGGCATTATTGCAGCATCATCAGCAATTGAGCAGGGGGGCATTGCCGCATTATTTAGCGACAATTCAAGAGCTACTGCTCAGTTTGCCAGTGACAGTTCAGCGCAGTGGTATCAGTCACTCAAGGCGCCATATCGTCTATCGATTATCGGTCAAGGCGATGTTGGACGCACGCTGGCAGTTGGCTTAAAGTTGCTGGGCGGCAATGTCTTGTCAGAAATTGGCATCTACGATCTTGACGCCAATCGTTTAATTGCTACAGAAATGGAACTCAATCAAATTAATGCGCCTAATTTTAATGCCATACCGGTTGTCATTAAAGACGATAATACATTGTATGACAGCGATATTATCGTTTTTACTGCTGCTAAGTCGGTGCCGCCGGTCGGTGCTAAAGCTGAGGGCGATGTACGTTTGCAACAGTTAAAAGGCAATGCTGCAATCTTAAACAGTTATATTGAGCAGGCGGTTGACAAAGACTATGCCGGAATGTTTTTTATTATGTCTGACCCGGTCGACCTGCTCAGCCAATTTGCATGCCAACGCGCTGCACAATTAAAAAGCAAGCATTTGACAGCGCTGAAATTTCGCGGTTTTGGTTTAGGTGTAATGTATGCACGGGCGCGCTACTATGCCGAACGGCTAAATTATCATAGTTTTGCTGAACACGGCATGGTATTTGGCCCACATGGGCAGGGACTTATTGCCGTCGATGACAGTCGCGCCTTTAATCTGCAACGCTCCAAAATATTGGCTGAAAAAGCACTAACGGCTAATTTGGCAGTGCGTTCAGCCGGACAAAAACCCTATATAGCACCGGCGCTATCGTCAGGTGCATTATCGATAATCGCCTTGTTGGAAGGGCGTTGGCAGCATAGTGCAATTGCATTTGGCTCGGTGTTTTTGGGGCTTAAAAATCGCATGACAGCTAACGGCATAGCATTGGCGACATTGCCATATAATCAACAGTTGGAACAGTGGTTGCAACAAACCGTTAAACTATTGGAGCGTCAGTATGAAACGCTACATTCTTAGCACAAACCCATCTGTTAAACTGCAGAAGATGATCGACGATTTGGCGCAATTAGCATACTATCGGCAGGTTGAGCGATTAGATGACATCGTATTGCTAAAGGGCGATTTACTGGTAATTGCAGCCGACCTCGATATTTTGGGTGATAATTGTCAGATCAACCAGCTGCTAAAAGATTATCTAAGCCGAACCAACAATAACTTAACAGGTGTCATTTGCGGTTTTTTTATTTGTTCAGATAGTATTTACCACACTAAGGATTATGCACGCCGCTTGGCATTTGTATTAAATTTGGCAGGTGCTCATTTTAATGGACATGCCCTTTTTGAAGTTGTGGCAGAATATAAAAACTTACAAACTTGGCAGAAAGTTTATCAGTTGTCGCTTGAGCAGGTTTGTCAAAAACGCATTGCCGCTTTTCACGATGCTCTACATTATAAAAAAGTACAGCGCCATACTAAGTTGGTAGCGCTGCACGCTTCAGAACGATCAAAAAGTAATACATTGGCATTATGGGAAATGGTGCATTCATATTTGCCGCCAGATTTTACAGTCAAGACGTTGCACATTGAAAATGGCGAAATTGTCGACTGTAAGGGTTGCGATTTTAAAACTTGCTTACATTTTGCCAAGCAGAACAGTTGTTATTATGGCGGACGCGTTACAAAGGAGCTGTTGCCGGCGATCGAGTGGGCCGATATTGTCGTTTGGATATGTCCTAACTATAACGATGCCGTGTCGGCAATGCACACGGCGCTAATCAATCGTTTGACAGTACTGTATCGCAAGATGTCACTATCGGATAAACAGGTCTACGGCATAATTGTGTCGGCCAATTCAGGCGGTGATGTCGTGGCCGCGCAGCTAATTGACGCGCTAAATTTTAACAAGGGTTTTATGTTACCGCCACGAGCAATGCTATGCGAAACGGCAAATGACCCGGCCGCTATTTTAAAAGTTAACGATATTCAAAGCAAGGCGGCAAACTTTGCAGCCTTAATCACAGATAATGCTCAGCTGTAGCGCAATTGACAATGCAGTAGTCAGTTGTCAAATTGATTGCACCGGATTGACGGCTGTTATTTGTTGCCTCAATAGGCCACATTAGTTTTAACAAAATGATAATCAGTAGTACCACAAGCAGCCAGACAAGGCGGCGACGACGCTGAGTGCGCGTTTTGGGCTGCCTTTTCACACTTTCGTAAGGCTCGGTCTCGGTCGCTTGTTCGTAAGACAACCTCGTCGTAGCAGGTTGTTTTTTTGTAGTGTAATCAGCCGATTGTTGCTCGACCGCCTCTGTCATAACGGGTTGCTCGTCGACTATGTCGTCATCTAATTCGGGGCTACCCTTTAAGAAGTCAAGTTGTGGCAAATCGTCTAGCATAGTTTGTTCATCGTCGTAAGATATCGCCACCGGCTCGGCCTCGTATACTTCGTTATCCTCGGTCATATCATCTGCACTTGCCATTTGTTGAACGTCAGTGGCTGCTGTCTCCGTGGCATCGTTTTCAGTTACAGCACTGGTCATAGTGACATCGGCCTCAATTGCATCAGCAGCAGGGCTGACTTCAGGCGGTGTATCATCATAAAATTCTCGTTCAGAGGGGAACAGTACGTCGTTTTCAGATTGCTCGTTAGCAATAATGTCGTTGATCATATCCTGTGCAGAAACGGCTGCATTTTCGCTTGACGGTTGCTCACCGGCAAATGTTTTATAAATCATCTCTTGATCAGACGCAGCAAAATTATCATATGGAACCGGCTCATCGCTAATAAACAGATCGACTATTTGTTCTCCATTTGGGCCAATAGTTTGATTTGTTTCCGGTTGATCGATTGGCTCACTTTCGTCACCGTCCTGTTCTGCCGTGTCAATCGGCTGAGCGTTTGTAGCAACCGGCCGTCTGAACAATATTGAGGCCACTGCCGGGTCAACTGCTAAATCTAAATCAGCGTCAGAAGGCTTATCCGGATTATCGGCGGCAGTCGCATCGTTATTGGCTGCACTGCTATAGGTGGCTTGTTCGCCCGGTTCAATTCTAGAACCGGCAGAAAAGTCATCATTGTTTTGCTCAATTGGTTCATTTTTGGGGTTAAATGCCGGAACATCAAAAAACGGTGCTGTATCATTTTTATCATCTTCTGTGTTATTATCTTCTGTTGTTGCGCTGACTTCAACCGTTGTATTTTCCGACGTTGGCACATATGGTTCAATCAGTTGTTCCGCGTCATCTTCTGTAACGCTTACGCCATTTTTCATTTCATCGACAAGCTGCTTAATAGTTGCCATAACAGCCTTGAGCGATTCTGTTCGATAATAAACATCGCCACTCAAATAATCGGCCAGTGAAAGCTCAGACTGATCAATCATACCATTAAACAGTTTTTCAAGAATAACTTTTAGCCCGTCGTGAAAGCTATTGTTTTTGTCGTATTTCGCGAGGTTGATAATTTCATTTAGTAATACGGTATCGCTTGAAATCGTAATCTGATTTTCATCGATTAGCAATGCTAAGATGTCTTCAGATAAACCTTCATAGGCGCAAAATTTTTCAGAGATTTTATCAAATAGCTGACAGCGCTCCTCAATTTCCAGTTGATAGTTTGTGATATAGGTGGGAAAGGGCATGCCTTCATTATATATTGTGATAAGCGTGTACTTGCCGTCACTATTGTAAAAAGATAGATTTGTCATTCTTTCGGTCAGTGCATCAAAAGTAGTATCGTTGATTAAATCATCTTTTTCGATCTCGTTTATTAATGCAATTTCGTTGCTATTGGTAGCGTGAACAGCCATTGAGATACATTGATAGTCATTTTGAAGAAATGTCTGCATCACCGTATAATCATGTACTTGTCGCATAGTCACCTCACTTTGTCTACTACTTTAATATTATAACCTATAATTTCATTAATAACAATAAGGTAACTGCATTAAATATCATTAAATAATAGCACAAATCATGACGACTTGATATTTATTTTTAAATGACTGGGTGTTTTTGTCGACAACTCAAAATATAGTATGATATAATGGCTTTGTTGAATTGCTGAGAAATCTCAGAGCTAAAAGTGTGTGCTTATTTAGTCAAGATAACATTCTATCACAGGTTCAAACAAATAAAAAGACGAGGAACAATATGAAGTGTATCATAATTTTGACTGCGTCAACCGGGGCAGGTCACAATCAAGCAGCCGCTAATCTAAAACGTATTTTTGAAGAACAGGGGATATACGTACACATAGTCGATATGTTTAAGTCAACCGGCAAGGGCATGAATATGCTGATAGCCGATGGTTATAAAATACTGGCAACAAAAATGCCCAAGGCATATGGCATATTCTATAAATCATCTGATCATAAGACATTTAACAAAGTGGTTTTTCGCAACGTATTTTTGGCAACTGAATTGCGCTTAAAATGGATTATTAACGAATTTAAGCCCGCTATGATTATTTCGACCCATCCATTTGGTGCCCCAATTATCGGCAAACTAAAGGATAAGGGCAGTATTAATTTACCGTTTGTGCAAATTGTAACCGATTTTAAGGCCCACTACGCCTATATTCAGAACAGCATTGATGCCTATGTCGTGGCCAGTCAGTTTACAGCCGATTCGCTGATAGAGCGCGGCATCGACAGCAAGAAAATTCACGTTTACGGCATACCAACTCGTGAGGAATTTATGCGAAAAAGGTCACGACAGTTTAGTAGTGACAAACCGTTTCGTCTATTAATCATGGGCGGCAGCATGGGCTTGCAGTCGATGAAAAGTGCAGTTGACAATTTGCTAACCGTTAATAAAAAATTGCAGTTAGTTGTCGTCTGCGGCAAAAATGCTGTATTGGCCGAACAATTAGCTAGTGAACACAAAGCCGAAATCGCAAACGGCAAACTTGAAGTTCACGGTTTTGTCGATAATATTCACGAGTTGATGGATCAGTCGGATTTAATTATTTCTAAACCGGGTGGACTGACGACAACTGAGGCGATTCATAAGTGTATTCCGATGATTATACCATTTGCCATTCCCGGCCAAGAAGAAGAAAACACCAATTTTATGGTCGAAAATGAAATGGCCATCGAAGTGCAAGATATTGATAAGCTACAGCATCATATTGAGAGTTTAATCGATGACGTTGCACAATATGAAAAGATGGTAGATAATATGCTTAATCTGTCAAAATCATATAGCGTCGATGCCATTATTGAGATGTGCGTCGGCATGATAGAATAGTGTTTAAAAATGCTTGACTAAAACTGTTAGATATAATAAACTGTGAAAAGTGGAATGTTGAAAAAGCAGTAGAAAGTTGAAAGTAGAAAGCTCAAAGGAAAAACTGAAAAACCATAGAATATTGAAAGCTCAAAGGAAAAACTGAAAAACCATAGAATATTGAAAGCTCAAAGGAAAGGCGAAGTCAAATTCAAAATCGAAGATTTAAAAACTTTAAGTAGCGTTGGCTATGTCAACGCGTTCCGCGCATTTTCTTTCCACTTTCTACTTTGTACTTTCCACTTGATTTTTTCGGGGTGTGGCTCAGCTGCAAAATTACTACGTTAACTATGGTATAGAACGGGAGGAATTTTGCTGGAGGATTATTGCGAAGCAATCATCCGAATGGTGTAAAGTAGAAAGCTAAAAGTTAAAAGCTTAAAGGAAAGGCAAAGTCAACTTCAAAATCGAAGATTTAAAAACTTTAAGTAGCGTTGGCTATGTCAACGCGTTCCGCGCATTTTCTTTCCACTTTCTACTTTGTACTTTCCACTTTGATAACGGGGTGTGGCTCAGTTCCGCAATCACGACAGATTTTTTACTTTGATAGGAGTGATTGCGTTAGAGGCCAGGTTGCATGACCGAGCAACAAATGGCACATTTGTGACCAGGCAGGTTTACTTGTAATCTGCCGAATGGTAGTATGCGTTTCATTGAAAAGATACGGTTAAATTAATTAATACTTTCGGGGTGTGGCTCAGTTTGGTAGAGCACTTGACTGGGGGTCAAGAGGCCGCAGGTTCAAATCCTGTCACTCCGACCAAATAGTAAAAAGGGCTGCCGTAAAATGACAAAAAGTCATTTTACGGCAGTCCTTTTTGTTATGAAATCTGTGATTATATCGATATTAGCTTAAATTATATTACAAAATATGATATAATATTATAAAATAATATAATAATAGTGAGGAGGTAAATATGTCTTATACAAATTTAAGTGCAAGAGTAGATGAAAAAGATAAACGCGAATTTGAAAAATTTTGTCAAAAAACCGGCATGAATGTTTCGGTTGCGGTTAACCTATTTATCAAAACGGTTTTACGCGAAAATCGTATTCCTTTTAGTATTGAGCTAGACCCATTCTATTCAGACAGCAATATGCAGGCGATAGATAAAAGTATTGTTCAGCTTGCGCAAGGTAAAGTTGTCAATAAAACGATGACTGAATTGTTGGGGTATGAAGATGAGCAGAATTAGCTTTACTGAACAAGCGTGGCAAGATTACTTGTATTGGCAATCTCAAGATAAAAAGACATTAAAACGAATTAATCGTTTGTTACAAGATATTCAGCGCAATAATTTTTCTGGCATTGGTAAGCCCGAAGCACTGACCGGTAATCTTGCTGGGTATTGGAGTAGGCGCATCGATGCTACACATAGAATTGTTTATAGGGTATTAAGTGAAAATACAATTGTCGTAATTCAATGTCGAGGACATTATTAAAAAAATGCAAGCAATTAGTGAGACGACTTTATGTTATCTAGAGTAATGGCTAGAAAAAGCAAAACACTCAGTTCTAATATGCACTAAATAATTGTAAAATCAATTTGCTGCGCTTTTTCATTGTAGTAAACAGCAGTCTCGACATCATAGGCTTTTTTAAGATTCTGTTCGGTTATAACCTGTTCCGGTCGACCGTCGGCAATTATTTCGCCGTCACTTAACAGGATTAGACGCTGACAATACTTGGCCGCTAGTCTAATATTGTGAACACTTATCATAATACCGCAGTTCTTTGCAACCAGCCGTTGCGCTAATTCAAATATTTCTTTTTCATGTTTAATATCTAGTGTTGACGACGGCTCATCAAGCAAAAAATAGGGGCTTTGCTGTACCAAAGTTTTGGCAAACATAATGCGCTGTCTTTCACCGCCCGACAATTGCGTAATCGCGCGGTTGCTAAATACTGTCGTCTTTGTGGCCGTCATCTGTTCATTTATGACAGTTAAATCCTTGTTGGACAGTGAGCCAAAGCTGCCCAAGTAAGCAAAGCGGCCGAGCGACACAACCTCAAAACAAGAAAAGTCAAAATTCACCATTTCCGATTGATGCATTAAAGCAATTTTTTTAGCGCGTTCTTTGTAAGAATAGCTTTCAATTGCTTTGTCATCCAAATAAACAGCTTGATTGCTCTGATACAGGCCGATAATACACTTTAACAGCGTGGTTTTACCCGATCCGTTGGCACCGATAATGCCGATTAGTTCACCGCGCGCGATGGTCAAGTTGATATCTTTTAGGATCGGCTTGTCGCCAAATGAAAAGTTTAGCTTGTCTATTTTAATCATAGCGACGCACCCTCATTTTCTTTTCGATCAGGTACAGTAGAATTGGCGCACCGATAAGCGATGTAATAATGCCGACGCTCATTTCGGCCGGTGAAATAACGGTACGGGCCAGTAAATCACAGATAACCAGGAAAATACCGCCAAAAATAATCGAGATAATCATCAATTTGCGATTGTCGGCGCCAACTGCAATGCGTACGATATGCGGTATGATTAAGCCGACAAAGGTAATCATGCCACTGACGCTAACCGAGACGGCGGTGGCGATGCTACTGACGATTAAAAAGGCGCGTTTGCCACGTTTGACATCGTAGCCCATCGTCTTGGCCTCGGCTTCACCTAGTAATAGCATATTGAGATTTGCGGCTTTATAGGTCAAGTAGAATAGACAGATGGCCGTCGGTACAATTAACAGGGTGACGTGTTCCCAGCGACGATCGGCGAGCGAGCCCATGCTCCAAAAGACGTATTGGGCAATTTTTTGTTCGTCGACTGCACTTAAAATTAACTGAATAGCGGCGCGTATCAACATGCTAATCGCGATGCCGACTAAAATTAGTCTGATAATATGACCGCCGCTGCCACGACTGGCAATGCGGTAGACGATAAAGGCGCTAACCAGTGCAAATAAGCTGGCAAAAAAGGGAATGTAATAAAGGCTTGACAGGTGAATGCCGAGTACAATACAAAGCAATGCGCCCAAACTGGCCCCACTTGAAATGCCAATAATACCGGGGCTGGCCATGGGATTTCGAAAGACAGCCTGAACTGCCACGCCGGCGGCCGCTAAGTTCATGCCGACTAATAATGCGACGATGACGCGCGGCAACCTGACGTAGAGAATAATACTGTTATAAAGCGTGCTGTCACTTTTCAGCGACAGCACGTTGATCAATTCATTAAATGGCACGCTAACCGAACCAATCGACAAAGCCAGCATAACACTGATGACCAGTAGGATTAGACTAATAATAATCAGCTTTGCCAACGGTTGTTTAGCAATCACTCGCCATATACCTCCGGATAAACTTTTTTAGCGACAAATTCGATACCATTGATTAGATGCTGCGTGACAATTGTCATGTAGCGGCCGTCTTCAACGATAATGCGGTCGTTTTTGATCGCCTTTAGATTCTGCAAGGCAGGGTCGTTTTTCATATCTTCAACAAAGGCGTTAAATTCGTCGAGGTCGTCCATGCCCCAGGCAGTCAATAGAATAACATCGGGGTCGATTTCAATAATTTTTTCTTTTGAAATCTTTTCGCGTTTTTCCAGTCCGGCTTCAGTTGCGGCATTTTTAGCGCCAATTAAGTAGATAATCTCGTCGATAATTGTACCCTTGGCATTGGTCTTGCCGTGCATATTGTACGGTAGTACAGACAGCTTGTCAGCGTCTTTGATAGTGGCGGCTTTTTCTTTAATGACTGCTAAGCGTTTGTTCCAATCGGCGATAATTTCTTCACCCTTGGCGCGTTCGCCCAATAGGGTAGCAAAGTTTCTAATAACGGCGATTTGCTCTTCGATTGTATTTGGTGATTTATAGCCGTAATAGGCAATGCCGCTGTCTTTAATTTGTGCCAGCAGTTCTTTTTTGATCCAGCTGGAACCGATAATTAGATCCGGCTTTTGCTCTAAGATCACTTCAAAGTTGTTTTCCATTTTAGGAAAATCGGCTGCTTTTTCAGCGGCCAAAGAGACGCTCTTTGAATTGCCGATTTGGCCCGATAAACCGACCACGCGCTTGTCATCGACTAAACCGAGCAGTAACTCGTCAGTACCGAGAATCAATGAGGCAACTCGTTGTGGTTTTGCGTTGACAACCAGTGTTTCGCCGTCATAATTGGCAATTTCTAACGGATAAGTAGTTTCTTCAGAGCCGGTTTCATTACCTTCCGGTTGAGCCAAACCCAAGACGTAAATCAGTTCTACATTAGAACCGCGCGGTTTCATGTAAAGTGTGCGATACATCAAGATAAAGACTTCGTTGCGACGAATTGGCGATTGACCATAAGTATCTTCAATATCCTTTAACATCTCTAGATTAGAAGCGGTTTTTATGGCGTTTTCATAGACGTCTGATTCGGTGTAGCCAAGTGCGCGTAGCATAAAAGTAACATATTCTTGAATGGTTACCTTTTGACCGAGGCCAAATTTACCGTCGCCAATGCCGTTGGTCCAACCTTGTTTTTTGGCATAGCACAAATATGGCTTTGCCCAGTTGTCGGCCGGTACGTCACTGAACGGTGCAGGGTCGTTGCAAGTCATTGCAGCTTCTTCTTGACCCATCATACGCGTTAAGGTAACAATTGCTTCTTCTCTGGTCAGATTGTTTTCCGGACGTAGGTCACCATCTTCATAGCCCTTGATAATGCCGAGTTTCTGCAATTCTGCACCATAGTCGGTCATGCTGGCAAAAACCGGTGAGAATGCCGTTAATAAAAGGGAAAGGGTCAATAGGATCGCTAAACGTTTTTTCATGTTTCCTCCTTACATTTGCTCATTGGTTGATTTGATAAAGCAAAATAAAAAGCCTCATCACAGTAATGAGACAACTCAAAAAAAACAACTGTCTCATCCTCGTGAGCGTTTTATCGCTTAAGACATCGACCGGTATCTGGCTTAGCCATGCCTATAACAGTAGCCTGACCTTACAGTGGCGGGACCGCGTTAGATTTGCACTAACTTCCCATGTCAATATCCATTTACTTTATCGAACCGGATAGTTTTTAACAGTCCGGCTAAATATAGTATAGTCCTTGTAAAAGACGATTGCAAGGGTAATTCAATTTATCCATCTGATAAGGCCGATAAATTTTATTATGATATTTTTCAAAGGGCATTCAAAATCTTTGTTAGATGTGATAAAATTGAACGATAGAAATTGTATAGATCGAGAGGTTATTGTGAAAAAAGGATTTGATTCAGACAAGTATTTAAGTGAACAGACGCAATACATTTTGGAACGAGTCGACAATTATGATAAGTTGTATTTAGAATTTGGCGGTAAGTTATTTAATGATAAGCATGCCATGCGCATATTGCCGGGCTTTGATGAAAACGTAAAAGTCAAATTGTTAAAGCGCTTAAAAGAGCAATCTGAAGTGATCATCTGCATTTATGCCGGCGATATTGAGCGCAATAAGACCAATGGCAATTTGGGTATTACCTACGACATCGAAGTATTTAAGCTAATCGATGATTTTCGCAATAATGACATTCCGGTCAACAGCGTTGTCATTACGCGTTATAGCGGTCAACCATCGGCAGATGTTTTCATCAATAAATTGCAACGACGCGGCATTAAGACATATTGTCATACGCCGACAAAGGGGTATCCCAACGACGTTGATACCATTGTCAGCGAGGCCGGTTATGGACAAAATCCCTATATAGAAACTGAAAAGCCAATTGTCGTCGTGACTGCGCCGGGGCCGGGCAATGGTAAATTGGCAACCTGTCTAAACCAACTATATCACGAAGCGGTACGTGGCAATTCAGCCGGTTATTCAAAATTTGAAACGTTTCCGGTGTGGAATTTGCCCTTGCAGCACCCGGTCAATGTCGCTTATGAGGCCGCTACTGTTGACCTTAAAGACTTTAATATGATCGACCACTTTCACGTTGAGGCCCATAATGAAATCGCCGTCAACTATAACCGCGATATGGAAACTTTTCCGGTCTTAAAACGCATGATTGAGCAGATTACCGGCGAAAAATCGGTTTATCAGTCGCCGACTGATATGGGTGTTAACCGCATTTCTTGTGGTATTATCGATGATGCAGTGGTTAGCGAGGCCGCGCGTCAAGAAGTAATTAGAAGAATGTTTAAATCAGCTGTCGAATACAAGCGCGGCATGCTCGACAGCGAGGGCTATGAGCGCTCCAAATTATTAATGGAAAACCTAAATTTGACCGAGGCAGACCGCAAAGTCGTACCGGTTGCCCGTCAAAAAGCGGCGGCACTAAACAGCGCTAACACAACTGATATTATACCGGTTGTCGCCATTGAATTAACCGATGGCATCATTGTCACCGGCAAGGGTTCACAGTTGATGCACGCCGCCGCTGCCGCCACGATTAACGCGCTTAAACAGATGGCCAAAATCAGTGACGATATTCACTTGTTATCGCCGTTAATATTACAACAGATCGGCGACTTAAAGTTGAACGCTTTGGGCAGTCCGGCCAAAACTTTAGGCCTTGAAGAAATCTTGATTGCGCTTAGCATTTCGGCTGCGACCAATCCAACGGCACAGGCGGCGTTTGCCTGTATTGGCGATTTAAAGTATGCCCAAGTGCACTCGACTACTATATTAAATAGCAGTGACGAAGAAACGCTGCGCGGATTAGGAGTACAGGTGACTTGTGACCCGGAATATGCAACCAAAAGTTTATATTATAATACATAGCCACTCAAATGGCGCATTGCGTCGCTGACAATCGCATATCATTGTCTGCTAGAGGGCTTTTAAGTGAGAAAAATGACTATTATCGATCGCATTGGCGATATTGAAAAGAAAAAGAATGCACCGCTTGCCGAGCGCATGAAACCGCAGACCATTGAACAATTTGTAGGTCAACAAGCGGTTTTAGGTGAGGGCACTTTATTGCGTCGTATGATAAAGGCCGACCAATTGCGCTCGATTATTTTGCACGGTCCAACCGGTGTTGGCAAAACCAGCATTGCGCGCATTATTGCCAATTTGACGTCATCTCAATTCGTCAGCATCAATGCCGTCACCTCGGGCATAAAGGACATTAAAGCAGCAGTAGAGCAGGCTGAATATCAACAACTACAGGGTCGCAGAACGATTTTGTTTATCGATGAAATTCATCGCTTTAATAAGGCCCAACAAGATGCGCTACTGCCTTATGTTGAAAATGGTACGCTGATTCTAATCGGCGCAACTACAGAAAATCCTTACTTTGAAGTCAACGGGGCTTTGATATCGCGCACTTTGGTATTTAGGTTAGAACCGCTTGACGAAGACCAAATCGGTCAATTAATTCGACGGGCGATCAGCAGTGAAAACGGTTTGGCTCATTTGGCGCCACAGGTGACCGATGAGGCGATTGCCTATTTGGCTGCCTTTTGTTACGGCGACGCGCGTAAGGCGCTCAATGCGCTTGAATTGGCTGTTTTGTCAACCGATCCGGCGGCCGATGGCAGTTTGCAGATTGGCAAGCAGGACATTGCTGCCAGTTTTCAGCGCAAAGATATTCGCTATGATAAAAAAGGCGATCAACACTATGATGTTATTTCGGCTTTTATCAAAAGTATGCGCGGTTCTGATCCCGATGCGGCGCTACACTATTTGGCGCGTATGTTGGCAGCGGGCGAGGATCCGATGTTTATCGCCCGGCGCGTCGTCATCGCTGCAGCTGAAGACGTTGGTAACGCCAATCCCAACGCATTGGTTTTGGCAACTGCCGCTCAACAGGCGGTTGCTGCAATTGGCATGCCCGAGGCGCGCATTCCGTTGGCGCAGGCCGTTAGTTATATCGCTTGCTCGCCTAAGTCTAATCGCGCCTACTTGGCTATTAACGAGGCATTGGACGATGTCGAAAGGGCGGATATCGGCGTCGTGCCGGCTCATTTACGCGATTCGTCCTATAAATCGGCCTCAAAAATGGGGCATGGCATTGCCTACCGCTATCCACATGATTATCCGGACGGCTATGTTGAGCAGCAGTATTTACCAACGACGTTGGCTGACAAGCATTATTACCAACCCAGCGAACGCGGTGCTGAAAAACGCTTAAAGCAATATCTTGATTATATTAAAAATCGTGATGATGATTAAGTCAAAATGTAACTGTTCCGTCGAAAAGTATAACATTGTGTCATCATAGTTACGTCAAAATAATCATATAGTAAGGTTGACATTCACTTACCACTATAATATACTGAGTTTAATTCCTTGTAATTTTATCGGATTTAGGAGGTAAGGGTAATGATACTGTCCACTAAGGGCAGATATGGTCTGCGTGCCATGTTCGTCTTAGCTAAGAATCACGGCAAAGGGCCGACCTCTTTGACGCAAATTGCCGAGACAGAAGATATTTCGGTTAACTATTTAGAACAGCTTTTTTTGCCGCTGCGCCGCAATCATTTAATCAAGAGTATTAGGGGTGCACATGGTGGCTATTATTTAAATGATGAACCGGCCCAAATAACCGTCGGCCAAATCTTAAAGACATTAGAGGGGCCGATTTTGGCTTCAGAATGTGTCAATATCGATTTGGTCAACTGCGACCAAATCGATTGTTGCGTTACGCGCACGATTTGGAACCGCATTACTGAAGCGGTTGACGACGTCATCGAGTCGATAACATTGCAGGATATGCTTGATGATGAAGTGGCGCTGTTTGAATCGAACAATAAAATTAAAATAAGCGATATAGGAGAGATGCATGAGTAAAAATGTCTATTTAGATTATTCGGCAACTACGCCAACCAAGCAGGAAGTGGTTACGGCGATGTTGCCCTATTATGGTGAAGTGTTTGGCAATCCATCCAGTGTGCACGCCTTTGGTCGTAAGGCGAAGAATTTAATAACCGAAGCGCGTGCAACAATTGCAAAGACCATTAATGCCGAACGCGATGAGCTTTATTTTACAGCCGGCGGTACCGAATCGGATAATTGGGCACTTTGGGGCGTGATGCGCGCCAATGCCAAAAAAGGCAAGCACTTTATCACTAGCCAAATTGAGCATCATGCCATCTTGCACACGGCGTCTGCACTGCAAAAAGCGGGCTACGATGTCACCTATTTACCGGTTGACGAGTACGGCTTTGTTTCGCCCGAAGACCTAAAAGATGCCATTCGTGACGACACCGTATTGGTGTCAATCATGTTTATTAATAATGAAATTGGTACGCGTCAAAGAATTGCTCAGCTGGCCAAAACTTGTCACGAGCGCGGCGTGCTTTTTCACACTGACGCCGTCCAAGCGTATGGCAATGTCAAAATTGACGTCAAAGAGTTGGCGATCGACTTGATGTCGTTATCGGCGCATAAAATCTATGGCCCTAAGGGCATCGGTGGCTTATATATTAAAAAAGGCGTCAGAATAAGCAACTTTATCGAGGGCGGCGCCCAAGAGCGCAAAAGGCGTCCCGGCACGGAAAATGTACCGGCGATAATCGGTTTTGCCAAGGCGGCGGAATTAGCCGATGCAAATCTCGAACAGCATATTGCGCATTGTCAAGCCTTGCGCGATCGACTGATCGAAGGCATTAAAAATAAAATAGCTTATATCAAGTTAAATGGTCATCCGACCGAGCGACACCCCGGCAATGTCAATATTTCATTTGAATTTATCGAGGGCGAGTCATTGTTGCTTAGTTTAGACTTAAAGGGCATCGCAGCTTCTAGTGGCTCTGCCTGTACATCGGGTTCGCTTGATCCATCGCATGTTTTAATGGCAATTGGTTTAACACACGAAATAGCCCACGGCTCACTGCGCTTAACGGTAGGCGATTTTACAACCGAGCAGGACGTCGACTATACCATCGAGGTATTGGTTGAAGTCGTCGATAGGCTAAGACAGATGTCACCGCTTTATGAGGGCATAGAATAGGAGAGAATATGTATAATGAAAAGGTAATGGATCACTTTGTTAATCCGCGTAATGTCGGCGTAATTGAACAGGCGGACGGCGTCGGTGAAGTCGGCAATATCAAATGTGGCGACATCATGAAAATTTATTTAAAAATCAGTGATGACGAAGTTATAGAAGACATTAAATTTAAGACTTTTGGCTGTGGTTCGGCCGTTGCATCATCTTCGATGGCAACCGAAATAATTAAGGGCAAGACCATCAAAGAGGCGCTTAAAGTAACCAATAAGCAAGTGCTTGACGCACTGGGCGGCTTGCCGCCGGTTAAGGTGCACTGTTCGGTCTTGGCAGAGCAAGCGCTCAAGGCGGCAATTTTGGATTATGCTCAAAAAAATGGTAAGCATTATCCCGAATTAGACGGTTTTTCGCCGGACGATGATCATCACGATCACGATCATGCCGAAGTCGACTTCAGCTAGTTTACGGGTAGACCCATTGTGTTTTAGGCTTAAGCGTCGTCTTGTAAGTCAACTTGCAGTCGGCGCTTATTGTGTTGTACGCTAAACAATCGGAAGGATAATATGTTAGATAAGAACAAAGTAGTCATCGGCCTATCGGGTGGCGTCGACAGCACGGTGGCTGCCTATTTGCTGAAAAAACGTGGCTATGATGTAATTGGCATCACCATGAAATTGTGGGACGATCCGTCTGAGGATTATGTCGAAAACTACGGTGGCTGTTGTAGTCTATCGGCAGTTGAGGACGCCAGAAGGGTAGCGGCGGCTCTCGACATACCTTTTTACGTAGTCAATTTTAAAACGCCGTTTAAACGCGATGTGGTAGACTACTTTGTGCAGTCTTACACCAGCGGCGAAACGCCTAATCCTTGCGTGATGTGCAATCGCTATATTAAGTTTGATAAGCTGATCGACAAGGCCAAGCAGTTGGGCGCCTATTACGTCGCAACCGGTCATTATGCCAATATCGTCTACGATGCCTCGCACGACCATTATCGGCTGTTTCGTTCGCGCGAACAGTCCAAAGATCAAACTTATATGCTAGCCTATCTGACACAGGCGCAGATGAAACATATCTTGTTTCCGCTGGCCGAGTTTAGCGATAAGCAGGCAGTGCGCCGGATTGCCGAAGCGTTAGACTTGGCGATTGCCGCTAAACGCGATAGCCAAGAAATATGCTTTGTGCCCGATAACGATTATGCCAACTTTGTGTTAAGTAACAGCAACACGGCCATCGAACCGGGCAATTTTGTCGACCTGGCCGGCAATGTGTTGGGGCGTCATCGCGGCATTGTGCACTATACAATTGGGCAACGCAAAGGATTGGGCATTACCTTTGGCAAGCCGATGTACGTCGTGGCGATACGCGCTGCTCAAAATGAAATTGTCTTGGGCGAGGCCGGCAGTGAATACGCCGCCGGTCTAATCGCACGTGATTTTAATAAGATAACACGCCGGCAATTCTGTGAGGCAACTGCGGTTAGCGTTCGAGTACGCCATTCAAAGCGCGATAGCGAGGCCACCATTGTCGCCCTCGAAGACGGCAACTACCAAATTATGTTTAAACAAGCGGCCCGTGCCATTACGCCCGGTCAAGCGGTCGTCGTCTACGACGGCGACGAAGTGTTGGGTGGCGGTATTATCGATCGCGTTTTAGGCTAGCTTAGAAAGCGACAAATACTTGAATGCGCTATTGAATTATGCTATAGTCATTTTAATGAAAGATAACTGTTCTCCGGTTTAGTGATTGAACAGTTAGAGCAATATTGGGAGGATATATGGAAGCATTAGGCCTAAATGAAATTCGCAAAAAATTTCTCGATTTTTTTGCTAAAAATAATCACATGATTCAGCCGTCTTATCCCTTGATACCACAGAGCGATAAGACATTGTTATTGATCAATGCCGGCATGGTGCCATTAAAGGATTTTTTCACCGGTGCTGTCAAACCACCGGCGCCGCGTCTGGCGACCTGCCAAAAGTGCGTCCGCACCATCGATATTGAAAATGTCGGTGTAACGTCACGTCATGCCTCATTTTTTGAGATGTTGGGCAATTTTTCATTTGGTGATTACTTCAAAAAAGAGGCCATTAAATTGGCCTGGGATTTTGTCATAAACGAACTGAAACTGGATCGCGATAAGCTGTGGGTAACGGTTTATTTGGAAGATGACGAAGCACTTAATATTTGGCACCAACAAGAGGGCGTACCGCTCGATAGAATTGTCAAGCTGGGCAAAGCAGATAATTTTTGGGAAATCGGTACCGGTACCGGTCCGTGCGGTCCGTGTAGTGAAATTTACTATGATCGCGGCATTGGCACCGGTTGCGGTAGCGACAGTTGTCAACCCGGTTGTGACTGCGACCGTTTTGTCGAGTTTTGGAACTTGGTTTTTACCCAATTTGAACAAGCGGCCGATGGTAGCTATACACCGCTAAAGAAACCGAATATCGACACCGGCATGGGTTTAGAACGCGTCGCCTGCATTGCACAGGGGGTCGACTCGATATTTGATATCGATGTAATGGTCGAAATACGCGATAATATTGCGCGTTTGGCAGGCTGTCAATACGGTAGCGATTTGCAGACTGACATTTCGATAAGAAAGATTAGCGACCATATTAGAGCAATTGTCTTTTTAGTTAGCGATGGCGTTGTACCCAATAACGAAGGGCGCGGCTACGTCCTACGCCGTTTGCTTAGACGGGCAGCCCGCCATGGCAAAAAAATTGGCATTGCGGACAACTTTTTGTATCAATTGGCAGATGTGGTGATTACACTATTTGGCGACGCCTATCCGGATTTAGTGGCGCGCCAAGACTATACCAAAAAAATCATAAAAATCGAAGAAGAACGCTTTATGCAGACTATCGATCAAGGCCTTGGCATTTTAGATGGCTATATTGATGATTTAATCAGCCAAGGCCAAGGCCAACTAAGTGGCGAATTGGCGTTTAAGTTGTATGATACCTACGGTTTTCCGCTCGATTTAACCATGGAGATACTGGCCGATAAGCAGTTGACGGTTGACGAAAGCGCCTTTCAACAGGCGATGACATTGCAGCGTGAACGGGCGCGCTCGGCGCGTGATAGCAGTACGCTTGGCTGGTCAGATAGCGGCCAATTGCAATTGAGCGATGACAAAACGGTCTTTTGTGGCTATAACACGGTTCAAGGCAGTGCCAAAGTGTTGGCAGTTTTGGTCGATGGCGCCGTTCAACAGCAGGTTACAACGCCGTCTGATGTTACAGTCGTACTCGATAATACGCCGTTTTATGCCGAAAGCGGTGGTCAGGTCGGCGATGTCGGTGAGCTATTTGCAGCAAATGGTCAATTGCTGGTGCTCGATACCCAGAAAAATCAGGCCGGCACCGTAATGCATCATTGCAAGTTAACAAGCGGTAAAATAGCTGTTGGCGATACAGTTGATGCACGGGTCGACGCTGTTAAAAGAATGGCGACGGCTCGTAACCATACGGCAACCCATCTGCTACATCAAGCATTAAAAGATGTATTAGGCGATCATGTTGAACAGTCCGGCTCATTGGTCGACAGTCAGCGTTTACGCTTTGACTTTAGACATTTTAATCCGCTAAGTGCTGCCGAGATTTCTCAAGTTGAGGCAATTGTCAACGATAAGATATTGGCCAGTTTAGCAGTTGAAACGGCTGAAATGCCGATCGATCAAGCTAAAAAGCGCGGTGCCATGGCATTGTTTGGTGAAAAATACGGCGACATTGTACGCGTTGTCAGTGCCGGAGACTATAGCATTGAGCTTTGCGGCGGTACGCATTTGGCGAGTACAGCACAAGTTGGCTTATTTAAAATTGTCTCAGAAACCGGCGTTGCCGCCGGTATTAGGCGAATTGAAGCGATTAGCGGTGCCGCTGCTCAAAAGCTGTTTAACGAACAAAGTGATCTGTTATCCGGCTTGGAAAAACTTCTTAAAACATCACAGGATAACGTTTTGCAAAAGGTTAGTCAGTTAATTGAAGATAATAAGAAACTAAATCGTGCCCTTGACAAGTCAAAGCAGGCGGCAGCCAATGATGCACTTAGCGAATTGAAAAACAGTGCGCAACAGATTGGTGAAATCAGTTTAATATCCGGTCAATTTAACGATCAACAGGCCGATGTGTTGCGTAACTTGGCCGATCAGTTGATTGCCGCAGAATTGCCGACATTAGTCGTGCTGGCCAACCAAAAAGACGGTAAAGTCAATTTTATTGCAATGGCTAATCAGCTTGCTGTCGCCGGCGGTGTACACTGCGGCAATATCGTCAAGCAATTGGCTAAAATTTGCGGCGGCGGTGGCGGTGGACGCCCCAATATGGCGCAAGCCGGTGGTAAAGATGCCAAAAAACTTAAACTTGCCCTTCAACAATTGCCCGATTTGTTATAAAATAGAGGTAGCAAGGTAGAAAAAAGGGGGGGATGTTATGTCAAAGACAATTAAATTTAACTTCGACGCTGAAAAGTCTGCAGAAATTAAAGACATTGTTGCACGCGTTTACAAAGCGTTAGAAGAAAAGGGTTACAATCCGATTAATCAATTGGTCGGCTATTTAATCTCGGGTGATCCTACCTATATCACATCGCAAGCTGATGCCAGAAATTTAATTAGAAGCGTCGAGCGCGATGAGATTTTAGAAGAATTACTCAAGTGCTTTATCGATCAATAAGCGATGAGAGTATTAGCGCTTGACGTCGGTGATAAGACGATAGGAATTGCGGTGAGCGATGCACTTAATATAACCGCTCAAGGCGTTGAAACCTACTATCGTGAAACTGTCAAAAATGACGTCGCTCATATTATTGAACTGTGTCAACAGTTACAGGTGACAACTGTCGTTTACGGCGATCCGATTCATCTGAACGGTTCGCCGAGCCGGCAGTCTGAAAAAGTGGCTGCCTTTATCAGACAGTTACAAAAAAAGATAAAGTATGGCGGACGCATCGACTGGCCGATCGAATTTCAAGCAGTCGACGAACGGCTGACTTCGCGGCAAGCGGAAAACTTGATGAAGTTGGCCGATTTGTCGCGAAAAAAAAGAACCGATTACGTCGATAAACTGGCAGCGCAGCTAATTTTAGAGCAATTTTTGGCGATGAGGAAAAATGAAAGATAATATCATAACACTATTAGATGAGAATGAGCAGCCAATTGAAATGGAAGTGGTGGCAACCTTAAAAGTAGCGCGCAAGGACTATGCCATTTTACATGATGTTGTCGCCGATCAAGATTTAATATTTTGCGTTAGCGGTGATGGCGATGAACAGTCGTTTAGCCTTGTCGACGATGAAACTGAACGACAGGACGTCATCGATGCCTATTATGAATTGATCGACTGAATACTTTTGACTGAACTTGCTTTATATGCCTTTATATGTTATAATTCTAATTAATAATCAATTGGGAAAACTGGGAGGTTACGATGATTAATTTTGATGATTTAAGGAATTCTCTGCGTACAAAAGGCTATAAGCTGACACCGCAACGTCGTTCAATTTTAAATGTTATGATCAAGCGCATGGGCGAGCACTTGACGGCAGAAGAAATTTACGATGATGTTCGAAAAGAATGTCCCGATATCGGCTTGGCGACGGTATACCGAACGCTACAATTGCTAAGCGACATGAAAGTGTTGATGAAACTAAATCTCGATGATGGCATCACGCGTTATGAGATGAATATCGACGAAAAACACCACCATCACCATCATTTGATATGTGAAAGATGTGGCAAGATTTTTGAGGTAAAATACGATTTATTAGAAGAGGTTGAAAAAAAGATAGAAAAGGAATATAATTTCACTATACAGAATCACAAATTAAAATTTTATGGCTATTGCAAATTATGTCGATAATCGCTTAGACCCTTTGGGTCTTAGCTTTTTTTATAGAACTTTCGACAGGAGGAAGAATGAAGAAAACACTAAAGATTATACCCTTAGGTGGGTTGAACGAAATAGGCAAGAACATGACGGCCTATCAATATGGCAATGATATTATCATCGTCGATTGTGGCGTCAAGTTTCCCGAAGACGAAATGCTGGGTATCGACTTGGTCATTCCCAATTTCAATTATTTAATTGAAAATCAATCAAAAATTAGAGCATTGTTGGTTACACATGGCCACGAAGATCACATTGGCGCAATTCCCTTTTTCTTGCAAGAAATCGACGTGCCGATTTATACGGCCAAGTTGACAGCGGCCCTGATTAAACGCAAGTTAGAAGAACATCCGCAGTTGCCGAAAGTGCGCATGAACGAGATAAAAGACGGTCAAATTTATCAGGTCGGTGCTTTTTCATTTGAGTTTATTCGCGTCAATCACTCAATTCCGGACGCGATGGCAATTTGCATCAATTCGCCGGTCGGCTCGGTGATACAGACGGGCGACTTTAAGGTCGACTATACGCCGATTGACAATTTGCCAATCGACCTACAACGCTTTGCTGAACTGGGGCATTCCGGCGTTTTGGCGCTGTTGGCAGACTCAACCAATGCGACACGTGCCGGCTACACGATGAGCGAATCCAGTGTTGGTGATACCTTTGAAACGCTGTTTCGTCACGCCAATAATTCGCGTATTATCGTCGCCAGCTTTGCTTCAAACGTGCACCGTTTACAGCAAATCGTCAATGCGGCATTGATTAACAATCGCAAAGTGGCGTTTTCCGGACGTAGCATGCTCAACACCTTGCGCGTTGCTACCGAAATCGACTATCTCAACATTCCGGAAGATGATATTATCGATGTCGAAGACATCAACCGTTATCCCGATAATGAAATCTGCGTAATTACAACCGGTTCACAGGGTGAATCGATGGCGGCATTAACGCGTATGGCCAACAACGATCACTTTTCGGTTAGTATTAGGCAAGGCGATTTGGTCATTTTGTCGTCATCGCCGATTCCCGGCAATGAAAAGAGCATTAACAAAGTTATTAACAAATTATATGAACAAGGTGCCGACGTCGTCTATAATTCACTGGCCGATGTACACGTATCCGGTCACGCTTGCCAAGAAGAATTGAAATTGATTCACAATTTGGTCAGACCGCAATTTTTTATGCCGGTACACGGCGAATTCACCCATTTAATGCAACATGCCGAGTTGGCACAAAAATTGGGTATGAGTAAAGATAACATCATCATCGCCGACAATGGCACAGTGGTTGAATTTAGCAAAGACAGCGCCAAGATCAATGGCCGTGTTGAGGCCGGTGCAACCTTAATCGACGGACTTGGCATTGGTGATATCGGCAATGTCGTACTGCGCGATCGCCGCATTTTATCAGAAGAAGGCTTAATTATGATCGTCGTATCGATGAATGCAGACGGCAAATTCTTAAGTGGCCCCGATTTGGTATCACGTGGCTTTATCTACGTGAAAGAATCAGAAGATTTTATGAATACAGCGCGGCAAAAGCTGCAAAACAAAATGATGCACATCGAAAAAGACGGCATTAAAGATTGGGCCAGGGTTAAGTCAATCCTTAAAAAAGAACTGAGCAATTATATCTATGGTGAAATGCGTCGTCGTCCAATTATTTTACCGGTTATCGTCAATATTCAATAATATTCAATCGTAGAGGTGTCACTTGAAAAAGATTTTACTCGCTGTACTATTAGCAGTTTTATTGCTGGCAACTGCCTGCGATACAAGCGAAATGAACAATCCGGTTGACCCATCGGATAATACAGAATACGATTTTACCGTACCGCCCGGTGCGAGCAGTAAGCAAATTGGCAAGTTGTTAGAAGAGGCCGGTCTAATTAATAAGTCGTATGCCTTTGTGGCGGCGGCAAAAAAAATGGAGCTGGACGACAAATTACAGGCCGGTGATTACAAACTTAAAAAGTCGATGTCGACACCGGAAATCGTCGAAAAAATTGCCGCCGGCGACGTTTATCTCGATTTGGTAAAAGTGACTATTCCGGAGGGCTTTGAGTACGTGCAGATCGTTGAGCGCTTAGATGAAAGCGGTTTAATCGATCCGCAAAAATTTGACGAATTGGCCGAAAACTATGATTTTGACTATCGCTTTTTAACGGACGAGCGCGACTATTTACATCGCTTAGAGGGTTTTTTATATCCGGCGACCTATCAATTTGCGGCCGATACCGATGAACTAACAATCTTGACGACGATGCTTGATACATTTGACCAAAACTTTAGCGATGCCGATTATCAGCGTGCAAGTGAACTCGGTTACAGCGTGCCGCAGATCATCGCTTTGGCATCGGTGGTCGAGCGCGAATGTGTCGTTAGCGATGAACTAGAGAAGATTGCGGCGGTTTTTCACAATCGCTTAAATGATAACTATAAGCTGGAGGCCGATTCGACTATTCAGTACATTACGGGTGAGCGCAAGGAAAAAATGCTTAACGAAGACATTTCAATTGATACGCCCTATAACAGCTACTTGTATGCCGGTTTACCGCCGTCGCCAATATGTAGCCCCGGTGTAGCTGCCATTAAAGCGGCACTTTATCCGGAAGAAACTGACCTATATTTTTTTGTCGTCACCGGCGATGGCGATGGGCGCCATAATTTTGCGGTGACATACGATGAACACTTAGTCAATAAAAATGCCGCTGAGGCCAAATTAAAACAGTAGATTATGACATTTATCAGCCCAAATATAGCAAACTTTGTCGATAAAAAAAACAGGCTACCGGCTCATTTAATGAACTTGCGCGCCGCCGCTATCGCTGCTAATATACCAATTATCAGCGATCAGGTCAGTGCTTTTTTGGCCGTGCAGTTGGCTTTAATTAAGCCGCGCCAAATACTGGAAATTGGCACGGCAATCGGTTATTCCGGCGCGCTGCTGTTACACTATTCAGCGGCGCATCTGACCACGATTGAGCTGGACGACAGCCGCTATCGGCAGGCGTGCCAAAACTTTGCCGATTTAGGGCTAAACGAACGCGTCACGGCATTATTGGGCGATGCTGATCAGTTGCTTGCTGAGTTGGTTGGACGACGCTATGACCTAATCTTTATCGATGCAGCTAAGGCACATTACCTAGACTATTTTAAAATGGCAGAACGGCTGTTGTCTGAAAATGGCGTTATCATCGCCGACAATGTTTTGCTGCGCGGCTACTTGGCAGGCGAGCCCCATATTAGGCGACAGCGTACTGCCAATGGCCGAATGAATGATTTTATCGACTATGCCGGTCAACATCAGGCGTTTGAAACGGCGCTTTTGACGATTGGTGACGGTGTTTTAATAAGCATAAAAAAGAACTAGCTGTTCAGTCGAGATGACATGCTATCGACTGAATAGTTACAAAAGGAAATATAATGAATAAAATAGAATTACTGGCGCCGGCCGGCGACTTAGAAAAGTTAAAATATGCCGTCGTCTATGGTGCCGATGCCGTCTATATCGGCGGCGAGATTTTTGGCATGCGTGTCAGCGCTAAAAACTTTGCCGTCGAGCAAATGGCTGCAGGCATTGACTTTGCTCATGCCAGAGGCGTAAAAGTATATTTAACGCTCAATATTATTCCGCATAATGACGATATCGATTTGTTGTATGACTATCTGCAATCGATTAAGCATCTGGCTTTTGATGCCTATATCATTTCAGATCCCGGCGTGTTGAGCGTTGTTCAAGAGGTTAATCCGACAATTGAGGTGCACCTTAGCACGCAAGCCAATAATACCAATTATAAAAGTGCTGCATTTTGGCATAAATTTGGCATTTCACGCGTTATTTTAGCGCGCGAATTATCGCTGGCTGAGATCGTTGAAATTCGTCAAAAGACGCCACAAAGTTTACAATTAGAAGCCTTTGTACACGGTTCAATGTGCATTTCTTATTCGGGGCGATGTCTAATATCAAATTATATGACGGGGCGCGATGCCAATCAGGGTGCTTGTTCGCATCCCTGTCGCTGGAAATATCATCTGGTCGAAGAAAAGCGCCCGGGTGAGTATTATCCGATTGAGCAAACAGAGCAGGGTACATATTTTTTTAATTCAAAAGACCTTTGCATGATTGAACAAATTCCCGATTTAATCGCTGCCGGATTATCCAGCTTAAAGATCGAGGGGCGTTCTAAAAGCATTTACTACGTCGCCAATGTGGTGCGTGCCTATCGCAAAGCGATCGATGACTACTATCGTGATCCACAAAATTATCAATTTGACAAGGCCTTGATTGACGAAATCAAAAAAGCCAGTCATCGCGAATTTACCAGCGGTTTTTACAACCAAAAGGCCGATGATAAGTCACAGCTTTACGATAATAGCGCCTATATTAGAGACTACGATTTTATTGGCGTTGTCAAATCGTATGACCCGGACAGCGGTTTAGCGGCGGTCGAACAGCGCAATCGCATTTTTAAGGGTGACACGATAGAAGTAATGGGCAGCGGCTACCGCGGATTTGAACAAAAGATTGACGTAATGCTCGACAAAGCAGAACAGTCAATAGATGTTGCCCCGCATGCCCAACAATTGATTTACATTAAAATGTCAGCGCCGGTTGAACCATACGACATTTTAAGACGCGCACGCGATTAATCTAAAAAAAGAAAGGATGCTTCTGATGAAAACACATCAAACGACAGCCGTTTCAGCTGAACAAGAGCTGACCGAAATATTGGGTAGCGAGGGGCGCCTTTACAAAGACGGTATCTTAGACGAGCATGAAATTGTACCGGTTCGGCTACAGACAACATACGAAGAAGCGCTCCTATTGTTATTTGAAAACAGCATTGTGCGCCCCGGTTTTAAGGTAGAAGAGGGTAGCGTAGATTATCCTTGTCTGTTTTTTAAGGTAAACGGTGCAGTAGATTGGTTGTTGCAAAAAGCGCATGCTTGGCGGGCCAGTCACGGCAAGACGACATTACTCTATAGCAATTTTTATCTAATTGGTCGCGCGCCGCAAACGAGCGCCTTACAAAACGCCCAACAATATGGTGCCGATGTTAGCAAAATCGACAGCCTCAGTTTTTTGTCAGCCAATAAGCAGAAACAGCTTGGCACCGCTTATCAACAAACGCTAGAGTGGGCCAAGCAGAGCGGCATTACGCTATCAACCGACGAAATCTGTGCGACTTGTTTATATGACAGCACGATGATTATCGACGCCTTGCACAATGTCGTTGCGCAGCAGTCTAATGCAAAGTGTTTTATTAATATCGTGCAAAAGTCAAAGATAAGCCAGTATGCAGCGGTGCGCATTCTCTTTATGCACGCGCTGGCCTTTGACGTGGTGATTACATCCAAAAATAACTATGCAACAATCGAAAGCCTTATTGCCGACGAGCTGTACGATTTGCATATTGCAACGGCAGAGGCGACTACAAAAACCAAAAAGCGCCCTAATATATGGAAGGCGCTGGCCATTGGTGGCGCACTGCTGGGGCTTGTCTATTTGCTAAGTCGATTTTTGTGAGTTATATTCATTTTCACTTTTTCAAATATTCAACCATACGACTAATCAGCTTGGCGGTCATACCCCAAATAACCTTATCTTGATACTGATAAAACAACACATCATAATCGCGGCAGCGCCAATTATAACCATTGGTTCTGCCGATTTTTTGATAGGGAAAATCAGGCGGTGCTACCATTTCGGTGCGTACGGCATAGCGCTCAGCCGGATTATTGATAAAAAAGTCGAGCGGCACGGTGAACAGACTGTCGACTTCGCGGCGATTAAATGCCAGTTTGGCGCAGTCGACTTGGTGCAATATGGCAACATAGGGTTGCAAATAGTCGCCAAAGACGGTCACTAAAAAGTCCATTGGGCCAATCACTTCAATTTGCTCATCGTTGATACCGAGTTCTTCACAAGTCTCTCTGATGGCGGCGTCTCTGGCGCTTTCAGCGGCGTCTAGCCCGCCGCCGGGAAAGCAGATTTCACCGGGCTGGCGCCGCAAATTAGCGGCACGCACCTCAAACAGCAAGTGCCAAGTATCTGCGACTTTGACAAGGGGTATTAAAACGCCCGAGCTATGCACAATATCAATTGGCTGTGCAAGATGGTTTTTAAAAATTTCTAAATTCATAAATTACCTTTGTAATTGGTCGATAAAGTTGTTCATTACAGCTTGGCCGGCGGCGTCGTTTTTAATGACGGCGGCATGGGTTAGCCCTAATAAAAAGGTGTTGCCGATTGCCGTTTTAACGGCCTGTTCAGCATTGTCGACCGATTTGCAGTCGCTTAGCAGCTGGTTGTATATCGCATTAAAAGCGGTACAGCTATCGGGCAATTCGTCAAATGGCAGGCGCTTGGTTAAACCGCTGGTCAAATCCTCAATTGTTCGCTTAAGTCTGCCCGGCAAGACGGCGTAACCCATTACTTCAATTAAACCGATATTTTCTTTTTTGACGGGGTGCACTTCAGGGTGCGGGTGAAAGACACCATCCGGATACTGTTCACTGGTTAAATTGCTACGCAAGACCATATCGATTTCGTAGACATTGGATATTTTACGCATAATTGGCGTAATGGCGTGATGCGGTCTATCGCTGTATGAAATTAAACCATAAGATGGGTCACTAAAGGCACGCCACTGCTCGGTCACTTTGCTACAAGCCTCAATTAAGGCAGTTTTATTGGCACTGCGTAGGCGCAGCGTCGTCATCGGCCAGTTTAACCAACTTAGCTCTACATCGTTAAATACCGTGTTGCCGTAATCGACCAGACACTTGGCATCGACAATCGGCATTTTGTAGTGACCGCCTTGATAGTGGTCGTGGGTTAATAGTGAACCGCCGACAATCGGCAGACCGGCATTGGAACCGATAAAATAATGCGGTAAAAAATCGACAAAATCGGCTAATCTTTGATATGTTGTACGGTTAATCAGCATTGGCTGATGCGCGCGTTTAATGACAATAATATGTTCATCATAGTAGCTATAGGGCGAATATTGTAAAAACCAGTCCTCACCGGCCAATTTAAGGTCGATCGTGCGATGGGTTTGGCGTGCCGGGTGATTGAGATGACCGGCAAAACCGACGTTCTCAGCACAAAGCAGACATTTTGGATAGTTGTTTTGTGGCAAGAGGGCGGCTGCGGCAATTGCCTTGGGATCTTTTTCCGGCTTTGCCAAATTAATTGCCAAAGTAATGTGGCCATAGTCGCAGTCTTGTTGCCAGATAATATTGCGCGCAATTCGCTTGCTTTTGATATAGTCAGTCGCCTGCGAAAAATCATAATACCAGTCGGTTGCAGCGCGGGGCGACTGTTGATAATAATCATTAAATTGGCGATTAACCGCTGAGGGCAGTGGCACTAAAAAAGACATCAGTTCGGTTTCAAACAGGTCATCATAAGGGTTGCTTAAAGCTTCTAACTTGCCATTTTGATGTGCCCATTTGCTAATGTCGGCTAATAGATCGCCAATTGAAATATTTTTTTGTGCGGTACTCGCTAAGACCTGATCAGCTGCAATATCCAAAAAATTAGCTAATCGATTGGCCATATAAATGCGATCTTCCTCAAGGATAAATTGCTTTGCAATGGCATAGTCGATTAGCGTTGCTGTTAATTGATAAATAGATTTCATAAGACCTCGTTATTATTCAACTTTTAGCTTTCCACTCATCATTATACCATCTTTCCGCCAAAAAGACAGACCAAAAGCAGATTATTCAATATAACATTTTTCGACAAAAGGCGAGTGATTACAAAATAACATCGCTTGATAGTAGCAATCAAAAACGACGCAGTCGCCGACATTAAGCGGTGGTTGGCAATCGGTTATATCGACGATTAAATGGTCGCTACTGGCACCAAATATTTTAATATTGGGGTCACTTGGTGCAATCCCCTCCAGTGCGCCAAAATCGCGTTTGCCCAGTGCAAGTAAAGCGCGCTTTCTAATGCCCAAGTCTTGGTATGTCGGGCGGTAGCCAAAAGCATCGATAAACAATTCGCCAATTGGGTGGGTTGGTTTATCTTTGATCTCGATAATTTCGGCCTCTAAGGTATAAATATCTTGATATAATTCAGGCATATCAATTTTCCAAATATCGATTAGGTCGCGCGCCAGCAGTGCACCCTCGCCAATGCGCAGGTGATTAATACCGCTTGGTATCGTACCATTGTAGACCAGTGGCAAACTGGTGGTAGCACCGCCTGAAACAACTGCTAATTTACGACCGATTGCCCGTTCAATGCTCTCGGCGATTTCGACTAAGCGCGACAAATTGGTAATATCCGGTTTTATCGAGCCGTAACAGCTTAAATTACTGCCGACGCCGTGCAATTCAATATTGGGGTAGTCGCGTTCAATGGCGACAGCACAGTTGATCAGTTCTGTTTGGTCAAAAAAGCCCTCGCGCAAATCGCCTAAATCCATCATTAAAATCACTTTGTGCTGCTTATCCATAGCTTGGGCAATTTCTTGCATTTTAGCGATCACAAGCGGTTCTGATTGCATGCTGATATCGACATGCTCAATTAGCTGGGGCAGTTCAGATAACATGGCGATGCGCAACAGCATAATTTCGCCGTCAAAGCCATCTTGTCGCATCTTGATAATGCTCGGCAGGCGCGAATCGGCTATATTTATACAACCGGCATCCAGCATGACATTGGCCATTTTAGCATAGCTTTTCGTGACGTCATCACTGGCTTTGACGACGCCGCTGACAGAGATGCCAAAGCGGCGGCAGCGCGCGACAACTTGCCGATAGTTATGTGCCAAGTGTTTTAAGTTAATCGTCATCAACGGATAATGTTTCATAGCAGCCCCCATAACACAGTAATATTTAGTTTCTATAGTGTATATACCAAATGCAATAGTTAGTTAACAAAAAGTTGCTTTTCCTTTTTGCTTTATTGTCATTTCGAGTGAAATCGAGAAATCTCGGATTTTGACTTTGGTTCCGGTCTAAGCATTATCAAAATCGCTGGAAAGTTGATAAAGTGTGTTTTTGCCCAGCCCAATTCGTTGTACAAGCTTTTTGGCAATCAGTTTATTTAATAGTCGACCGGTCATTGTTTGCGATAGTTTTAATTCTTGTTGAATAATTTTTCTGGACAAAGTACCGTTAGCCTCTAATAAAGAAAGTATTTGTTTTTCATGGTCGACCGGTTGAAATTGTGGCACTTCAAGATTTTGATTAACTTTGATAATTGGCAGCGTTATTTTAAACGCGTTGTCTGTAATATCAATACGCGGTTTATTTGCTGACTTTTGGTAACTATCGTTTATTTTAATGATACCTGTGCCGTAAGCCTCAATCCATTTTAGGCGGTAAAAGATATTGGCTAGTTTCTTGTTACGCAATATCGAGGTGCCAATTAATATATCTTGCTTGGTGATGCCTTTGACGAGTCCGCCAACGGTTAAAATTTCTATTCTGTCATCAAAGAGGCTAATCAAAGTATCGCTACCAAAACTGTAATCTTTGTGGATAATTGAATTAATTAGCGCCTCGCGTAGTGCTGTTTCGGGGTAATCTCTAGTATCAACTCTGACAAGGCCGTTTATAACCGACTTCGTTCTGTTATAGCGGTCGATAAAAGCGTAGGTTTCTTTCATTTGTTTAATTAGTGAGCCGCTAAATTCGTAGCGGTCTCTAAAGTGATTTTTGCTCGTTCCTTGATAGACGGCGGCTTTTATCGTGTGGTGGCATTGGTCTGATAATAAGAGTGCTAAATTGGTGTAAAGATTATCGGCATCAATTAAACCAAGTGTTTTAAATTGTGGTTCTTTGAGCGTTAGATTAGATTGTTCAAAAACCTCGTCTAGTGCATTAAATGTTAATTGCTGGTTAAGGGCGCGACATTCTTCATAGCTGTCACTATCGGTCTCTTTAATCATCTTTAGAATAGTTGCTCGTGATGCAGGCACTGAAGAAGCGCCTTGTCTAATATAGACACCGGATGGTTTTAAACCTTTTGCGGCAATATAATAAGGACGGGCGGTGCCGCGTTGCACTTGATAGATAATCAGCGTTTTACCATCGTAATTGTGAATAGAACTTGATGTAAACTCACTAACATCGGGTTTAATGCCATCGCGAACAGCGTTGGTTAAACTGAGTAGTGTTTTATCTGGATGGTTGACACCAACTACTTTTTTAAAATCATCAACGCCAATAATGATTTTACCACCCTTGCTATTGGCGAAGGCGACAACGGTTTTGATAATGTCTTTGTGGTACTTTCTTTTTAATTCGGTCGTTATATTTTCTTTGAACATTTGACACCTCAGAATTCTAACACATTCTAACACATTCTAGTACATTCTAACACATTCTAACACAAATGCGTTAATTTGGCAAATAATTCTTTGTTATCTACGGTAGTGTAGCAGCCTAGTTGCGTGATGTGAAATACCGCGCTACTGCGCGGCATGAAATCCGACTACGTCGAGTGAAATGTGCGTTGCACATGAATGATTGTCATATCGACCGACTGGAGGGAGTGGAGAGATCTCTCCACTTCGGTAAGATGACAAAGCGCAAAGCAGAAAGCTCGGACGATGTCCGGGTTTTCTGCTGTTGCTTTTTCACATCAAAAAAGGTAAACTATATATAAGTATGTTGTTGTAATTAAGCGTTAACTAAGAAAGGGGTGGTGCAGTGCTCACTAGTTTAAATCAACTGTTAGATGAGGCAAAACAAGCTGAAAATATGCGTTTGGTGGTAGCAGCTGCCGAAGACTCTGATGTTTTGCATGCCGTTGTACGTGCAGCTGAAGAAAATATTGTCACGCCAATTTTAGTGGGTGACGTGGCAAAAATAAACGAAATTGCCAAGTATAACAATATCGATATTGGCGCTTACCAACTAATTGCAACTGATTCGCTGGAAGAATCGGCTGCTAAAAGTGTCGCCTTAGTCAGTGCCGGTCAGGCCGATTTTTTGATGAAGGGGCTAATTGACACTGCTATTTTATTGCGCGCCGTGCTCGATAAAGAAATCGGTCTGCGGACCGATAGTCAGCTGTCGCATGTGATGGTCTATGAGGTACCACTGTATCATAAGTTAGTCTATTTAACCGATGGTGGCATGAATATTGCCCCTGATTTAGACGCTAAGGTCAAGATTTTGAATAATGCCATCACGGTAGCGCGCGCTTTGGGCAATCGTCAAGTAAAGGTTGCCTGTTTGGCGGCTAAGGAAAAGGTCAATCCCAAAATGCCGGCAACGGTCGATGCCAGAGCTTTACAAGACAAATGTCAAGCCGGCGAATTTGGCAAGGGCGTCATTGTCGAAGGGCCGCTGGCAGTCGATTTAGCATTTTCTAAAGAGGCCGCCGCAACTAAGCATTTTCAATCCGATATCGCAGGCGAAACAGATATCGTTTTGGTGCCCAATATCGAGGTCGGCAATGGCATTGGCAAAACGCTCACTTATTTGGCGGGTGCCAAATCTGCCGGCATTATTATGGGCGCACGCGTACCGGTTGTCTTGGTGTCGCGTGCTGATGATTACGAAACCAAGCTTAATTCAATTGCGCTTGGTAGCGTGATTGCAAAGAACGCTTAATGTTTTAAGGTTACCATTTATCATTGACAAGGAGAGTGCATGATGAAAAAATTAATGACCGGTAACGAAGCCGTTGCAAGGGGTGCCTTTGAAGCAGGTGTCACTTTTGCCTCGGCTTATCCGGGTACGCCTAGTACCGAAATTTTGGAAAATATTGCGCAGTACAAGGACCACTTATACTGCGAGTGGGCACCTAATGAAAAGGTCGCCCTCGAATCGGCGATTGGCGCTTCTGTCGCCGGCGCGCGCGCGCTGGCCGCGATGAAACACGTCGGCGTCAATGTAGCGGCCGATCCGCTATTTACAATTGGTTATACCGGTATTACCGGTGGCTTGGTTTTAATATCAGCCGATGATCCCGGTTGCCATTCATCGCAAAATGAGCAGGACAATCGCTATTACGCCAAACACGCCAAAATCGTTTGCATCGAGGCATCTGACTCACAAGAATGTAAAGATTTTATCAAAGAGGCCTACCGAATTTCTGAACAAAACGACGTTGCCGTTCTCTTTAGAATGACGACGCGCACCTGTCACTCTAAATCGCTGGTCGAAGAGGGCGAAAGAGAGACGGTGCCGATGCAAGAATATCAAAAGATGCCGCAGAAATACGTTGCCGCACCGGCAACTGCCAGACGCTTGCATCCGGTTGTCGAAGACAAGTTAGTGCAGTTAGAAAAGCTGTCTAACGAGTCGCCACTTAACCGTTTTGAATGGCATGATAAAAAAATTGGCATCGTCACCTCCGGCGTTTCTTACCAATATGCCAAAGAGGTATTTGGCGATACCGTTTCTTATTTAAAATTAGGTTTTACCAATCCGTTACCGATGGCAAAGATTAAAGAATTTGCCGATCAGGTTGAAACGCTTTACGTCATCGAAGAACTGGAGCCGTTTATTGAAGACCAAATGAAAGTGGCCGGCATCGACTGTATCGGCAAGGCCAAAATTCCCAATATTGGTGAATTAAACCCCGATATTATTGCCAAGGCTTTGCTTGGTGAAGAACGTCAAACGGCGACCGTTAGTGAAGAAAACATCGTCGGTCGACCGCCAACGCTTTGTGCCGGCTGTCCGCACCGCGGTTTTTTCTACGCGCTTACTAAAAAGCGCGGCGTCATGATTACCGGCGACATCGGTTGTTACACGTTGGGTGCCGCCGAGCCGCTCAAGCAGATTGACACGGTTATCGACATGGGTGCTTCGATTTCGATGGGTCACGGTGCCGCACAGGCTTTTGCCCAAAACGGCGTTGACAAAAAAGTAGTCACCGTCATCGGCGATTCGACCTTTTTTCACACCGGTGTCAATTCGTTGATGAATGTCGTTTACAATGGTTCTAATACGGTCAATGTCATCTTAGATAATCGCATTACCGGCATGACCGGCCACCAAGAAAACCCCGGTTCCGGCTATACCTTGATGGGTAAAAAGACGAACGAAATCGATATACCGGCGCTTTGTAAGGCGATTGGCATCAAGCATGTTATTACGGTTAATCCATTAGAACTGGACAGTGTCTCAAAAGCGCTCGATAGTGCTTTTGCCTTTGAAGGGCCGTCGGTTATCATTACGCGTTGGCCTTGCGTGTTGAAGAAGTTTTCGCCGGAGGACATTGATGAATTTGAGCTAAAACGCCGAATTTGTCATGTTATCGAAGATAAGTGCCGCGGTTGTCGCGTCTGTACGCGCACCGGTTGTCCGGCGATCAGTTTTGATAAAACGGCCAAGTTGGCTTCAATTGATCCGCATATGTGCGTTGGTTGTACGGTTTGTTTACAGGCGTGTCCGTTTGATGCAATCGAAAGGATGGGTAGCTAAGATGAGTAAAACAAAAAATATACTATTGTCCGGCGTCGGCGGACAGGGCATTATTTTAGCCAGTAAAATATTGGCAACCGGCTTGTTGACCAGTGGCTATGACGTCAAAATGTCAGAAGTACACGGCATGGCACAACGCGGCGGATCGGTAACGACACAGGTTAGATTTGGCGAAAAAGTCTATTCGCCGATTATCGGTAAAGGGCAGGCTGATATTTTAGTTTCGTTTGAAGAGATGGAAACCGCCAAGTGGATTGAATACGTTAAACCGGACGGTACCATTATTATTAATACTTATCGCATTCCATCGGCGCCAATTTTGATTGGTTCGGCCGATTATCCGGTTGGCGTCGTTGCCGAGGTGCAATCTAAAATTAGCAATACGCAATTGCTTGATGCGGCTAAATTGGCGAGAAGTTTAGGCAATATCAAAGCGATGAATGTCGTGATGGTGGGCGCCTTAATTAAAGGACTGGGTCTAACCGATATCGATTGGACGAGCGTTATTGAAAAAACGGTGAAACCGAAATTTATCGATCTTAACGTCAAAGCTTTTGATCTCGGTATGCAATCAGTTAAATAAAGTAAAGTGGAGGCAGCAGTGAAGTTACAGTTACCCAAAGTCAAAGTCAAAGTTTCGTTTAATTCACCGGTTATCTTAAGTTATTTTGTGCTTTGCACAGTGGTTTTTATCTTAAACTTTATTACGGGCGATTGGCTCAATGACACTTTGTTCAGCGTCTATCGCTCGTCGCTGCTCGATCCATTGACTTATATACGCTTAGTTGGACACGTCTTTGGGCATGCCAATTTGTCGCATTTATTTGCCAATGTGACATTGTTTTTGGTGATTGGCCCGATGTTAGAAGAAAAGTATGGCTCTTTTAATATTGCCGTCGTCATTTTTTTTACAGCCATCAGCACGGGTATTTGTCATATGATAATATCACCCAATAGCGTATTATTGGGGGCCAGCGGTGTCGTGTTTGCCTTTATTTTGCTGTCTTCGTTTACACAAATGAAAGCCGGCGAAGTTCCGATGACGTTAATTTTAGTGGTTATCACTTATCTGGGTCAAGAGCTCTATCAAGGCATCTTTGTCAAGGATAACATTTCGCAATTTACACATATCATCGGCGGATTCGCCGGCATTTTATCAGGTTATCTGCTATCAAAAAACGGTGGTAGTCACTAGCGCAACATAATGTCTTCGGCGCCAACGGTGCCTACTAAAGCCGTTAAATAGTCGTCACTGGCATAATAGGCTCGACGCTTAATGGCATTTTTTAATTGTGCGTCGTAGTGATGTGTAGCAACGATTTCGGCATTATTCGGATTGGCAACAAAACTTTCTAAATTGGCGATTTTGCGCGCCATAATAATATCATTGACCGCCTGCTTATTGAGTAGGCGTTTTTTGTACCAATCGCTTTCGAGCACCGCTTGTCTAGTAAATAGGGCGCGAAAGGCCGGATCATCTAGTCGATACCCTTGATAGGGGCGTTCTGCCATCAAATGTAGTAATGCCTCTAAAGGTGGAATGGCATACTTGATGCTGCCGTCTGCAAAATAGCTCTCGGCCACTTTTTTATGCGCGGCGGCGATATTGAGTACGCCATCGGCAAAGTCAGCCATGCTTTGCAGTTCCGGTTTTAAGAGGTCCTCGCTAAATATCGACTGCGGCTCGTCAAAAATTTTGCCAAGGTACTGCGTTGCAAAGTGCTGTGTAATGCGGTAACCCAATCTGCTGGCCGGTATCAGCTGACCCTCATATTCAAAATCGGCTATTTTTTCAAGCGAGCCTTCGGCAATCAGTTTTTCTGGCTGACAATCTTCAGCGTCAAGCCGCGCCCAAAGTTCGGGCATTAGCATTGTGATGTCGTGATCGACTCGACCATGACTACCGATGTAGCCAGCCGGCGTACTAAATGTGTCGTAGTCACTTAAAATATAGCTTAATAAGGCGCTGTTTAAATCGTAGATCGGTAATAACATATTAAAGGGCGCTTTGGTTAGCGCGCCTTCTGAACCGGCGCCGGTCGTCGAAGGCGATTTGCCGGTTAGGCTACTGATATAATCCATAAATAGCTCGGGTAGTTCTTGATAATGTAATGGATTGTAAACGCTAAGCGGTCGAATGCGTTTGCCGTTTTCGCTGCCGGCCGGATTATTGCGCCGACCCGGTAAAACCACATCAACCGGTTTATAGAGCGCCTGATTAAGCGGTAGTTTGCGCCTAAAACGCATACCTGTTTCGGCGATATAGGTATTGATCGGCTGGCTGATGTCACGACGGTTTTCTAAGTAGCGTGGATTTTTGGAGATTTTGCCGTCGACGATACGCGGTTCAGATGAAACAATGCAGTATTCATCAGTGCCGGCTAAGAATGATTCAATGTGGTCGACAACCGGTTGTGAGTAGGTAATATAACTCATAATATCGTCTTTAATTTCCTGCGCATCTTGTTTTGTAATCGGTCGATAATTGGTGACAAATAAGTTGTCAGCAGCTAAGTCCATTTCGGCACGCTTATCAAAGCCCTTGTGAATGGCATCGTCAGGGCGTTGAAAAAAGCGGTATTCACAGTTTGTCGTAAACTTGTAGCTGCGATCAGAACGAGCTGCAATCGCTTTGCCCGGCACGGTAATACTGGCCGAGATATCGTCTTCTAATTGCAATTTTTCAGTTGGCATAAAATCCATGCGCAACTTAAAAATACGCCAAGCGCCATCAGCCTTAAAACCGATTCGCAAGTGGCTAGGGCGAATTTTTCGATTGTTAAAGTTGATTGCATTGCCCGGTTTGCCGTTAATTTCATCGACGCTAAAGTGGCTGCGCCAGTCGTCTTGCCATTCCGGCATGTAAAAGCGTTTGACCATAAAGACCAGCGCCTTAATATGACTTGGAATCGCTTTGACATAATCGTTGTGCTCTTTTTTAAAAAGGGCAGAGGGCGTTAGCAGTTTTATTACCGAGCCCAATGTGCGCTCAACCGAAAGTATCGGCCGCGACGGACGTCCGACATTGGGATTGACGATAAAGCGGTCGCCAAAGTCGCGCTCTAATATTTTTTGTACTTCGTCTAGGTCCTTTTCTAAATCCTGTGCGTAGTATGACCCATAGATAATAGCGTTGTCGAGCACCTTAGAGATTTCGCTTTTGCCGCCGCCCGATACGGTGCAGGGTTTATGCATAAATTTGCCTTCGGCATTTGTTTTTACCATTTTCCAAGCCGGTGCCGCCGGGTGTTTTTCTAAGTGTATTTTGGTGCCATTCGGCAAAATATAATAATGGTTGGGCAATAGTTTTAGCTGTTGTTCTTCGTCTAAGTAATGCCAGCTTATTTTGGCGCTAATCAAATCGATAATGATGTTTTCCGGTAGGTAAATGATATTGTCGTATTGCTTGTCGATGCCGTAGTTTTGCGCCATAATATTCATTTTAAAGGCAAACAGTTGCTTGACTTCATCAAAACTATAGCCGGTTAGTTCGCCATCGCGACTGGCATAGTATTGCTCGCCTAAATTGACGCGTTGAAAGGCCAGCGTACCGCCGGCGTGTTCTTCTTCGACGTTGCCAAATAAATTGGCGGCAAAGCTGATTTGCGCTTTGATTTCTTTTTTGGAGTAGCCAAAATAGTTATCGGCGATTATGGTAACGGCAACACCGGATTGATCGCGACAGGTGATTTTAAACGGTTGACCGTCGTTGTACAATTCGTCGGCCGATTTATAACACATACCATCACGGCGCTGCCTATCGCTGGCTTGGCTGTAGTGGGGTAGTGCCAGGTCGATTTTTTTGAGCTTTGTTAAATGTGGCGCCAGTAGGATATAGCCGCTTAGTCCGGTCCAGCCATCGACATCAATGCCGGCGTCATTGCTGTGAATGCTCGGATCACCGGCGTTACCAAAGACCGATTCGACAAAATCGAGGTTGGAAACATTGCCGGCGGGGGCAACGAATAGAATTTCGCTACATTTTTCGCTACTAAAACCGGGCACTTCCGGCACGACAACCGGTTTGACAAGCAGTGAAACAAAACCATAGGCCGGATTTTCTTGATCGGCGCTTATTGGAAACTGTCGCAATGTTTGGGGCGGTTGTAGGGCCGCCTGATAGAGCTTACAAAAGGTTGCTTTCGGTACTTCTTTTTTATCGTTTGGCACAGCTAGATCGCCACTGACAATATGAAAAGACCCCTTTGTTGTACGGCGATCATTTTTGGGGTTATGCAAAACACCTTGTTTGATGCGATAACTGCTGATGTATTCATTTTGGTAGATATTCTTTTCAATCGGCAATGACAACATTCGAGCCAGGCCGTAGTAATCGAGATGAAAACTATCACTAATTGCGACAGGTCTCTGCTTACAGTCAGAGAAATAGTTATTAAAAAAAGCATTTATCCGATTGTGAATCGGCGCATTATCGTCGGCGTTGTTACGCTTTCTTTCGCGGTAGTTGATGATGATATCGTCAAACAGCTTGATCAGTTTATCGGTACCATCAGCCAATTTTAATGTAGGTTGTCCTAACATGGCCAGCTTAAAATTGATATACTGAATCTGCTGTGCACTGTTTATTTGCAAGTCTGTGTTGCCTATTTCAAAGCCAAATTTTCGTTTCATAGCAATCTCCGTTCTATAGTTACTTAGTCCAGTATAGACGCAGCACCATTATAATGCAAGCAAAACGTCAAATTTATATGAATATTTTTAATTTAATTAATAATTTTATGAAATTAGTTAATTTAATTAAGTTATGGTGATTTTAAGCTGACATAACCAGGCTAGTTATGATAGTATCTATATAAAGACTAAGTTGATGCCATTAGATATAGAATAATGAGGTGTTTTATGAGAACCGATTACATTAGCTGGCAAGACTATTTTATGGGCATTGCCAAACTGTCGGCAATGCGCAGCAAAGATCCGTCAACTCAAGTTGGCGCCTGCATTGTCGATCAAAACAACAAGATTGTTTCAGTTGGCTATAACGGCATGCCTTATGGTATCGATGATGCCACTGCTAACTGGGGCAAACTTGGCGAGTGGCAAGACACCAAGTATCCCTATGTTTGCCATGCCGAACTAAACGCCATCTTAAATAGTCCGCGTTCGGTGGTGGGCTGTCGCATCTTTGTGACCCATCACCCCTGTAACGAATGCGCCAAAGCGATTGTTCAATCCGGTATTAAAGAAGTAATATACGAGGACAGTAAACCGGGTAAGACCTCGGATGTGGCAGGTATTATTTTTGAGTATGCCGGCGTTAGCGTCACAAAATATCAAACGCAATTAGATAAAATTGTAATTGATTTTTAGCTTGACAAAATATCTGATTTCTTCTATACTGATTTCAATTAGTGAGCGATGAACATTTGTTAGTTGCAAGATCGGTTTAAGAGAGTAGGCGGTTGCTGTGAGCCTGCCGAAGTTTTGCAATCAATTACGATTTGGGAGCTCGTATGTGAAAGCATACCGTTTGCCGCGTTAAGGTTTTGAGGCACTCTGTGCGAAGAAAGGTGGTACCACGTTCAAACGTCCTTGTTGAGCGTGGTTTTTTGTTAACTGAAAGGAGAGCATATGAATGCAATAGAACAACTAGAAGCGCGTGGCTTTATTGCGCAGTACACCCATGAACAGGAAATTAAAGAATTATTTGACAAGGAAAAGGTGACATTTTACGTCGGTTTTGATCCTACTGCTGACAGTCTAACGGTCGGTCATTTTATACCGATTTTGGCAATGGCTCACCTGCAGCGCGCCGGTCACCGACCAATTGCCTTAATCGGCGGTGGCACCACTATGGTAGGTGACCCCAGTGAGCGTAGCGATATGCGCCAAATGCTCACTAAAGAGCAAATTAACGCCAATGGTGAGCGCTTTAAAAAACAAATGTCGCGTTTCTTTGACTTTAGTGATGACAAGGCGATTATGGCAAACAATGCCGACTGGTTGCTCAATCTTAATTATGTCGATTTTTTGCGTGAGATCGGCATACATTTTTCGGTCAACCGCATGCTGACGGCCGACTGCTATAAAACGCGTATGGAAAAAGGCTTGACCTTTTTAGAATTTAACTATATGTTAATGCAATCTTATGATTTCTTAGAATTGTACAAACGCTATGACTGCGTGATGCAGATGGGCGGCAATGACCAATGGTCTAATATATTAAGCGGAGCAGATTTAATTCGTCGCAAAATGCAAAAGCCGGCCTTTGGTGTAACATTTAACCTGCTGACGACTTCAGAAGGTAAGAAGATGGGCAAGACGGCCAAGGGCGCCGTTTGGTTAGACCCTGACAAGACATCGCCTTATGATTTCTTCCAGTACTTTAGAAATGTCGACGATGCCGATGTTGAAAAATTGCTGAAAATATTAACGTTTTTACCGTTGGAAGAAATCGCTGAATTGGCTAAATTAGAGGGTGCTGAGATCAACGTTGCCAAAGAAAAACTGGCTTATGAGATCACTGCACTGGTACATGGTGCTGATGAGGCTGACAAGGCCTTGCAAGCCGCTAAGTCAATTTTTACAGGCAGCGGTGATGATGCCAATATTCCGTCGACTGAAGTTGTCAAAGCACAGCTTGAAAGCGGTCTCAATGTACTCGATGCCTTTTTAACGGCTGGGCTAATTGCCAGCAAAGGTGAGGGACGTCGCCTGATTAAACAAAACGGTTTGTCACTTAATGGCAAAAAAATTGCCTCTTTTGATGAGGTTATCACGTTAAGCGATTTTGACGACGGCAAATGCACCTTACAAAAAGGCAAAAAAGTCTTTCATCAGTTAATTGTCAACTAATCAATTGAGAACTGTTTTTATCAATTTATATTTATCATTCAGATTATTCTGGTCATGATGGGGTATATAGCATTTAGTCCAGCCTTTCTTTAAGAGTTGGACATCAAGGTAAAGTGAGACTTATTAAGGAGGACAATATGAAGAAAAAGCTAATTTTAATGGTTTTAACCATTGTCGTTTTGTCGGTTGTCGGCTATGCTGCTACGGTACAAGCTTCGGTGACAGACGTCAAAATTATGTTGGATGGTAAAGTTTTAAGTTTGACAGATGTTAACAATAACGAGGTTAAACCGTTGATCGTCGATGGTACTACTTATTTACCGGTTAGAGCAATTGGTGAAAATTTAGGACTTGAAGTCGATTGGAATGGCGAAACTAGAACGGTTATCCTAAAGTCTAATGGTAGCTCTGTTTCTGTTGATAACGGTTCGACATCAGTTGATATTGGCAATGGTCAAGTTATCGTCGATACCAATACCGGCAACCAAACGACGACGCCTAACACCGGTAATACCGATACATCAAGTGGTGTAAAAATTGTTGAGGTTAATGATGCGGATGATTATATCGTCATCAAAAACACATCAACAAAAGATGTTAATTTAAAAGACTGGAAAATTGTAATCGGTGATGCCGACCATACTTATGTATTTAGCAATTACAATCTTAAAGCAGGTGCTACTTTTAAACTCGACGGTGATAATTTTGTATCTATGGTCGTTTCAGAAAATGAAACGTCTATTGATACCGGCCTTGGTGGCGTCTCAATCGATACCTCAGGCGGTAACATTTCACTTACGGTCAACAGT
>PDWI01000739.1_pt1 | contig 52865 bp, 41 predicted proteins | sample 1430891 | NCBI WGS metagenome assembly PDWI01 (sample SAMN01162508, study PRJNA174530) | Oral metagenome, whole genome shotgun sequencing project. | biome: Marine environment; feature: Marine mammal; material: Swab sample of the gingival sulcus; isolation source: swab sample of gingival sulcus... | reverse complement strand
GCTAACCAACCACTATCCGCAAATGGATGCGCTTTGTTATTACAATAGTATCGACGACGAAGCCAGAATAAATAGCATTGAAGTAACGCGTGACGACGTCATGACGTATCATGGCATTAAAATTGGCGACAGTCGCGCTGATGTTATTAAGGCCTATCCAATGATAAAAAAAGATGAAAATAGCGAAGCCGATGTCGATCAAGTCATCTACTGTGCAAATGAATCTGGTCTTGGTGCCAATATAGCATTTCAGTTTAGCAACGATCGCGTTATCAAAATAATACTCTATAATATGTTTGATTAGTTTTTTGTTACTAGAAGAAGTTGCAGATGATATTATTTTATATCTGCTGTCATGGGGTGGTATTGCTCGGCTTAGCTTAACCGAACTATGGCAAAAAACCGTGATAACTTACTTTTTAAAGGGAAGATGATCGCTTATCAATTATTAAAAAAACATTTTTAAGAACAAATAGAATCAGAACACTAAAATGGCAAGTGCTAAATCATGGTCGTTAGCAAATAGAGATAGTGCGCGGCAATGCCTGCGGCAAGCCCGCCAATCGTATGCGATAAAATGGCTTTTGAGGTCAGTTTTCTAACGTTTAAGGCGTCCATCATGCCAACATGCGTGCTTAAATAGCCCGACCAACACATACCCATTGCCGTAAAGACGGCAATTTCATTGGCGCCAATTAGGCCATCAGCCAAAAAGTCTTTAACAAGACTCATTGCAGCACCTACCGAACCCAGCGAAGTAATCGGAAAGGCAATTGCCTCAGACGATTGAAAGCCGAAAAGCGGAGTTAAAATAGGGCTCAAGTATTTGCCAAGCGCGGGCAGTAATGCAATGCCCTCTTTTTTTGCACCCGTATAGACGGCGACACCGTCAACTGTGCTGGGGCCAAAGGTTAAAATCATCACCAGGGTACAAATAATAATAACGCCCGGAATAATGGCAAGGCCAAGGTCGACACCAGTTTTACCACCTTCTAAAATAGCATCGAGCACGCGTTCTAATATATTGCCATCGCGAATTTCGCGGTATTTTGTCATATCATAGGCTTCTGGTATGTCGTTATGATCAACAGGGGCATTTGCTTCTTTTAATGACACACTATAAAACTTTTTGGTGAAGTGCATCATAATGCGCACCGAAAAAATAGAGCCAACAACGGCGCCAACATTGCCGATTAAAACGGGTACAACAAATTCTGTGCCCTCGCCCAGCCCAATCATATAAGTGGTCAAAATAAGCCCCATGCCAAATGCGGTGCCCAAGTTGCAAAGCGTTGGCAGTTCGTACTCTTTAAAAAAGCCTTTAAAGCCCTTGTTTTCAACAAGTGAAATAATCGCCGGATTATCCGATAAATAAGTCGTTAAAATACCAAGTGATGCCGCGCCAGGTAGACCGTAGATCGGTCTAATAATCGGTGAAATAATTTTATTGACAAGGGCGACGACGCCAAATTCAGCCAGTAGCGCGGCAATTGCGCCGGCAATAACGGCAATGGCCATAATAAAAAATACGACATCTATTAGTAAATAATGTGCCGTGTTCATCAGTGTTTTGAACATCTTATCGGCACCCATCACATGTGAAAGATATCCGAAAAACAAAAAGAAAACCAATAAAAAAATAAAGGTTTCTTTAGAAACTGCCTTTTTTATACGCTTTGAACGTTCCATACTCTCTCCACCAATAATCCCAAATAATTCATCCATTTTATATTATCGCTTTTTTTGGTGATATACAAGAAGTTTTTACACATTGGTGCCAGATCAAATAAAAAGCGTTTTTCTGGGTTGCGTTAACCGCTGTCTTGTCGTTTCAAGCGCAGTAGAGATGACCAACACGTAGATGTCATTTTGAGAAATCTCTTATTTAACTTTTTACAAAAAGCACTTAACTATTTGCAAATATTTGACGATAAAAATAGATATTATACTAATTTTGTAAAGCTAGATATTCTATTTATTATGAAAAGAGAGGAAGAAAGTTGAGTATTAAAAAATTAGTTAGGATCTCGGGTGTGATTAATATAGTGGTCGCTATCTTACTAGTTGTGAGTGTTGTTTTATATAGCAAAACAATTGAAAACGAAAGGGTTGCGGTAAAGCGAATGATGGATTATCGTGAGCTTGGTGGACAAATTAGTGCCTCTTCTGATTACCTTACTAATATGGCTAGGAATTATGTGCAGTTTGGCGAAAAAAAATATCTCGATTTATATTGGCAAGAAGTTAACGAAACGAAAACAAGAGATAATGTCATTGCCAAGTTAAAAGAAATGAATACCGACGAAATGACTTTAGGCTATCTACAAAAAGCAGTTGATGCTTCTGTGACTTTAGTTAAAACAGAAGAAGAAGCGTTTTTAGCAGTTGATCGCAACGACTATCAAGAAGCGCGTCGGCTAATGTTTGGCGATTACTATGAAACTGAAAAGGCGAGAATAGTTGCATTTATTGGTGAATTTAATAAAGCTGTGAATGACAAGGCGCAGCAAGAGGTAGACGCGGTTCGACAAAAGTGCGATGTTTATGAGCTGTTGTCATATCTCTCGATGGCATTAATCGCAATCTCTGTTACAGTTTCATTTGTCTTAATTGGTAAGGCGATGAGAAAACTAAGAAAAATCATAGACCGCTTTGATGAATTGGCAACAGCTGATGGTGATTTAACTTCGAGGTTAGAATTTACATCAAAAGACGAAGTTGGTGACATAGCTAAAAGCTTTAATGTGTTTGTCGAGAAAGTTCAAGAAATTGTGCAGGCAATTTCGACGTCATGTGTCGTTGTTAGAGAACAGTCGGCGGCATTTAATGTTAGTTCAACCGATGTATCGGTGCTTTCAGAAGATATAGCTCATGCGGTTGACGATATTTCTAATGGTGCTACTGAGCTTGCCATACAGGTAGAAAATGGGGTGTCAGCACTTAATTTGCTCTCAAATGAACTAGATATTGAAAATGATCTTATTATGGGTGTAAAAGATAATTCCGGTGATGTTGAACAGCTAATTGGTCATGGCATAGAGAATATAAATAAACTTGTTGACTGCGTTAACAAAAACGTTGCCGTAGCTGGTAAAGTAGCAAAAATAATTGCCGAAACAAACAGTAGTACAGAACAAATTTCAAGCGCCAGCGATATGATCAAATCAATAGCGTATCAAACGAATTTATTAGCACTTAATGCGGCAATAGAAGCTGCCAGAGCAGGTGAATCAGGACGTGGTTTTGCAGTTGTTGCCGAGGAAATTAGAAAGTTAGCTGAAAATTCTAGCGCATTTGCCGAAGAAATATCAAATACGATAGATACACTTGTCGATAAGACATCTCAAGCAGTTGCTGCAATGCGTGAAGCGGAAAAAATTATCGAACAACAAGAAGCTGAAATGAAAAATACCAATCAGAAGTTTACAGGCATTGCAAAGGCCAATAAATCTGTTATTAAGATGGTTGTTGAACTTCAAGCGATGGGTAAGACGATTACAGAAGAAAAAAGTAAAGTGATAGCGACAATGGAAAATCTATCGGCAATATCTGAGCAGTCGGCTGCCGCAACAGAAGAAATATCGGCATCAATTGCGCAGCAAACAAACGCAATCAAAGAAGTTGCCGAGGGCAGTAAGAAGTTAGACCATAACGTTGACGTTATTCAGTCTAATCTTAATAGGTTTAATTATTAGACGACAACTAATTAATATGTCATTAAAATGCTTTTAAGGTTAATCTTTAAAAGCATTTTTTGTGCAGTGATATGAATAATCTAGGATTAATCGAAATCAGCTGCTAAAAGCAAAATAAAATTTAAAAGTCAGCTATGTTTTAATAATAAAAAACGGCAATTATTAAGCATCTATCGCTAGCTGTCGATAATATATATGAATTGTAGGCTTTTAAGTTACTTGCTTACAGGGGAGCGTATGCAACAGGTTAAAAAAATCTATAAAAAAATAGATATAACCAATAATTTCATATATATTTTGTTTGTTGTTGGGCTGATCTTGGCGTTTATTATGCTAGTGATAACTTTTCTAAATAGTAAAGATCAAAGAAACGATATTTACGTGCCTCAAATTGCCGAACCTGTGACCATCACTAATGTCACATTAAAGGGATCTGATGGTAGTGTTGAAAATGTACAACTACCAATAAAAAGAGATGCTAGTCATTCATATGCTTATAGTTTTGTCGTAGAAGAAAATAGTCAAGGCATGCAACAGTGTGTCAATGTTAACGTGTACTATGCCTCATTTATCATTCGACATAAAGATGAAATAATCTTTCAAAAAATAGTTCCCAAAGATGCATTTTTACCTAGCATGGCAGCGTCATTTTCAATTATTGAGGTTCCTGATAGATTGATCGGCAAAGAACTTGAGATTGAATTTACTTCTAATTTGTCTAATAATAGAGCGATAATGATACCCGAGATACTGATTGGGACTAAGAGTAAAATAAGAAAATACTACTTTTCAAAAGATTTATTCAATATATTGGCAGCTATTGCGCTTTTTATTACGGCGCTATTTATAGCGATAATTGGTGCCTTTTTCACTAAAATTAGGCAAACCGCCAGAAACTTGTTTATTGTCGTGTTATTTGCGATCGCTATTTCCTTTTATTTGATATTTCGGTCGTGGATTGTACTTTATTATTTAGATAATGATATCCTGGTATATTTTATTAAATATACCTGTTTCATGTTGGTGCCACTGCCGATATTTCTATTGTTTTTAAATATATTCTATGAAAACGATTACTATGGCTGGCGCACGCGTTCGTTTGAATACTTCGTAATTGCATTATTTATGAATCTGATTGGGCAGTGGACATTAACTTTAACAGGTATTAGCGAATTTATATTGATGGAGAAGATCACTGCATTTTTTGCTTTTTCTGCAAGTATATATATTCCAATCGCCATTGCAACGCTAGAAAAACACCTGATTAAAAATAAAAGATATTTAATTATTTCGATTTTGCCTTTAGCCATTGCGTTAGTCAGTACTATTTTGGTTTATTACCAGACATTTGAGGTGCCTTTGGTACCATTCATTATTGCAGCCGTTATCTTTTTTATGCTGATTCAATTTATTTTGGCTTTGAAAAAATATGTTTCCGAATATAGTCTAGCAATCGAAAACGACTTTTACAGTCAGCTAGCTTATTTTGATAGTTTGACGCATTTATCTAACCGACATGATTTTGAAAAAGACGTACAGCGCATTATTTCCAAAGAAATCAGCTTTATGAATTTGTATCTAATTATGCTAGATATGAATAATTTAAAAGAGATAAATGACAATTATGGGCATAAAATGGGTGATGCCTATTTAAAGACGGCTTCAAAATATTTTGCTCAATTAGAGAAAAAATACGACAAATTAAAAACGTATCGCTATGGTGGCGACGAATTCATAATGCTTGCTTATGATAAAAAAGAAAGTGAAATACAAAAGATTATCACTGATATCAACAATTTATCAAACAGACAAACAGAATTAAACTGTAATTACAAAATAGATTTTGCCTTGGGGTATGCTGTTTGTTATAATCAAAATTCGTTTGAAATAGTTGCCATTAAAGCCGAGGCAGATAAACGCATGTACGAATCTAAAATGCGCAAAAAGGGAGTAAAGGCCAATGTCAGATAAAAATAAAGGTAATGAAACATTTATTATTGTCACGCTGGTTATTACTTTTTTGATATTTGTACTGATGTTTGTCAGTTTAGTTGTCTTTATTGATATTAGGCAAACTGATTCAAAGACGTCTAAAAGAACATCTGACATGATATTTATTAGAGATAATATTTTACTTAAGCGTTCAGACGGCAAAGAAATGCGTGTCAACTTGCCCAAAAAATTTGATGCCAACTATAGATACGCCTATAGTTTTGTACCCGAATCAGTGGTACCAAATAAAAAATTATTTATGTATATCAAGGGCTCATACAATGAGTTTACACTGATGTATCAAGATGAAGTTATCTATCAGAGAAAAGCGCTTGATACAAAATTTCTTAAAAGCGGTGGCGATTACATTAGGATAGTCTTAATACCAGACAAATACATTGGCAAAGAACTGACAATTGAGTTTACATCATTAACAAAAACGAAATATGGCATAATGGTGCCTTTTGTCATACTGGGCACACACAGCGATCTTATTTTTTATAGTTATCTAAAAGATATCGACGTGTTAATCATTTCGGCATTTTTATTAGTGTTTAGTCTTGAATCATTTATTATGCTGGTTGCCTTGCGATTTTATAAAAAATCGCATGCCAGTTCATTTTTAGGCCCACTTTATGCTTTAGTATTAGGCTTGTATATTATTGTGCGTTCGCCGGCACTATATTATGCAATACCAAGGGGGTCGCTTATCTATGTTTTAGATTATTTGTTATTTTTAATTTTACCACTTTCAATTGCGCTATTTATGGTTAGCGTGGCACGGCAGCGCGGTGGCAAAAAGACGATTAATAAGACTATTGAATTTGTTATTTCACTATTTATACTTAATTTAATTGTACAATCTATACTGACACTTTTTGGCTACAGCGAATTTATGGAAATGCAAAAAATATCGCAAGTTGCAGCCGTATCAGTGGCTTTAATTAGTGTGATAGTCCCATTTACAATTGAAGAATTTGAATTTAAAAAAATACTGTCTACTTCAACAGCTTTATTGATGATTGTGCTCGTCGTCTTATTAGGTGTTTATCTTAGTACGTATCGCATTAGGTATTTGACTATACTGGGTATAGTTGGCGGATTGTACATACTATTTCAGTCATTGGTGATTATGAAAACATATGCTAACACCTACGCGATAAGCTATAAAGCAAAGCTAAACAAGGGGCTTGCCTTTACCGATAACCTGACAATGCTATCGAACAGAAATGCCTTTGAAAACGAAATTAGGGATATTGATAAACGCGCTCAAAAAATGATGCTGATGATTATTGATATCAACAACCTTAAAGAAATCAATGACAAGTTAGGTCATAATGCGGGGGATTATATTATAAAAAGTGCCGCTGAATTGTTGACAAAAATGAAAAGTCATTTTGATAAACTGACACCCTATCGCATCGGTGGCGATGAATTTGTCGTAATTGGCTTAGATGTTGATGACATTTATACTGAAAAGGCAGCTGGTTATTTAAATCATGAAGCAGAACAGTTTAGAAAAAAAGGACACGGTATTCCGTTTAACTTTGGCATGGCCTATGCGACAACAAAACTAGATGAAACGTTTAATATTGATACATTCATGGAAGAAGTCGATAAAAAAATGTATGAAGATAAAAAGCTGAAAAAACGAAATTTTTACAGCGCTGATCGTTATCAAATGATATAATAATGCCGAGCGACACAAAAAAATAGTTTGCTTCTTAATCGGTCTAATATAAACCCAGATTAAGTAAGCCAATGTGAACAATCTGGAATAAATGAGGTGATAACGATGGCAGAAGATAAATTAAAAAAGGCTTACCGTACGTCAGAAAATATTTACGATGATGTCTTAACGCAAAGTAGTTGGTTTGGCAAGCTCTATATTGGTATTTTTTGGGGTATCGACGACAATCAAATTGCCGAGCAAGTGCTGAGTTTTATTCCTGATAACTTCAGTGGCAAGCTGCTCGATGTACCGGTTGGCACTGCTGTATTTACACACCAAAAATATGCAGCATTAGCTAGTGCTGAAATCATCTGTGTCGATTACTCTGAGGCAATGATCGAAAAGGCCAAAGCGCGCTTTGCTAATTTAGAAAATAACAACGTTGTTTGTCAACAAGGCGACGTTGGCAATTTAGAATTTGCTGATCAAACATTTGATATCGTGCTGTCGATGAACGGTCTTCACGTCTTTCCCGACAAGGCAAAAGCCTTTCGTGAAACGGCACGCGTTCTCAAAAAAGGTGGCAGCTTTATTGGCTGTATGTACATAAAAGGCGAATATAAAAGAAGCGATTTTATCGTCAATACTGTATTGACAAAAAAAGGTTGGTTTACGGCGCCATTTCAAACTAAAAGTGAACTTCAGGATATCTTAGAAAGTTACTATTCTGATGTTTACCTTTATACAGACAAGGCAATGGCTTGGTTTAAATGCACTAAATAAAAAATAGCCCTCTTCATCATAAAGGGGCTATTATAATTGATTTTTTTCAGACTTACTTCATCAGTAAAAGATCTAGTTCGTTATCGCTGATTTCATAATCAAAAAACAATTTATAAAATTGCTTGGCTTTTTGCCTGACATCGGCATCGTATATATCTGGGTATATTAAATTACCCAACCAATAAATGCCCATTAATTGGTTAATTGACGGTGGTCGTCCCATCCAGTTATAAAGTGCTTCGGGAACTTGATAAATGGGGCTATTAAGCGCTTGAAAAGTGGCGTCTGATTGGGCGCTTTGATAAGCTGCTGGCCGGTTGACAAGTACGACGTCGGGTTGCCAGTTAAGCAGCTGTTCAGCGCTTATCAAATTGCCGCCACTGCCTTTCGTTTTTTCAATTTTAGCAACGTTGTCGGCACCGACTAACTGAATCACCCTACCGTGTATATTTGAAGCTGCAATGGCTTCGTACCCCAAGTCACCATCGCCCAAGTAAACGCCTAATGGCGTTTTGACAAGGGCGCTTTTCTGCTTGGCATATGCTATCGTTTCGTCACAAAATTGCGCTAATTTTTCTGCTCTCTCGCCGCAATCTAGCACTTCACCCAAACGGCGATAGGCTTGTCCCATGCTGTCGACATCGCCTTCGATAAAGATAATCGGCACACCGATTTTAGCCTGTAATTGGTCTAGTTGTTCTGCAATGCCCTTTTTTCTTTCGCCAAAGTCGACGACTAGTTGGGCGTCAGCTGACATCAATTCTTCTAAATTTAAATTGCCTCGTTTGCCATAAAAGGCACCAAATTCTGGTAGATTTTGATATTTTTCAGCAATGTATTTGGCTTGGCCTTGGCGCGGCCGGCTCGCCCAGCCAACCATTTTGTCAGGCGCGAGGGTAAACAATAAGATTTGTGATGGGTTTCCGCTAGGCGCAACGCGCTCAATGCTAGCAGGTAGTGTCACAGTGCGCCCTAAGTCATCAGTAAATTCTACAGTTTTTGCTTCTTTGGTTGCTTGACAACCGCTGATGATTAGTATCGCAATAATTAAAATAGTAAAAAGTGTTTTTTTCATATTATGCTCCTTTTGATGTATCGATCATGGCAATGCCAACGCGTTTTAATTTTGGTAAATAGTAGCTATAATTGGGGTCGTCAATGGCGATGAGGTTTTCTTTTAAGTAGTCCTCATAATTTCCGCTTTTTAGCGGTTTGTAACGGGTTAAGTACAAATAAACGTCATCCATTGTCTTAAAGGGCTGGCCAAAGGGTAGTTCCAGTATTTCAGATTGATGCGGTATATTGTGCTGCTGACAAAAGGCGATGACATCGCCATGTGTTTCGCGTTTTAGCAATACCTGATCGTTAAATTCAACGACCGTTCGCTTAACATTTTTTATGGTAATAATGCCCCTATTAGCAAACGTTTTAATTTTTTGGTAATCTTCGGTTAGTCGACCATAAAAGCTCATGATCACATAGTCGTGTGCAGCGATATCTAATGTTTCAAAATCACTATTAATGACGGTCATATTGGTTGGCGCGCGCTTAATTAGTTCAGCCAAAACAGCGCCATCGATATCGACGCAGCTAATCTGTTTAACCTGTTTTGCAAGTAGCAAGTCGATATAGGCATGACCGCAACCGATATCCAGTATTGTATCAGTCGGTTTTAAATAAGGCGTTAGATGGGTCACCAACGACTGATGAAATTTGCAATATTCGGCTGCGTTTTGATACAGTTCAATTGTCTTTTTATTCCAAAACATGGCATTATCCTCTTTGAACAATTAAATTGGTGGCGGCAATGTCAATGCCATACAGTTGCGATAGTTTAGCGGCTGTCATCATATTGGCAACACTACCGTGTGCGCTACATTGATGGTCTTTCATAAATACAATATAGTCAGCGTATTTTAAGGCGTTTTCCGGCTGATGACTGCTGATAACAATGCTTGTACCATTGTTAATTAACTGTTTACAGAGCTTAAAAAAGGTTAACTTATGAGCAAAGTCTAAACTTGAGGTAGGTTCGTCCATTATAATTAACTTAGATGTTTGCATAAGTGCTCGGCCAATTAAGCAAAGTTGACGTTCACCACCACTGATTTTTTTATAGCCCTTGTTTAACAATTTTTCGATGCCGAGCTGCTTGGCAATCTTATGCGCCTTGTCTCGCATTGTTTGGTCGGGTGAAGCAAACGCCTTAAGGCGATTAGCACAGCCCATTAGTATGATATCTTCTACTGCGATATTAAAAACTGGTGCGTGGTCTTGCGGAATATAGGCCATTAATTTAGAACGCTGCCTACTTGACAATGTTGAAATAGCCTTACCGGACACTTCAATTACACCGCTTGTCGGCGCTATTAAGCCGAGCATTAATTTTAACAGAGTTGTTTTACCAGAGCCATTTTCGCCTAATATAAAAGTAATTTTACCTTTGGGGACTCGCAAATTAATGTCTTTAAACACCGTGCCATCGGCATAGCTGAAGTTGACATCGTTAAATTTAATCATAAGCTACTCCTGCGGCGGTAGAGTATCGCCAAAAATATTGGTGCACCCAGCAGGCTAATTAATATGCCAACTGGAATTTCGGCTGTGTAGAGCGTGCGAGAAAGCATGTCGATAAGTAATAAAAATATTGCGCCGACCAGTGATGATGTCGGAATCAGCAGTTTCATGTCGTGACCGACTAGGCTGCGGCAAATATGCGGCACAATTAGGCCAACCCAGCTGATAATACCACTAATGGCGACGCTAGAAGCCGTCAGCAAAGTGGCAAGTACGACACTTACATAAAGTGTGCGTCTAGCATTAATACCCATTGTGCTGGCTTCTTCAATGCCTGTTGCCAAAATGTTGATGCGATAGCTCAGTAAGTATAATAAAAGCCAAGCACAGCCGATTATAGCGGTTACGATAATTAGTTCACGGTAGCCAATATTTGCAAGTGAACCAAATAGCCAATAGGTCATTTCAGGTAAAGTTTTTAATGGATCAGCCAGTAGTTTAAGCAGCGAATTTAAACCACCAAATAGGGCGCTAACGACCATGCCAGTTAAAATTAAGCCCAGTACAGGTTCTACTTTTAACTGGTCGAGCAAACTGAGCACCATGACAATGCTTAAAAGGCCACCCAAAAAAGCCATGGTGATGACAACACCATATGATTGTTCTAAAAAGATGCCGAGTAGTGCGCCGAATGCCGCGCCTGAACTTGCCCCCAGTGTTGCAGGCGATGCCATCGGGTTGCGAAATAGCGTTTGAAAACTGGCGCCGGCACTGGCTAAAGCGGCGCCAATTACCACAGCAGCAATCACGCGTGGCAATCTAATGTTAAATAGTACCAATAAGGCACGGGCATTACTGGGGCGATTTGCCATTAGCACATCAGCCGGTGCAATATAGAAACGGCCGACGAGCAAAGAGACAACAAATACAACGCAAAGTATAAGTGATAGTAACGCCATCGTATGATTTTTGTAAATTTTCATATTAAATCCGTTAGATAAGTTAAAATATTACGTATAAATATCATACCACAACCGTTATGCATGTCAATACATAACGCTATTTTAGTTTGCCATTTTAAAGACATACTGATAAAATAAAGTTAGAGCTCAAGGTGAAAATAGCTAATTTAATAAGTATTGCTTAACCAATAAAAAGGAGAATACTATGAATAGAAATGTCGTATTAACGTTGGCAGAAGCCATTGAAAAAAATCAAGCGGTCGTTCATCTGACGATTGTCGACCAGCAGGGTAGTAGTCCGCGTCATAATGCGGAAATGGTGATCGATCAACAGGGTAGTATTTTAGCCGGTACAATTGGAGGTGGTGCTGTTGAGCAAAAGGCGATTGAGGACGGTCTCAAAGCACTTAAAAAAGGTGACAGCAAAGTTGTACATTACAAATTAAAAATGGACAAAGCGGATAAGCAGGCTTTACAAATGGCCTGTGGTGGCGATGTCAGCGTATTGATTAGACCTTATCTTAGAATGCGTCGCATTGTCACTGTTGGCGCGGGGCATATTTCTTTAGCACTCAGCAAAATGGCCGAACTACTCGGTTATCAGTACGTGGTGGTCGACGACAGGCCAGATTTTGCCAATGCCGAACGCTTTTCCAAGGCCAAAGTCGTCGTAGGAGATGTCAAAAAAACACTTAATCAACTTGAAACCTATGATAGCGACGCCTTTGTTATTGTATCACACGACCATATTCATGATATTGATGCATTAGTTGCCTTAAAAGATAAACCACATTTTTACTTGGGTATGATTGGCAGCAAAAAGAAAGTGCTGTATTCATATGAAGAAATTAAAAAGCGTGGCTTATCGATTGACCCATCACAAATTCACGCGCCGATTGGCATTGACATTGGTGGTGAAGCGCCGGCAGAAATTGCCCTTGCCATTATGGCTGAAATTCAGGCGGTTTGGCATGGTAAAAAAGTGGAAAATTTAAAAGTTAAATAGGGAGCATACAATGAAAGTACTCATTCGAGGTGGTGGTGATTTAGCTAGCGCCGTTGCCCATAAATTATTTAACAGTGGCTTTATTGTCGGCATTGTCGAACTTGCCAAACCACTTGTCATTAGACGCACAGTTTCGTTTGCATCAGCTGTTAATAGTACAGAAATAACGGTTGAAGGTGTTACTGCAAAATGCATTGCTTCGCTTGACGCCTTTGACCAGTTAACAGTCGGCGGTTATATTGGTGTGACTACTCTAGCTGAAAGTGACATTGTCAAGTATTGGCAGCCCGATGTTTTTATTGATGCAACGCTATCTAAAAAAAGCGTCAATTACGAAGTGGGTTATGCACCGCTTATTATTGGTTTAGGCCCTGAAATTACCGCCGGAAAAAATGCTGATTATGTGGTAGAAACCAATCGCGGGCACTACTTGGGTAGCATTATTGAAAAAGGAAAGGCGACACCAAACAATGGCGTGCCAGGTACAATTGCTGGCTTCACTAGAGAACGGGTACACTATAGTAAGGCGCGTGGCACCGTTGAAGTGATTCATGATATTGGCAGTATCGTCAAAAAAGGTGATGTCATTGCCAAGGTAGGGGCTGTTTCGGTGCACGCCAATATTGACGGCGTGGTGCGCGGTATGATATCAAATGGTACGCTTGTACCGTTTGATACAAAAATAGCCGATGTTGACCCGCGCGCTGATGTCAGTTATTGCACGACAATTAGTGACAAGGGACGTAATATTGCTGGTGCGGTTTTAGAAGCTATTATGAGAAGGTATAATTGTGCGGGTCAACTCTAAACTTTGGTTAGAAACAACTGAAAAATTTTACGGTGAAGGGCCACAGCGGCTACTGCTGCTAATCGACCAAACTGGCTCACTTAGTGATGCCTCTAAGATCATGCAGTTGTCTTATCGCAAAGCGCTTAACATCATTGCTCGCGCTGAAGATAATTTGGGGTTTAAGCTACTCGACCGTACAATTGGTGGTGCAAGTGGTGGCGGTAGCCAGTTGACGCCGCGTGCTCGGCAATGGATGGCGCAGTATGTTCAATTAACCGATAAAGTAGAGCGATTAGTTAAAACAGAATGGCAGAATATTTGCCGCGGCAATTTGGAAGAAGCGATTATTACACCGCTTAGGGAAAGTTTACAAAGTGGTCAAGTGGTAATGAGTTCAATTATTGGCGGTGGTGGCAAGACAACGCTGCTGAACTTACTATGGGATTACTTCTATAAAGATTATCACACACTTTATACGACGACCACTAAAATAATGGCGCGGTCAGACATTGAAACCCATTACAAAACGGCACCGTCAAGGCAGAGTATAGCGCTATATGAAGACGTTATTAAAGGCGATAAGGTCAGTGGCGTTACGGCGCAACAACTTGATACACTCTACGAAAACAAAGACTATCAATTAATATTGTGCGAGGCAGATGGTTCAAGAGGCATGCCTTTTAAACTGCATGCGGCACACGAACCGGTTGTACCACAAAAGACGACACAGCTTTTTATTATCGTTGGCTGCGATGCTTTTTGTCTGCCGGCGCAACAAGCGGTTCACCGTCATATGCAATACGGCCTTAATCCCGACAAACCACTTGATATCAATTGGGCAATCGACTATCTTTGCCGTAAAGTTATAGCTCAAACGGCATTGACGACAGACATTAGCGTGATATTTAATAAGTATAATAGTTATCCACTAGCCGATAATATAATGTCAATTGCAGAGCAATTTAAAATATGCCTTCGACCAATAACGCTGATTACCGCTGAGTTGGCTAGTTTGCAATGTTATCATTATATAAACATAACGTAAGGAGAACAAAATGCACGATGAAAATGGTACTAAGACAGTGCCTGAGGCGACAAAAGTTGGTTTTTTAAAGCGAAAGAATATCGAAATATCGGTTAAACGCTATTTGATTAGCAGTTTGACTTATATGGCCTTAGGGCTCTTTAGCACATTGATTATTGGCAGTATTCTCAACGTAATTGGCAGTAAATTTGGCATAGTTTTTTTTACAGATACCATTTGGCCGGCGGCGCGTTTAATGACCGGTCCGGCAATAGCAGTTGCCGTGGCTTATGGCTTAGAAGCGCCACCGTTGGTAATGTTTGCTTCGGTAATGACTGGTTCTATAGGCGGTGCTTTGGGTGGCCCAGTGGGGGCGCTTTTAGCCGGTGTTTTTGGTGCCGAATTTGGTAAAATGGTATCGAAAGAAACAAAAGTTGATATCCTAGTAACGCCGGCTGTAACTATTATTGTCGGTGGTATGATCGGTGCATTTACTGGCCCTGTTATCAACAGTTTTATGATCTGGTTTGGCAATTTGATAAATTACGCCACTGAGCTTCAACCGGTGCCAATGGGCATTTTGATAGCCGTTTTAATGGGCATGGCTTTAACTTTACCAATTAGTAGTGCAGCGATTGCCATAATGCTTGGCCTCAGTGGCTTAGCAGCTGGTGCTTCAGCAGCAGGTTGTTCGGCGCATATGATTGTATTTGCTGTTATTAGCTATGAGGTCAACGGTATTGGCGGACTGGTATCGCAAGGCCTGGGCACGTCTATGTTACAGATTCCGAACATTGTCAAGAATTGGAAAATAATATTGCCGGCAATTATTACTTCTGCAATTACCGGTCCGCTATCTAGTGCGGTATTAAAAATGGAAAACACGGCAATTGGAGCCGGCATGGGGACTTCTGGCTTAGTTGGGCAAATTGGTGCCGTTGAAGCGATGGAAGTGGCCGGTAGAGGTGGCATGGACATGTATTTTTCCATTTTGCTGGTACATTTTATATTGCCAAGCATTATTGGCTTAACCGTGTATTATATTATGAAAAAAGGAGGATGGATAGAGCCGCAAGATCTAAAATTAGATATTTAAACTTTGTTACACTCTTTTCAACCGCAATTCTAAAATCAAATAGCCAAAATTTTTCCATTAAAAATCGCCAGATTTAACCCGGCGATTTTTATAATAATTATCAAATATTAAATGTTTTACTTAACCCAGCCCTTAGCTCTCATGGCGTCGGCTACGCGTTTAATTGCCATCATGAAAGCGGCTACGCGCATTGAAACGTTAAACTTATTTTTAATTTCCCAAATATCGTTAAAAGCGTTGACCATTTTGGTTGATTGCTTTTCTTGTACTTCGTCAAACGACCAGTAGTAGTTTTGCAAGTTTTGTACCCATTCGAAGTACGAAACCATAACACCGCCACCATTTGCTAAAATATCAGGAACTACTAATTTGCCTTTTGCGTCTAAAATTCTATCAGCTTCAGGTGTAGTTGGACCATTAGCGCCCTCAACGATAATAGAAGCAGCAATTTTATCGACGTTTTCAGCCGTAATTGCATTTTCCAGTGCACAAGGTGCAAATGCTTCGGTTTCAATTTCAAAAATCTTTTCTTTGTCTAATTCTTCTGCAGCCATATAGCCAGTTAACATATTTTTATGTTCTGGTTCAGTAACGTAATCCATAATGTCCTCAATGTTGAGGCCATCTTCTTTGTAGAGGCAGCAAGAAATGTCTGAAACGGCAACGATTTTAGCACCAAATTTTTCAGCATAATATGCTGTATAGCGACCTACGTTACCAAAACCTTGTACAGAAATTTTCGCACCTTTAATTTCTTTTCCACTGGCTCTAAATGCTTCGCGAATCATTAGTGCAACGCCATAGCCAGTTGCTTCAAAACGTGCCAAAGAACCACCGATTGACAATGGCTTACCAGTGATAATAGCTGGTGTAAATTGACCTTGTAAAGTTGAATACTCATCGACCATCCAACCCATAATTTCTGGCGTGGTATTGACATCAGGTGCCGGAACATCAATATTAGGTCCAATTACTGGTGAAATTGCCGTTATGAAACCGCGTGAAAGTCTTTCTACTTCGCCTTTTGATAATTCTCTAGGATCGACGATAATGCCACCTTTACCACCACCATACGGAATACCAGCAACACTACATTTGAATGTCATCCAAGCTGATAATGCTTTTACTTCGTCCTTTGTCACGTTTTGGTGAAAACGAATACCACCCTTACCAGGACCAACTGCATCATTGTGTAAAGATCTGTAGCCTTCGAAGACTTTTACTTCGCCGTTGTCCATTTTAACAGGAACAGCAACTTGCAAGACCCTTTTGGGTTGCTTTAGTACTTCATACACCTCATTGGTTTCACCTAAGGCATCACAAGCGACTTTAATTTGATGCTGTACAGTTTCAAAGACGTTTAACGATTTTTCCGACATTATTGACCTCCCATTTTTCAATAGAATATGAATTGATTTGTTTCACAAACATTATAACATATCGCCAAAAAAATAAAAGAATATTTTTTGAAATAGCAACAATCTAGTGGTAAAATGACAATAACATCTAATAAACATGCTGTTTTTAACAAATTGAATTTCACTGAAAGAAGGGAACAGGTCAGTTTAGACAGATATGAAAACTAAGACGATTTATAATAATATAAATGGGTATACAAGTTTTGCCATACTAATTAGGAGCGCAAAATGACTAGCGCTGTCGTACTAGCGGCCGGCAAAAGTGAGCGCATGGGTGAAAACAAATTGCTTTTATCACTGAATGGTAAACCGCTCATAAAATGGGTGCTCGACATTGTTTGTCGATCTGCAATTGACGATATTGTCGTCGTAACTGGGCGTGATAGCAAGGTGGTCAGTCAGCTTATTGGCGGTTATCGCGTTAAAGTTGTTTATAATGACGCTTATTGCAGCGGACAGGCTTCGTCGATTATTTGTGGCATAGAGGCGCTTAGTGTACACAGTAGCTGTAGTTTTTTCTTCATGGCGGATCAGCCGCTAATCGATTCTGAATTGATCGATTATATGATAAATTCATTTTGCCCTGGTAAGATATTACAGCCAACCTATTGCGGTAAAACCGGTACGCCGGTATTGTTCGATGCATGCTATTATGAAGCGCTCAAAAAAATAACGGGTGATCACGGCGGCAAGCAGGTGATACAGGCCAATCAGAAAAATCTTCAGCAGATAGATTGGCACAATGGACGTCATTTTTTAGATGTTGACAATAAAGACGACTTTGAAATGATTAAGCAATTAATTTTATAGTTTATAAGGAGGAGAGTAATGAGCAAGTTGAAACACGAGGGAGTCGAAAAGGTTGATTTGTTAACAGAAATGCCCGAGCGCGAAGACGCCAAAGATAAGCCGCATCATTTAAGTAGTATTAAAAAAGTAATTGGCGTCATCAGTGGTAAAGGCGGCGTTGGCAAATCGTTAGTTACTGCTTTAAGCGCAGTGGAAATGCAGCGCAAGGGCTATAAGGCTGCTGTATTAGATGCCGATGTAACGGGCCCATCAATACCGCAGTATTTTGGTTTAAAACAGAAAGCACAGACGAGCGCATTTGGCGTTTTACCGGTTAAGACAGAAAGCGGCATTGATGTTATTTCGGTTAATTTATTGCTCGATGATATCAAACAACCGGTCGTTTGGCGCGGCCCTTTAGTGGGTAATATGGTTAAACAATTTTGGTCTGAGGTCATTTGGGAAGACATCGATTATATGTTTATTGACATGCCGCCGGGAACGGGCGATGTTGCACTGACGACGTTTCAAAGTCTACCGTTAGATGGTATTATTGTCGTGACCAGTCCGCAAGAACTGGTTTCAATGATTGTTGCCAAAGCTGTCAATATGGCCAAAAAAATGGCAATTCCAATTATTGGCATCGTCGAAAATATGGCATATTTTCAGTGCGATAACTGTTCTAAAAAGCATGCAATCTTTGGTGAATCTAATATGAATAAAGTGTCTAATGAATTTGGCTTACCAGTTATTGCTAAAGTGCCAATTGATCCTCAAATGTCAACTTTATGTGATGCTGGTAAAATTGAAACTTACCAGGCCGATTGGCTTGAACAGCTAGGCGTTATTTTAGCAGATTTAACAACGATTATTTCATAATCTGGGGGAAGTAATACGGTAATAATTGGTTTTTGCCAGTTTAAAAAGGTGTGTTTACACTATTATCTGTTAATACTGTTTAAGATAGTCGCTATTTTGTCGATATTATTGATATAGAGCGAAAAAATTATTTTAATGCTATTTTATAGTATTAACAGAATTATGATGAGGTAAATAATGGGCATTAAACCAATTATCATATCGATTATATTCTTTATAATTGGTGGATTTTATCATATGACTGGTGTCTATGTGATAAAAATGAAGAAAAGAAAGACCACTCGTCTTTTTTTTGTGATGACCGCCATTATATGGGCATGGGCATCGGCTATTTCTTTTGCAACAATTGCTAAAAGTCCTGAGATAAGCAGTATTTGGTTCCGCTTGTCAATAGTTGGCTGGGGCTTTTTTAATAGTGTTTTTTATCATTTTGCTTACTCATTAGCTAAGCCTGAAAAGAAAAAAGGATTACTATTTTATTTGTTGGTTTACACACCAGCCTTACTTAATTTAGCCTTCTTTTTATTGTCTAAACGAGTATCGCACCAATTTATCGCAGTTGCACTTACTGAGTGGGGTTGGACTTATATGGCACCAACTAGCATTGTTTCAAATTTTTTTATTATTTCGACAGTATTGTTTATTGGCGGCGCACTAATTGAATATGAGCGTTGGTATGGTAAAGATGAAAAAATTCGTCGACTCAACAAAAATAATCTCCTTGGTATTCTCGTTGGCGTTTTTTTGGTAATCGCTTTAATCCTCTACTTTGTCAGTACGATAATTGATTTTCCGATTATACAAGCCGTTGCTTTATCGTTGATCGTACCAATCGTCATGTTCTTTTATATTGTATTAAAGTACCGCTTTATAGATTCTAGCAGGCCGATTATTTCAAGTCAGTTGCTTGATGATGTGTCACTTGAAAAATTATTTGATTTGCTCGGCTATACCTATATTATGCTAACGCAAATTATCTTTGGTATGCACTTTTGGAACGACAAATATTCGCTTCAGCATGTCATTATACACTGTAGTTTAATATATTTAGTTGGGATATCACACTTTTTTATTAATCGATTTTTCAAACAGTCGAAATATAAATACTTTTTTGTGTCGATTGCTGCTTCGTTTATGATACTGTCTGACCTTGTCTTTCACGTCGAAAATAGTGGCATTACGATTTGGGCAATGTATTTTTTTGCTGCCATGGTAACTGCTGTATTTGATAGGCCACTTTATAGCCATATTGTTATCGGCACAATGATCGTCACCCAAATAGTCTATTTTAAATTTTCTTACAACAGTACTTTTTATGACTGGCGTTATTTTATAACTCGAATATTAGTAATAATATTAACTGGAATGGTAATACGGTTGATCAATAAATTATACTACAGCAAACGACACGAATCGACCTATCAATTTAATGTGCAAGAAACGTTAGCAGAATTATCACAAAATCTTGTCAATATCAATAGCCAAAACAAAGATAGCAAAATTCAAATGGTTCTCGCCGAGTGCAATCAGTACTTTGACAGTCAACAAGCTTATGTACTTATGTTTAATCCGGAAAAGGATAAGGTTTATATCGAGTATTTCCAACACGGAAGCAGTGAACAACAGAACTATAATAAAAGTTTGCCCGCCAATTTTTCTCACCTTATTGGAAAAAATCATTGGGGCGTTGATGAAATTCTGTCGCGCACACCAGTGCTTGTTAATGATATCGAGCGACTGCCTAAAGAAGCTTCGAACATTCAGTTAAACTTTCGAAAGCGCAATATGACGGCGTTTCATGCTTTTCCAATTACAATTGATGAAGATGTGAAGGGTGTACTTTTCTTTGAGTTTAACAGAGTTCAAAGTGATGATTCAGATCATTATTTTAAACAAGTTATTGCAAATTTAATTGGTGATGCTATTAAAAAAGTTTCTTACGAAGAGCGCTTATTTAGGTCAGCGCACATTGATATGGTCACCGGATTTTATAATCGCCTTTATTTTGTTGAACAACTTGAGCAAATTATTAACGAAAGTAGTGAAAATTTGCAGCATGCTGTTTTATTTATCGATATTGACAGTTTCAAAAGTATTAATGATGCGTTTGGTCATTCAATTGGTGATGAAGTATTACATCAGATCGCTGATATTATCAAAACACAATGCGATGAACGACATTTATTGGCGCGCTTTGGCGGTGATGAATTTGTCATAGCTTATACTGATATTACTGATCGGGCTGAAGTAGCAGTATTTGTTAATCAGATTTTAAGCGCTATTAATGCACCGCTTAAAATTGGTCGTTATGAATTTAGGCTAAGCCTTAGCATTGGTCTATCTTTTTATCCACAAGATGGTATCGATGTTGAGAGTTTGGTAAAAAATGCCGACTTAGCTATGTATGCTTCCAAGACACTTGGCAAAAATAGATGCTACTATTGTAATGATTTTGTTAAAAATCAGACGGCAGAGAATATTAATTATACGAATAAATTACTCGATGCATTAGCTAATGGCGAAATAAAACAAGTTTACCAACCGCAAATGGACATAGCAACTGGCAATTTAAGTGGCATTGAAGTACTATTGCGTTGGTATTCACCCGAATTTGGCGAAGTTCCACCTGCAAAATTTATTCCACTATTAGAACATATGGGGTTAATTGGCGAAGTTGGTGAATGGGTTATTGCTAATACGATTGAACAGCATCTTCAAATGATGGAGCGTGGATTACCAAAAGTTAGAATGTCGATTAACTTGTCGGGCGTTCAGCTGCATAATGTGTTATTTATCGATAAACTTAGTAAAATGATTGAAGATAAGGCGATAGAGCCGCAGTATCTCGAACTGGAAATATTAGAAAAATACATTATTGACCCGTCAAATTACGTGAGCAATAACTTTAAAAAACTCAAGGAAATTGGCTGTCTAATTGCAGTAGACGATTTTGGCGTCGAGTTTTCTTCTCTAAATAGACTTCAGGAATTGCCGATAGATAGATTAAAGATTGATCAGCGTTTTATTGAAGGTATCGGTGTTGATATAAAGAAAGAATCAGTCATTAAAATTATTATTGAATTGGCGGAAGAACTTGGCTTTAAATCAATTGCCGAAGGGGTTGAAACAGCCGAGCAATTTGCCTTTTTAAGAGATAACGGTTGTCAGGAAATTCAGGGGTTCTATTATAGCAAGCCGCTGCCTATTGATTTATTAGAAAAGTTTATAATTGAAAGCGCTGCATTGGTCAGCGGTAAAGTATCGAGTTAGAGGGAAATATGCCTTTAAAAGTGACATTGATTATAATTTTATATTTAGTCGTTGCCAGCGTATACAATATGTTAGGTGTATATGTTTTATCACTAGATGCGCGCAAGTCGGCAAATCGATTGTTTTTTGCTGCGAATATGGCGCTTTGTTTTTGGGCGCTTTGTTTTGGTATTAGAAATTTTAATATTACGAAAGAACTTAGCGGTTTAGTTACGCTTGTTTCGGTGTTTGGTTGGGGTACAATATTTAGTTTTATTTATCACTTTATAAAGACATTGCGCCACGGCGATAAAAAATACACTATTTGGTTCTATGTTTTGGTTTACGGTTCTGCACTGGTCAATATTATATTATTTTTAGTTGTGCCACTTCTAACTGGCGAGAAATCCAATATTGTTTATACTAGTTGGGGGTGGACCGCGCTTGCATCTGCACGTTTTAGAGAAGAGTATTACAATTTTTACTATGCTGTACTCAGTATTGCGACATTTAAAAACTTGTATTATTGGTACCAAGAAACCAAAGATGAAGCGCTTCGTTTTCGTATAAAATTACTGTCGATCTCGCTGATTGCTGTCGCTGTATTTGTCATTCCAACTGAAATAGTTATTAACCGCGTGTTGCAACAAAAGATAATCCAGCTTATGGCCGTTTGGATGATTATTCCAACGTTGACCATGTTTTACATGATACATCGCTATCGTTTTTTGTTCCCGAGCATTAAAATTAGTCACGATCAGATGCTCGATGAAAAACTGCGCAGAAAATTGTTTCGTTTTATTACTCATGTTTATCTATTTACATCTTGCGTTGTCTTTATTATGCACTATGCCAATGGTGGTTCAGGTTATGGTTACGCTCTTTATTGCTTGCTGATTTATCTACTGGGTATTGGTCATTTTTTAGTTAATAAATTTGCAAATAAGGTAAAAACACAGTATTGGTATTTGACATTGACAGCATCGGTTGTCATTGTAATTAGTACGGTTATCGTCCTTGAAAGTGGCTTTTTTATATTTTGGACGATGTATTTTTTCTATATTATGCTGACTGCTTTGCTTGACAAACCAATTTATCTATATTTTTTGTCTGTTGTGATGATTTTTGCTGAATTGGTACAGTGGATAGTACCTTCGCCGGCAGACAGTATCTTAGATTGGAAAGATCATTTCTTGCGTATTGTCATAATTATAATAACGAGCATTGTTGTACAATTAATTAGACAATTATCATTTAAAAAATATTATGAAATACTCGATCAAATTACTGCTCAAAAAACACTGACCAGTTTTTCAAAAGATTTTATCAGTATTACGAGTGCGAATAGCGCTGAAAAATTTCAGCGCTTGTTAATGCTTTGCAATCAAAAATTTGGTCACGATAGGACTTATATTTCTCAATTATCAGATGATAGTAGGTTTGTGTTGGCTTATTATGATGAAAGAGAAAAAATTAACCGCCCGCTACCTGGCAATGATAATATTTTATTGTGTGATCTGATTAATGTGCCATTAATTAAAGATAAATTACTCGCCAATGAAGCAGTGATTATAAAAGATCTTAACGACTACCGAAAAAATAATTTGGCCGTTGAAAAAGCAGTTGCCAATCGCGATGTCATCAATATTAGTGCATTTCCAATAGTGATCGACTGCGGGGTGATCGGCGCACTTGTCTTTGAGCGTGATGATTATATTGTTCAAGATGTTTTTTACAATTACAAGCGCGTATTTGCGACATTGGTTAGTGATGCCTTTAAAAAAATGTTTTACGAAGAGCAACTATTTAAAAATACACACTTTGATGAAGTAACAAATCTTTATAGTAGACGCCATTTTACTGAAACGATCAGCGAGCTTTTTAGAAAAAGCACTTCATCAGACCAGCATGCCATTTTATTTATTGATATTGATAATTTTAAAAGTATTAACGATACCTTTGGGCATTCAATAGGTGATGAGGTGTTGCGTAGCGTCGCAAAGATCTTAATGCAGAATAAACGCTTTAACGACATTGTCTCTCGGTTTGGTGGTGACGAATTCCTAATTGCGTGCCCTTCAATTCGAGATAAATACGAAGTCATTGCCTATGTTAAAAAGATGCTAACTTTGTTCGAAACACCAATTAATATTAGCCATTATGAATTTAGATTGGGTATTAGTATTGGCATAGCACTTTATCCAATAGATGGTTCTGATTCTGAAACACTGTTTAAAAATGCCGATTTAGCAATGTACGAATCGAAAAAACTAGGCAAACATCGCTTTTTCTTTTGTAACGAAATTGCCAAAGAGCGTGCGACCGAAAATGCTATTTACATTAATAAATTGCACGAAGCGTTTGAAAAAAATCAGTTCAAGTTGGTGTTCCAGCCACAAATGGATATTCGTAGTGGCAAAATTGTCGGCGCAGAAGCACTGCTGAGATGGTATTCACCCGAATTTGGTTTAGTTGCGCCCAATAAATTTATAAGTTTGTTAGAACAAACTGGTTTAATTAACGAAGTAGGGGCTTGGATAATTGAACAAGTTGCTGAACAGCAAATGAGGTTAGCCAAAATGGGACTTCCCAAACTGCGTTTTGCCATCAATATTTCGGTAGTCCAGTTACAAAACGATTTAGTTTTAAAGACTTTAAAATCAATTATTGACGATTATAATATCGATCCCAGTTATATTGAATTAGAGATAACCGAAAGTGTTGCGATAAGTGAAATGGCACACATTGTCGGTGTTTTAATGCAGATAAAATCAATGAGATACCAAATTGCAATTGATGATTTTGGGCTCGAATTCTCCTCGTTAAATCGCCTGCAGGCGATGCCGCTAGATCGTCTAAAAATTGACAAGAGCTTCATAGATGGCGTTGGTGTTGATGAAAAGCGTGAACGTATTGTTAAGGTCATTATTAACTTGGCAAAATCACTTGATCTCAGTTCAATTGCCGAGGGTGTTGAAAAAGCAGATCAACAACGCTTTTTGGTTGAAAACGGCTGTGATGAAATACAGGGCTACTACTATGCTAAACCAATGTCGATTGATGCGCTAGAAACCTTTGTGCGTAAAAACAGCTAAAAGAGGCTTGACCGTGTTTTAACCCCTGATTATTCGCGTGCTGTTGTGTATAATCTAGAATAAAGTGTTTTTTCATTAAAGAAGCACTTTTTTTAATGCTTTTTTTCACACCTGAAATATGTTAAACTAAACATGTCATAACAACTTTGTTCAGTTGGTAAACAAAGTCAACAGGAGCATTTAATGAAACGCGCCATACATATATTTTATAAAGATCTCAATTTTCATTATGGCTTACATGACGTTGCCAAAACTCATCGCGTTTTGCCCTTATTTTTATGGTCTGAAAAGCTCAATCAAGATGTTGATCAAACGCCTTCAACAGGCTATCGGCTCAGTTGGGCACGTGCCTTTAATCGCCAGCTACTACCTGACAATGTCAATTTATTAGTGGTATCAAACATCGAAGAAATTGTCAATTTGGCGATGCTCTATCAGGTGCAAACGGTTACCATGTTACATCATTATGAACCGCGTGAAGTGGCCTTTCAAGAGGCACTTAAACAGGCTTTAGCAGAGGTCAATGTCACTTTAAAGCTATATAAACTCTATACGTTATTATCACCTAGTGCGGTACTAAAAAAAGATGGTTCGCCTTACGCTGTCTTTACGCCTTACTATAAAAAATGGCGTCAACTGTTAAAGGTGATCAAGGTCGAAAAAAGTGACATTCAGTGGGTTGAACAACCAATTACACCGCAGCTTAAAAGCCCAGACTACAACAGTACAATTCAACAAGATTTTAACTATTGGCAAAGCTTTGTCAATGGCGGCTATACGCACTATATTAAACAGCGCGATTTTCCGGCTGAAAATGCCACATCACATTTATCAGCGCTACTTAATCACGGTGTTATCAATGTACATGATGTATTAAAAACACTGGTCAATTTACCCTATGATGACAATATTGAAGCAGTTATCAGGCAATTGGCCTGGCGCGATTTTTTTATTGGCGTACTGAAACATCATCCTCAAACAGTGCGACAAAATTACAATCGTCGCATTGCGATTGCGTGGTCAAATCGGGCGATGGACTTTCAAATTTGGTGTGAAGGCTGCACTGGCTATCCGTTAATTGATGCCGCCATGAAAGACCTCTATAAAACAGGGCGCATGCACAATCGCCTACGCATGGTAGTGGCGGCCTTTTTAACCAAAGATTTATTGATTGATTGGCGTGAGGGGGCACGTTGGTTTAAAGAACATTTAATCGACTACGATTTAGCACTTAATGTTGGCGGTTGGCAGTGGTCAGCGTCAACTGGCGCTGATGCCGCACCTTATTTTCGTATTTTCAACCCAACAAAACAAAGCGAAAAGTATGATCCAGCGGGTGTCTATATCAAAACACATATTGCTGAACTACAGCATGCACCAATAAAAAAGATTCACTTTCCGCAAAAATACGGCATTCCTTATATTGCGCGTTGCGTAGACCACGCAGCTGCGCGCAAGTACTTTTTAGAGAATGTAAAAATAACCCCCAAATAACTGGGGGTTTTCAACTTTTTCACTTTATTACTATGTTCCAAGATAAGCAGCTTTGACATTTTCGTCATTCAGTAAGTCTTGCCCCTTGCCGCTGAGCGCAATGCTGCCGGTTTCAAGTACATAGGCATAGTCCGATATTTCTAGGGCGACTTTGGCATTTTGCTCGATAAGCAAAATGGTAACGCCTTCTTGATTGATTTGCTTGACGATATCGAAGATATCTTTGACAATTAAAGGGGCTAAGCCAAGTGACGGTTCATCCATCATCATCAGTTTGGGCTTTGTCATTAGGGCGCGACCTACGGCAAGCATTTGCTGTTCACCGCCGCTCATGGTACCTGCCATTTGCGTTTCGCGCTCTCTTAAGCGCGGAAACAGTTCAAATACCCAATCAATGTCGTGGTTGACTTCGCTTTTATTCTTGCGCAGATAAGCGCCCAATATCAAATTTTCTTTGACAGTTAAGTTGGGAAAAATACGTCTACCCTCTGGTGATAGTGCAATGCCAGCTTTGACAATTGATTTTGTTGGCAGTTTGGTAATATCTTGCCCCATGTAAGTAATCGTACCACTGCTGGCGCTTTCCAAGCTCATTATCGCCCTCAATGTCGTGCTTTTGCCAGCGCCGTTGGCGCCGATTAAGCTGACAATTTTGCCTTGTTCGACATTTAACGAAATACCTCTGAGGGCGTGAATGCCGCCGTAATAGACGTGTAAATCATCAATTTTTAACATTAGTCCACCCCCAAGTACGCTTCGATAACCTTTGGATCATTTTGAATTTCTTCGGGATTGCCTTCGGCGATGGTAACGCCGTAATCAAGTACATATATTTTTTCGCAAATGCCCATGACAACTTGCATGTGGTGTTCGATCATCAGTATTGATAAGTCAAAGTCATCTCTAATCTGGTGGATAAAATCCATTAATTCATGTGATTCTTGCGGATTCATACCAGCAGCTGGTTCATCTAATAATAACAATTGTGGATCAGTTGCCAAAGCACGCGCAATTTCTAATTTACGCTGTTTACCATAGGGCAAGTTGCTTGATTTTTCGTTGACTAAATCGTCGAGGCCAACAGCTTTAAGCAGCTGGTGCGATTTTTCCAGCATTTGCTTTTCTTCACGGCGATAGCGCGGCAAAGTGATTACCGCTTCAGCCAGCGAAGATTTAAGTCTTAAATGGTTGGCGATTAGCACGTTGTCAAGCACGCTTAAATCTTTGAACAGTCTAATATTTTGAAAGGTTCGGGCGATACCCAACTTTGTGATATTATGTGACTTAACGCCCTTAATTGATTGGTCCTTGAAAAAAATATCACCACTGGTTGGCGTATAGACGCCGGTAATCATATTAAATGCCGTCGTCTTACCGGCGCCATTTGGGCCGATTAAGCCGACGATTTCATTTTTTGCCACTTTAATCGATAGTTTAGAAACTGCCGTCAGTCCGCCAAATTGCATGGTGACATTATCGGTTGATAAAACAGACATTAGGCACCTCCTTTTGCTTTTTTGCTAAAGCGCTTCGGGAAGTTAAATAATTTTTCCCAAGTAAATTCTTCGCGCCCCATCAACCCCTTTGGATAGAACAGAATGACCGCCATCAGTAGCGCTGCAAAGACAACCATGCGCATACCAGGAATAGCGGGTAGTTGTAGTGAGCCAATAGTAATGGCTTCATCTAAAAAGCGCATCTGTTCAAGTGCGAAAGTGACAATTACAGCTGATAACACAGAACCAGTAATACTGCCAATGCCGCCGAGCACGACAATTAATAAAATATTAAAGGTCATAATAAAACGGAACATCAGCGGGTCAATAGTACTGATTAAATGACCGAGTAGTCCACCACCGACGCCGGCGAAAAACGATCCGATAATAAAGGCCATCATTTTGTGTTTAAATAGATTAATACCCATTGATTCAGCGGCAATTTCATCTTCGCGAATTGCTTTAAAAGCGCGGCCATAACTACTGCGTGTCAGCATAATAATAAAGACAATTGTAAAGATAGCAATGCCCCAGCTCCACCAAATATTGGTATATTCGGTAATGTTTTTTAAACCGAGCGGGCCATTGGTCACACTCTGACTAGCGGTAAAGATAACGCGCACAATTTCACCAAAGCCAAGCGTAGCAATCGCCAGGTAGTCATCGCGCAAACGCAAAATGGGCGCACCGATAATAAATGCAACAAGTCCAGCAGCACAGCCGCCAAGTATTAATGCAATTGGAAACCATACCTGTACGTTTGCTAAAAAGGGCACAATTGGCACTAAGAAGAAGTTCTGTTGTTTAATAGCAGGTGACATTGTCAGCAGTACTGATGTATAGGCGCCAATTGCCATAAAGCCGGCGTGGCCAAGTGAAAACAGCCCAGTAAAGCCGTTGATTAAATTCATGCTAAGCGCCAGCACAATGTAAATACCCGCTAAATTTAAGATGCGTAGTTGATATTTGTCTAATGCGCCATTTAAAATGGCGAGTACGATTAAGGTTACAATTATCAAACCAATCGATAAGAGAAGATTTCTATATTTTTTCATATTACACCTTCTCCGTTAAGTTCTTGCCCATAATACCAGTTGGCTTTACCAATAAAATAATGATTAATAAAATAAAGGCAAAGGCATCGCGATAAGCCGAGAGGGCGGGGAATAATGCCACTAATAATATTTCGAGTAGGCCCAATAAAAAGCCACCGATAACGGCGCCTTTAATGTCGCCAATGCCACCGATAACAGCGGCGATAAAACATTTTAGACCGGGGATAAGCCCCATAACTGGCAATAACTGCGGGTATTTAAAACCCCACATTATGCCACCAAAACAGGCCAGTGCCGAACCAATTGCAAATGTTATCGAAATAATGGTATTAACGTTGATACCCATCAGACGCGAGGCTTCGTAGTCACGCGAAACAGCGCGCATTGCCATGCCTGTTTTAGTATGATTGACAATATAAAGCAGAATAAAGAGCAATATTAATGTTACTATTGGAATAAAAAATGTAACAGACACAATTGAAATATCACCAATTTTAATAACTTTGCTAAATATATCGGGTACTGGAAAGGCCTTTGGACGACCACCAAAGACGACGATACCCAAGTTTTGTATAAAGAAAGATGCACCAATCGCTGAAATCATAACAGAAATGCGCGGTTGGTTACGCAGTGGTGCATAGGCTACTTTTTCAACTGCCATACCAAAAAAAATTGTGATGATAATCGCCAGTAATACGGCAATATACCAAGGCATGACGAAAAAAGTGCCTGACATTAAATAAAAAGCCATATAAGTTCCGACCATAAAAATTTCACCATGGGCAAAATTGATCAGTCGCAAAATACCATAGACCATCGTGTAGCCGATGGCCAGTAGTGCAAACACGCTACCAAGCGAAATGCCATTGGCAAGGTGTTGTAAAAACGTACTGAAACTCATCGTTGCCATGTAATACTCCTAATTATTATAAAAGGCAAAATGGCATATCATTTTACACATTTTGCCTTTAGCCCCACTTATTCACGTATCAGCGAGAATAAGTGGGGTTAGCTATATCAGTTTACAATTATTTAATCGGTTCAATAATTGTCTTATAAACAAACTTGCCGTCTTCAACTGTTTTGAGAATAGCGCTTTTAACAGCATCGCCGTTTTCGTCTAAGCTGATCATACCAGCAGCGCCGGGGTAATCAGTAGTTTTTGCCAATGCATCACGAATGGCAACTGGGTCAGTTGAACCAGCGCGTTCGATAGCGTCTAAAATAACTAAATAAGCGTCGAAAGACAGTGCTGTAACAGCGGCTGGTTCCTTGTCATATTCAGCACGATACTTATCTAAAAATTCTTTTGACGTATCGGTAATTGGCACTTCTGAAGCAAAGAATGTCGAGAAAGTTGCACCATTGACAGCATCGCCACCAATTTCTAAGAATTCAGGAGTCTCCCAAGTGTCGCCACCGATAAATTTAATATCGATACCTTGCTCTTTGGCCTGTTTAATCAAAAGTGCTGATTCAGAATAGTTACCAGGGGCAAAGATAATATCGGGATTAGCAGCAGCAACAGTTTGCAATTGTGCCGTAAAGTCTTGGTCACCTGTATTGTAATTGGCAACCGCCACGATGGCATTTTCATCGCCAGTTAATTCTTTAAAGGCGTCGGTAAAGAACTTGGCTAAACCAACTGAATAGTCGTTTGAAATCTCTTGAATAATAGCGGCTTTTTTGGCGCCTTCTTTATTAAAGGCGTAGTTGGCCATGACGACACCTTGGAAAGAGTCGATAAAGCAAACTCTAAAGTAGTAATCGTTGCCTAAAGTAACGAGCGGATTTGTACAAGATGCGCCAACAGCAGGCACTTTACCATCCATTGCAATTGGGCCAGCAGCCATTGAGAAAGATGAGCCCCAAGAGCCGATAATGGCGTTTACTTTTTCTTTGTTGACTAAGCGCGTTGCAGCATTAGCGGCTTCAACTTTGTCAGACTTATTGTCGACGATTACCAGTTCAACTTTTTTGCCAAGTACTTCAGGATACAGTTTATTGGCTAATTTAACACCTTCTACTTCCATGGCACCGCCGGCTGCATTTGCACCTGTCATCGGTTCAAAGACACCAATTTTGATGATATCAGATTCGGCTTGCGCAGCGTCGGTTTTTTCAGAGGATTGATCAGTTTGATCTTGACTTTGTGGTGCACAGCCAATTAAAGAGAATACCATCGTTAAAACAATTGCCCAAATAAGTAGTTTTTTCATGTGATCTCCTTTCATTACAGATGCGATAGTTATTGTTTAAAATATTATAATATCTATTTCATTGTATTGTCAAATTGTATTATAGTCAACCGAATTTATAAAAATAAATATTAATTTTTGTTATAAAGCTGAAGGCAGATGTTTTTTAATGCGTTTGGCTTCAATAAAGTGACTTTACTAATTGTCTAAATTCGGCTAAAATTAGAAGCGAGGAGGAAATTATGAAAATTGTTATATTAGATGGCTACGCCTGTAATCCGGGCGATTTGTCTTGGCAGCGTTTAGAAGAATTAGGTGAATTGGTCGTTTATGATCGGACGCCGCCAGAACTGATTAACCAGCGCATAGCCGATGCCGAAGTGGTGCTCACCAATAAGGCGCCGATAGATGCTGATGCATTAAAACATGCGCCAAAGTTAAAGTATATTGGCGTTTTGGCGACGGGTTACAATATTATTGACATTGAGGCAGCACGCCAACATGGGGTCGTTGTGACGAATGTTCCCGATTATAGCGCCGATACAGTTGCTGAAACGGTATTTGCTTATTTACTTAAAATTTATCATGAGGTTGCCTTGCACAGCGCGTCGGTTAAAGTGGGCGATTGGACAAATTGCGCCGATTTTTGTTATTGGAAAACGCCTCTTTTTGAATTGGCAAATAAAACGATTGGTATTGTCGGTTATGGCAAAATTGGCCGGCGCGTAGCGACAATAGCCAAAGCGTTTAAAATGCAGGTTTTGATCTTTCATCATAATACGGCGGCTGGCACAGAAAAAAATGGTGTCAAATTTGTTTCTTTTGAGCAGTTATTAAGCGCATCCGATATAATAACGTTGCATATTCCACTATTTGAAACAACCAGAAACATAATCGATAAGGTGGCAATTAGCAAAATGAAGGATGGTGTCATATTAATCAATACGGCGCGTGGGCCACTCATTGATGAAAAGGCTGTTGCAGCTGCATTAAACGATGGTAAAATTGCACATTTGGCGGTCGATGTCGTCTCACAAGAACCGATTCCAGCAGATAATCCACTATTGCTGACGCCCAACACATTAATAACACCGCACATTGCCTGGGCACCCTACGAAACAAGAGTGCGTTTAATTGATGTGGTAGCAGATAATATCAAAGCATTTTACGATGGCAATGTGGTCAATCAAGTTAATTAAGAATTAAACGTATGATTATTCACTATTTAATTATTAAGACCTAGAAGGAGGTCGTTTTGGAACTAACCCTTAAAGAGATGCAGCTGCTGGCAAAGTATGTCAATGGCAATCAATATAATTTTTTTGACGATTTGCCAAATATAAAAGGTGAGGGTTCAAAAGAGAGCCTACTTAGTAAAGGTGTTTTAAAAGGAGATGCTTTAAGTGATGCAGTTGTGTCTTTGTTAGACTGTTTGGCCAATCCGCAAATTGTTGCTAAATTTCGTTTAACTCAGCTTGAAGTCAATATGCGTAAGCGAGTTTATAAAAAAGATCATCGTCAGGTTTTGGTTGAATTTCATAGAGAAATGGTTATTCTTTCGCCCTTTGAAAGTGAAGTAGAGTCGGTTAGGGTAGAAATTGCCAATCATACGGGCGTATCGTTCCAAAAACACAGTCAATTAAAACAGGTATTGACAGGTGACGAGTTACTTACGCTAATGGCACTGGCAGATTGGTTGCGTCGCGTTGCACTAATGGAACTCGTCAATCAAGCGGCGCCCAAAAAATTGACGATAGACGATTTAGTAAGTTTTATGGCAATGCCGCTTAAGTTGGGTTTACTTGCTCAAACAATTGATATGACACATTTGACAGTACCCGATAGAGCGACAATTGAAAAAGCATTAGCTGGTCTACAGCAAAAACGGCTTGTTGAAGCGTATCAGCCCCAAATTGTAATTGATAAGTCGACAATACTACTGGCGATTAACTTTTTGGTGCCGAATATGACAATTGCCTTAGAACTATACGATTTAACCGATCAAAAACGCATTTTAACGGCGCGGGAGATGATCTTGCAAGCGTCGCCTAAAGATGCGCTTAGTTTCAGTGCTTCAACTGCTGGCTTTGCCGTTGAGAGCGTGACAGGCGGGCAAGTTACCGAAAAAATTATGGCTTATCTGAGCTGTCCGCAGCTCAATGCACAAAAACAAAATTAATGAGTGCAATCGACAAATCTCGTGTCTACATTAAAAAAAGGCTGTTTCATTAAGTTTTCTCCTTAATAAACAGCCTTTTCTAATGCTTTTTTAGCATGTTATAAAATGACTATTCTGTAGCTTCTTCGCTAGCTTCAACAGCTTCTTCAACAGCTTCTTCAACTTCCTCAGTATCGGTCTCTTCAATCTGTAGTTGAGCTTCTACCAGCGATGCGATGGTCGTTTCAGGGTCATCTAAAAATTTAATACCTTCGTAACCTGTTGCGTTTAAATCAGCAACCGTAAAGACATCACCGACTTGCATATTGCTAACATCAACTGAAATATTGTCGATTAAGTCTTTTGGGAGCGCCTCGATCATGAGTTCGTGCGCAACTTTTTGTAGTACGGTATTTTTAGCAAAGCTTTCTTCGCCTTCAAAGCTGATTGGCAGTGCAATTTTAATTGATTGACCTGCACTTAGGTGTTGAAATTCGATGTGCAAAATATCGTCTTTAATAACATCTCTTTGTAAGTTTTTAATAATTGCCATTTCCTCAGTGCCATCTAAATCGAGCGTTAATTTGGCGCCGCTACCATGTGCCTTGACAAATTTTGAGATTTCGCGCGCATCTAATGACAGACTTGTGCTGTCAAAGTTAACGCCATATAATACGGCTGGCACCCAGCCTTCTTTACGCAATTTTTTAGTGGCGTTTGAACCGAGATCGGTTCGTTTAACTGCTTTAATAATACTTTTCAAAATGATTACCTCCACTTTATCTAATACTGCCAACGAATACAGCATTACAATACTGATTTATACGTACTCTTTAATTTATCAAAGAAATTGGCTTACGTCAACATCTTTGAGCTAAAATGTCGTGCTTTTACAATATATTTTTGTTCTTAGCAGATTTGAAAAACGATTGTTCAATTAGGTCATTTAAAGTCATCGGTTTGTAGAAATAAAATCCTTGAAGTTCGTAACAATTCATATCGGTTAAAAAATCTATTTGCTCAGGTGTTTCAATTCCTTCGGCAATAATGCTTAGATTTAGTCGTTTGGCCAAACTAATCATCGTTTCCAAGATAGATTCGTCGCGACGATTGACGCCAATGCCCTTGACAAAGGACATGTCGAGTTTGATTTTATCGATTGGCAGTATTTTTAAATAATTGAGCGATGAGTATTCAATGCCGAAATCGTCAACAGTTATTTTAACGCCCAAGCTAATCAACTCGCTAAGTCGTGATGTCGCCAAGGCAACTTGTGAAACTAAAACGCTTTCAGTTAATTCTATTTCAAGTAATTTTGGATTGAAATTGTATTGATCAAGTGCATTTTTGATACTGAAATAGAGGTTTTCATCGGCCATTTGGACAGCTGAAATATTAATTGCTAAACTGAGCGATAAACCGTATTCGCAGTTTGTTTTGCTAATATCGGCGATTGATTGCCTGATGACGTATTCGCCAATTTCGATGATCTGTTTTGAATATTCGGCTACATTAATAAAGTCAGAAGGTTCTATTAATTGACCGTCGTGTTGCCATCTGACAAGCGCTTCTAAACCAATAATCTGGAAATCGTCTCCCTGCATTTTAACTTGTGGTTGATAGTAAATTAGTAATTCCTCATTTGCCAGAGCATGCTTTAATGAGTTTATTGTACGAAAGCGATCGCGTAGTTCTTTTTTGTATTCGGGACGAAAACTCAAAAACTTATTTTTACCTAATTTTTTTGCTTCACGACAAGCGATTTCAGCATAGTTAATTAAACTCTCGGCAGAATCGCCATGCTGCGGAAACAGTGCGATACCAGCTGTAAAGAAAAGTGATAGCGTTAAATTGTCATAGAGTCGCGCGATGCTCAAAACTTCAAATAGCTGTGTTAGTTCTTCTGATATTTCATTGACATTGTTGTAGTTTTCAAACAATATAACAAAATGATCACCCGATAGTCGTGCCAACATTTTTTTATCACCATATTGTTCGCGCAGAACAGAAGCGATTGTAATCAATATGTTATCGCCAAATTTGTGACCGAGGTTATCGTTGAGATTTTTAAAATTGACAACGTCTAAAAAAATAACGGCGTGTGTCGCTGAAAAAAAGGTCTTTTCAAATAATTTATCGAGATAGTTAGTGCAACTCGTCCGATTACTTAAGCCGGTTAGTGCATCTTGATAAGCCAATTCTTTGATTTTCTTTTCCATTTTATTGCGATGTTGTAACTCGCGTTTAAGTTGCTGGTTATAGGTATTTAAAATTTCTGTTTTATGCATTAGATTTTGGGTGCGTATTTTTATTTTATCTTCTAACTCACCGTAGGCAGTTTTAATTTCGTTTTCATGCATAACGCTCTCTGTTTTATCGCGGAAAATATAACAGCAGGCGTAGTCTTGACCAAAACGGTCGTTTAATACGCGTTTGTCGTAGTTGTAATAGCGCACGTCTTTTGTTTCTGTGTTAGTAACGATGATCTGTTGTTTTTGAGGGGCGCTTGTAATAATTTTATCGTTTGAATTAAAGTTGGTAAAATCGGTGTTATCTTTGAATTCATCATCAATTGCTAAACTGTCAAACAATAGGGCAGCGGCATTGTTAAAATAGGCGACTTTGCCTGAATTTTCGGTTAGGATAATTGCCTCTTTACTGAAGTCGGTCACACTCTTAATGACAGAAAGCGAGTTGACGCTGTAATAGTTGAAGCGATAAACAGAATAACTTGCCAGTGTTGCTGGTATTATGGGAAAAATTGCAGCCAATGGCAAGATATGATAGTTTTTCACCAATGGTATAATGACATCTGTCGATAGTGAGGCTAAAAATGTTATTGCAATACCCAAAGATATAACTTTATAAAGCGACAATAATCGCTTATTGCTGGCACTGTTGAGTACTTTGAAAGAGAAATAGAACATGGTAATAAAAAAGGGTGTAATAAAAAAGTAATAAAAGCGTTCGGGCGCAAGTTGTAAATTGGGGATTACGTAAACCCAACCCAAGCGGGTCATTTGAATGCTATTTGGGCCATAAGGGCTTACAAAGAAAATGATTGCCGAATAGCCGAAAGAGAGCAAATAGGCCAAGTAAATTGGTGTACGTGGTATTCTTTTTAGCGGTGTAACGGCATTTGAAAGCAAAATGTAAAAAAATAAGATCGTCGGATACGTTAAATTACAAAAAAATACCGCTATGTTACGTATAAAAAGCGCCGTTTCAACAGAAGTTGTAACGTTTAGAGCAGCATTGGCAATGTTCCACAATGAAAAAATCAACATAAGCACAAAATGAATTTGCTTGACGTTGTTTTTTTTGTCGGTGACGAGCATTGCCATGCCATTTCCAAATAGAGCAACTGCTGTAAACATCGATAGTATAAACATTAAGTTGATTTCTGGAACAGACATAAATACACCTTAGACTAATTTCAAGTGAATTTGTTTATAAAAAAATGCCGCTAATAATCTGGGGTTAATACATTTTGTGTCTAATGATTAAGAAATGTTTTATTAACAAAATCTTATCATATTTATCGATTATCATCAAGCCGAGTTGCCTAAAAATATTCACAACTATGTATTTGATATTCACAAATTATTCGAGATGTTGATATAATACTTGAAAATATAAGTTACAAGCGATACAATAAGTGACAAGAGAAGAGAAGAACTGGTGGTGTTATGTTGCGCATTGTAAGAGCATTTGAGAGATTTACTGGCGTATTTTACATCTTGACAATTTCATTACTGCTGACGTTTGATAAAATGCAGTTTAGCTATTTGATCTTTTGCCTTTTGACAAATGTATATTTAGCTTATCGCGTCAAAAAATTCACATTTTTAAGGCGGTCACTAATTGTCTTAGTAATAGGACGCTTCGTTTTGATGGGGCAGGCCTTCGTCAGTATGTATTTAAAATTATTCGATATAGTTCCCGATCTCAATTTGTATAACACGGTGGCCTTAACTATTTTGGTTGTCGCCAACATCTGTTATACCTTGTCAATTATTGGCTATTTCTTTGAATTGACCAAGAATTGGAATAAGTTTCAGTTAATGATTGATATTATATTCTTTATTTTTGGGGCATCATTTTCGCTTTATGTTATCTTTTTGAAAAAGATGGTTTTAAATATTTCAGCGTGGAGTATTGATTTAATTATTCTATTACTCTTGGCTGGTGGCACAGTTATTTTCGCGCTGTTGTTTATCATAATTTTTAAAGACGCCAGTGTTAAAAAATCTGCTTTCAAGCAATTGTTTATCATTGGTTACATTGTCAACTTTATGGCAGATGGCATTTTAATATTTGATTATTATTTAGGCATGGGCGGTCAGCTGTTGGCCTTGCGCAACGTCTTTATTTGTACGACGGCAATTGCGTTCGTCTTGGGAATAAAGTCGGTTTCTGGCACGAAAGAAGAAGAATTGTTGCCGAGCGGCGAACTAGACTTTACCAAAGTCAGTTTTAATCGCTCTTATCTATTGAGCCTAGCGGCGGGAATTCCAATTATATTATACATGTTGATAGCGAATAGCATTATTGAGGTGACATATTTTTTAATTGTTGGGTTGCTTTATTTTTCAGTTAGTATTATTCATCAAAAGTCACTTGTTTCAGATGAGTTAATCGTGCGCGAAAACAAGGTTAGAAAACAATTAGAAGATATGGTGCTACAGAAAAAACTTCAGTTGGAACACGCCAATAAAATTTTGCATCTGACATCCGAAATGGACAGTCTGACAAAGTTAAATAATCGCGATTTCTTTTTTCGGTATGTGTCAGATTTGATTGCTACGCCAGACACATCTTTTTCAGTTTTTTATCTTGACCTCGACAATTTTAAGATAATCAATGATTTACATGGCCATCACATAGGTGATAAGGTACTAGTTGAAATAGCAAAGCGCTTTAGCAGTTATAATATGTCTGATTTTGTCATATCACGTATGGGTGGTGATGAATTTTCGCTGATTTATGGCCGAACAGATGAAGAAAGTTTGCATTGGGCTAGCCGCGAAATAATCAATCAAATTACACAACTGGTAGAAGTAAATGAACTTAGTTTTAGGGTAGGTGTAAGTATTGGTATCGCGCGTTTTCCACAAGATGCTGACACTGTTGACGACTTGTTAAAATACTCTGATGCGGCAATGTATCATGCCAAGTCGGCCAAGACTGGCGAAAAATATTACCTTTATTCACATGATTTGTTTTTGCAACTCGATCGCAAAAATCGCATTGAATTACTCTTGCGCAGTGTAAATATAGAAAGTGATTTTGAATTGTATTATCAGCCAGTCGTCAACCCGATGAACAATACGTTATTTGGTTGTGAAGCGCTATTGCGCTGGATTCATCCGACAGAGGGAAATATATCGCCAGCCGACTTCATACCAATTGCTGAAGAAATTGGTTTGATTTACGAATTGAGCAAATGGGTCATTGAAGAGGTCGTTGAACAAATGTTAAAATGGCGCGAAGCGTATGCTTTCGACATTAGGATAGCAATTAACTTGTCGCCCAAATTATTTGTACATGAACAGTTTTTAGAGCATATTCAAACACTTGTTAAAAGTACAGTGATCAAACCACAAAATTTAGTCTTTGAAATAACTGAAAATTGTGCTATGATGCCATCTTTATTCGTAAAAAATGCCTTGACGACACTATCTGAAATGGGCGTTAATATTTCAATTGATGATTTTGGTACGGGTTATGCATCACTTAGCTATATTAAACGTTTCAAATTTGATGCAATAAAAATTGCGCGGCCGTTGATTGAAGATATCGAAGAAAATCGCAATAATTATGTGATTGTAAAGACGATTATTCTAATGGCGCGTGGATTAAAATTAACAATAGTTGCTGAAGGTGTTGAAAACAAAGCTCAGTTAGAGATATTAAAGCGCCTGGGATGTGATTTAGTTCAAGGGTTCATTTATAGTAAGCCGCTGCCGAAAGAACAATTTGAAATTACTTTTTTAAAAAATCAGGAGGTTAAACTAAAGTGAGAAAATACTTTTATTTGCTATTTATTAACCTTTTGATTATGATGCTGTTTGTCACATTGTATAATCACAGTGCGTTATATCTAAATATCTTTGTAGCTGGCATTTTATTGTTAAGCGCAATTTTGATGGCGCGTTATTCAGATAAAAATAATTTGTTTTACGGTTTAGACAGGCTTCTTTATACCGCAACTTTGCTCTTGGCGACAATAAAAATTGTCGCGTTAGTTTACTACTATCTCGACGGCAAAAACGATTATGACAATTTAGTTTTTTTGTGTTTTTACGGTATCCAAATTGTCATCATTTGCTATACTTATTTTATGTTTTTAATAAAAATATCGCATCATTGGAATAAAAAACAGTTGATATTAGATTTTTTTATTCAGACTTATTATTACGCTGGATTAAGCATTGTCATTTTTTTTAATAGATATAATGCGTTATTGAATTTTCAGCAGCTTCTCTTTTTATCACTCTCATTTATTTTATTTGTCGCTCTGGCAGTCACCATGGTTATGATCATGATTTCGGTGACCCAAATTAGATTACGCCGTTATTTGGTTTATATTATAGCTGGTTTTTGTTATGTCTTGTTTGCATTTAGTTTATATTTAGCCGATTTTTTTGGCGTGGTAATCGATTTGGCGTGGGCGCAATTATTTGTCGTTTTGGGTGCTATCAATATGGTGATAGCCATCGCTTTTAAAAGAGATTATCAAGTAGACGACGTCCTGCCAGATGACGTCGATAAATTTCCAGCTAATTTCGGAAAAATAAATTATACCTGGCTTATTTTTGCAATTCCAGTCGTCTTGTATGTGATGCACAGAATATATTTATATCAGATGGTGATCTTTTTACTAGGCATTACTGTCTATCAATTTGCCAGTTACTATTTGCAAAGTGGTGTCAAAGTTGAAATATTGCTTGCAAAGGAAATTGACATGAAGCGCGAGCTTGAGCGAAAAGTTGAAAATCGCACTGAAGAATTGCGAAAAGTTAATAACGAACTGAAATTGCTCACAAAATATGACGCCTTAACTGGCTTATACAACAGAAGTTATCTCTTTAAAGTGATTGAAGCAAAAATTTTGCAAGGGCAGCCGTTTTCATTGCTCTACATTGATCTTGATCACTTTAAAGTGATTAATGATATTCATGGTCATGGTATCGGCGATGAAGTTTTAAAGACCATGGCGAATAGATTTAAAGGCCTACGTGCTGATGGCATTTTTATCTCGCGTATTGGTGGTGATGAATTTGCGATACTGACGACTCATGTCGATCATCATTCGCTGCAACAATTAAGTGAAGCGCTTATTGGCATTGTACGACGTCCGATTTCAGTTGATCTGCTCAATTTAATGGTCGGTGTAAGTATTGGCATAGCGCTGTTTCCAAATGATGCACAAGACGCACAAGAATTAATGAAATACGCTGATATTGCAATGTATCAGGCGAAAGCGGGCGCCCAAAAAGAAAAATACGTCTACTATTCTGAAAAGCTCATTAGCCACATTGAGCGTCGTAACAGAATAGAGGATTTATTGAAAGATATCAATATGGATTATGCCTTTGAAATGTATTATCAACCTGTTGTCAACTTAGAGACACGTCAAATAATAGGCGTTGAGGCCTTTATACGCTGGAAGCATGCAGCGATGGGGTTTATCTCGCCTTCAGAGTTTATTCCGATCGCGGAAAATAGCGGTTATATTTATGATATTAGCAATTGGATCTTTATTCAAGCGATGACGCAGATAAAAGTGTGGAACGAAATTTATGATCGGCGTTTAAAAGTAAGTATTAATTTATCGCCGACCATTATGAACCGCGTACAATTTATATCGGCATTTGAAAGTATTTTTGAGCAAATTGACTTAGAACCTGAGCTGGTCGAGTTAGAAATAACAGAAAATCCAACGATGTTTACATCGGATTACTTAGTGGATATCTTTAAAAGTTTACGCAAAATTGGTGTGTCGTTGGCAATTGACGACTTTGGTACAGGTTATTCATCACTTAGCAACTTAAAGAAATACGATGTCAACTGTCTTAAAATCGCCAAAGTGATCATCGATAATATAGAGCATAACAATGATGATTTGCTAATTGTCAAAGCGATTATTATGATGGCAGAGGGGCTTGGCCTAGATGTTGTTGCCGAAGGTGTTGAAACCGAAGGCCAACTCGAAATACTAAAAGAACTAAAATGTCTTAATTTTCAAGGCTTTGTTTATGATAAGGCACTGCCAGCTGAAAAACTAGAAGAAAACTATCTCGCGTAATGCCTACTTTTCGTAATTATCCCTTTCAATAAGTCGTTTTATTTCATTTATATCTTGTGAGTAGGCAATTGCAAGCATTAATTTTATGCGTGCTTTTTGACCATTTAAATTCGACGCAAAAATCGCCCCCATATCCTTTAATTGGCGGCCACCACCGACGTATCCGTAACTATCGAGTACGCGCCCAGTTGGGCAACGCGACACGATGACAACGGGCAGTCCTTTGTCGATGGCACGTTTGATACCACTGACCATTTTGGGCGGCACATTACCACGCCCCATCGCTTCAATGACAAATCCTTCGGCACCGATATCGATGAGATGTTGTAGTATTGTGTCATCCATGCCGAGTGCTGTTTTAATTAAATACACACCATCTGACAAGCCATCAATTTCGATGTGGTGGTGTTTATATAAATTGCGATAATAAATAACTTGATCGTTGTCGACGATGCCCAGTGGTCCGAATTCGATGCTTCTAAACGTATTCAGTGCCATGGTATGCGTTTTTGTCGTTTCAAGTGCACTGTTAATATCGTTGTTCATGACGATTAAAACACCACGATTGCGCGAATTATCACTGGCGGCTGTACAGATGGCAGCCGATAAATTAGCCGGGCCGTCGTAACCTAGTTCAGAAGCGTTGCGCATGGCAGCTACTAACACGATTGGTTTAGCACTTTTGAGAGATAAATCTAAGTAATAAGCGGTTTCTTCCAGTGTGTCTGTGCCATGTGTGATGACAATGCCGTCAATATCAGGGCGCTCAATTAGCGCTAAAACGACCTTTCTCAACTGCGTTAAATCGTCAATTGAGAGGTGCGGGCTAGGTAGTTGTGAAAAATTGATGATTTCGATGTCGGCAATTTTATCGATATTCATAACCATGGCCATAATTTCTTCTGATTTCATCGCGGGAATCGCTGCAGCGAGACGTGGGTCAACTTTCATTGAAATCGTTCCCCCAGTAAAAATGACGGCAATCTTTTTAGGCATAGTACAAATCCTTCCTCGAATTGATATTAAATTAGATTCTTATCCATTATATCACTTTTCATTAAAATCGTGTATAATGAATATAGTTAAATAGGTAAAGAGGTATTTATGATATATTTAGATAACGCCGCGACTACGGCTGTTTTACCAGAAGTGGCAGAAATAGCGACAAAGTATATGTGCGATGTGTATGGCAATCCGTCATCGCTGCATCAATTTGGCGTAGCAGCTGAAAAAGCGCTTGAAACCAGCAAAAAAATTATTGCCAAGCAACTTAATTGCGCGCCCGATGCGATTGTTTTCACATCGGGCGGCAGCGAGAGCAATAACAGCGTTATTTGCAACCCACATTTTACAATGGGGCAACGGTCATACCATTTTATTACAACGCAAGTTGAACACATGTCGGTTTTAAAGTGCTTTGAGCAACTCGAAAAATTAGGTCATTCTGTTACCTACTTACCGAGTGATACAATTTGCGGTGTGATGGTTGAAGATGTCATTGCGGCATTAAAGCCAAACACAGCGTTAATTAGTATAATGTTAGTCAATAACGAACTCGGTACAATTAATCCGCTTGCAGAGATCGCGCAAGCTTTGCGTGCCGCTAATTATAAAGGGTTACTACACAGTGACGCGGCGCAGGCGGTTGGCAAATTAAAGGTTGACGTGCGGGCATTAGGTGTTGATTTTTTGACGGCGTCGGGGCATAAATTTCACGCACCCAAAGGTGTCGGGCTATTAATCGATAATACCAACAATCGACTTAAACCATTTATTTTAGGTGGTGGGCAACAGGCTAAGCGTCGTTCTGGCACTGAAAACGTACCTGCTATTACCAGTCTTGCCCAAGCGCTGCGTTTGGCTACGGTGCGACGTGCAAAAAGTTTGTCAATTGCTCAGCAACTCAAACTTGGGTTATTTGATTTAGCAAAAACGATTGGTTCAGATAAATGTCTATTCTTAGGTGACATCGAAAATAGTTCACCTTATATTACAGCGTTAGCGTTTAAAGGACTTAAGTCTGAAGTGTTACTGCATGCGCTTGAAAGCGATGGTATATTAGTATCGTCTGGCTCGGCTTGTCACAGCAATGCCAAAGAAACAATTTCGCATGTTGTTAAGGCGCTTGGCATACCAATTGATTACAGCGAGGGTGTTATTAGAATAAGTACGTCACTATTGACAACACAACAAGATGTCGAACAGGCATTACAAATAATGGCGGCGACGATTAGTGATCTAAGTCGCAAATTGGAGGTTTAATTGAACAGGCAGCTTTATGTTGTTCGCTATGGCGAAATTGCCCTTAAGGGGCATAATCAAAAGGACTTTGTGGCGCGCTTTGTTAAAAATATCAAGCTGGCATTATCTGATTTATCAGACATTGGCATCACGCGCGAGTATGGCAGAGTGTTCGTCTACTGTAATCAGGCTGATAAAGACGAAGTGGCAATCAGATTAGATAAAGTGTTTGGCATTGTTTCTTATTCGCCAGCAGAGAAGGTATCGCTTGATATCGAGGCAATTAGTGACTGCGCGGTGAATCAAATGAAAGCCTTGATTAAGAAGCGCGGCAATTTTACGTTTAAGGTTGAAACGCGTCGTGCCAATAAAAAATTTGAGATGAAGTCGCCTGAAATATCGCGCGAAGTCGGCGCCAGCATATTGCGTGTCGTCAAGGGAGTCCGTGTCGATGTGAAAAACCCCGAAGTTACCTGTCATGTCGAAGTGCGTAGTGATGCTTACGTCTATACCGATGTCATCCCAGCGTTGGGGGGGATGCCATATAAATCGGCAGGTAAGGGGTTGTTGCTGTTATCGGGTGGCATTGATAGTCCGGTGGCGGGCTATTTAATGGCACGTCGTGGCCTTGAAATTGAGGCGATTCACTATCATAGTTTTCCGTTTACCGGTCAACGGGCGCATCAAAAAGTAGTGACATTAGCGCGCAAATTGGCACAATATACTGGGTCGATACGCTTACATAGCGTCAATATATCGCAAATTCAATTGGCTATACGCGAACAATGTCCAGCGGAGGAAATGACGATTTTATCGCGCCGTGCGATGATGATTATCGCCAGTCAAATTGCTGCGGAAAGGCATTGTAAGGCGTTGATTACCGGTGAAAATTTGGGCCAAGTTGCCTCGCAGACAATTGAAGGTATTAATGTGACGACCGATGCGACCAATTTGCCGGTATTTAGGCCTTTAATCGCGATGGATAAACTAGAAATTATACGAATTGCTCAAAAAATTGACACGTATGATACGTCGATCTTGCCCTATGAAGACTGCTGCACGGTATTTTTACCAAAGCGGGTGGTGACAAAGCCGCGCACAGCCAATATAAAAAAATCAGAAGCGCTTTACCCAATCGAAGCGCTCGTCGCAGAAGCAATTGCTGAAATGACAACTGAAGTGATTCATCAAGAAGAAGACCTAACGCTATAAACGGGCTTGTCATTTTGAGCGAAGCCGTAATCGATAAATCTTGGTTTTTTAACCCAGACTATGAAATGTGAGGTGGCACAATGTTAAAAAAACTAGCTGAATGGCTTGACCAATCTTCTAATATTGTATTTTTTGGTGGTGCCGGTGTTTCTACCGAAAGCGGCATTCCCGATTTTAGAAGTGCATCAGGACTCTATCATATGGGCAATCAGATACCACCCGAAGTGATTTTGTCGCGCAATTTTTTTGATAGCAATACCAAACAATTTTACGATTTTTATTTTGAACACATGATTTACCCAGAAGCACAGCCTAATTTAACGCATCAGTTATTGGCTAAATTAGAAGATATGGGTAAACTAAAAGCGGTTATTACCCAAAATATCGATGGCTTGCACCAAAAGGCCGGCAGCTGTGAAGTGTTAGAACTGCACGGCAGCACAGACCATTACAGCTGCTTGGCTTGTCGTAAAGCCTATGACATAGAGAGCGTAGAAAAACTCTGTGCGGCAGGGCAAGGGGTACCGCGTTGCGATTGCGGTGCTAAAATCAAACCCGATGTCGTTTTGTACGGCGAGTCACTTGATCAGAATACGTTGATCAAGGCGGTTAACTATATTTCAGAAGCTGACGTTTTAATTGTCGCTGGCACCTCGCTGGTGGTCTATCCGGCGGCTGGGTTGGTTGACTATTATCGTGGCGACAAATTAGTGTTAATTAACGCCAGTAAAACATCATATGATCGGCGAGTTGATTTACTATTTAACAGTAAATTAAAGCAAGTGGTTGAGCCATTGCTGGCGCATTTTTCAGAATAATAATCAAAAAATCAAGCCCCTTCCAAAGTGTGGAAGGGGCTTTTAAGGACGCAAAATTTTTATGCTATCGAGAGCCAGCTAATTTTTTTCTAATTACATTAGATGTCGTATTGTAGCCGTCTTCATAGACTGCCGTAATGGCAATGTAGTATTCTGGCCCAATTTCAAATTTTTCAAAATCACCATCGTGATAAATATCACCAATGCTTATCGTGTGTTTGGTCTTGTTGACATCGTCAATGTAGACGGTATAACCGTTTTCAGGGTATTGTGGTGTGCTATCACTGATCGAGGCAACTACTTTATAGTATTTAAAGCCATCGCTGTTGACAGGGTCCCAATTTAGTAATAGTTGAGCACCGTTTGGTCTAATTGATAAATCGGTATGGGTACGATAAACCTGAGTGGTGTGAACGCGTGGGAAAATAATGCGTTTGGCTGGTGTGGTAACGGTTCTGTCATCGTAAATTGCAGTAACACTAAAATAGTATTTTTGTCCTTCGATAAAGCGCTTGATATCGCCACCGTTATAACTGTACGAATCGACCACGCCAGATGTTTTGCTCGGATCCTCAATGAATTTGTAATAGCCATCGTCTGGATAAGATGGTGTTGAATTATCTTTTGAAGCAACTATTTTATAGCCCTTTAAGCCTTCTTTGTCGTCAATTGTCCAGTTTAATTTAATATGACCATCGCCAATTAGGAAAGTAAGATTAAAATTGTTAGCTGTACTTAGCGGTGTGTCAGTCGGGGTTGTTTCTAGAGTGGTCGTCGCATTGTTGTTTTGGGTGACATCGTCTAAAACAACTTTGTCATCATCGTGTTTTTTGATGATGTTGAGTAACAATTGTGAAGCCTCGGCACGCGTCAACTCGCCTTTAGGGTTTAGATATTTTTTCCCGTCGCGTTCATAGCCATTAAATAGTTTTTTATTGACTGCGGTTGCAATGTAAGGCTTTAATTTTTCTGAAATTTCATTGGCATCAGCAAAGACGTTAAGCGGTTCAGCTGCTGATGGCGGATAGTTGAGTGCTTTGACGAGTGCAACGGCAATGTCTTCGCGTAAGGCGGGTCTATTCGGTTTATAAAACGTTTCGCTGTTGATTTGATAGCCCGTTAAATAGTCTCGGGCAATTTCGATATAGGAGGCTGCCCAGTTGTCGGCAGGCACATCTTTAAATCTTAATTTTTTTTCAGGTTTCTTTTCAAGCCCTAGTGCATTAACCATTACTTTGGCAAATTCAGCGCGACTGATCACTTTATTTGGCTTAAAACTGCCATCGGGATAACCTGCTAAGATACCATTACTGACCATTGTCATAACAGCGGGATGCGCCCAGTGCGAGTTGTCTAGATCGTGAAATGATGGATAGTGGTTTGCGAATGCAGAACTGCTTGTAATTAACATGATGATAACAAGCAATGTTGCTAGTGTTTTTCTCATTTTTTCCTCCTAGGGTATTTCGATTTTTAGATAAATAAAGCCTATCAAATAGATTGTTTTATGACAAGTGTTTTTATTAAAAAAAATAAATATTATAATAAAAAAGTAACTTTACCCCTAATTATTTGCGATAAGGCAAGGGCTATTTCATTTTTAGCTCGCTCCATATTGTATTATAGACTTCCAAAAAATCGCCTGGATCGGCAAATACCTCACTATTAACTAAAGCGTCGGCGTCAGGATAGGCAATTTTGTTGTTTTTAAAACTGTCATCTAGCAATTCATAAGCGGCTTGATTCGGGGTAGAATAACCTGTAAAGTCGACATTTTGAGCAGCGTTTTGGGCATCGAGCATAAAGTCTATAAAGGCCAAGGCGGCTGTTTTATTCGGAGCGCCCTTCGGTATTGCCATTACATCATACCAAAGATTGGTGCCCTCTTTAGGTAATACAAAATCTAAGTCTTGATTGACGCGCATAAACTCGACCGCATCGCCATTCCAAGCTGGCATAAAGGCGGCACCACCTTGTAACATAATATCTTTGCCGTTATCGACAACGTAAGACAACACTAGATCTTTTTGTTCGATGAGTAAGTTTTTGGCGGCTTCGAGTTCTGCCTCGTCGCGGCTGTTCATGCTGTACCCTAGCAACTTAAGAGCGATCATTAAAGTATCGCGCTGTGAATCGAGCATTAGTATTTGTCCCTTGTATTTTTCGTCAAATAAAATTGACCAGCTGTCAACAGTTTCTTTGACTAAAGCCTTGTTGTATAGTATGCCGACGGTGCCCCAAAGATAGGGCACACTATAGGCGTTTGTTGGGTCGTAGGGTAGGTCTTTATAATTATCAGCGATATTGCCATAGTTCTTTAGCTGGCTGACGTCAATTTTTTCCAACATGCCTTCTTTAATCATTTTTTCTAGCATATAGTCAGATGGAAAAATCAAATCGTATTGTGAGCCACCATTCTTTAATTTTACATACATATCTTCATTTGTGGCGTACTCCTCGTAAATGACTTCAATGCCGCTTTCTTCGCTAAATTTTTCGACTAAGGATTGATCGATGTAATTGCCCCAGTTGTAAATGTAGAGTTTTTCAGAGTTAGCACCACAGCCAGCGACCAATAGTGCAATTGACAACATTAATAAAATCGCGATTAATTTTTTCATAGCAGCTCTCCCTAAATATTTTCAATTTTAGTGCGTTTATTGATAATTGACATCATGACGATGACCGTGATAAACATCAAGGCCGATAAAGCATTTACTTTGGGACTAATGCCTTTGCGAGCCATTGCAAAAATGGCAATCGATAAGTTTTGCACACCACTTCCGGTGGTGAAAAAGCTAATTACAAAATCGTCAATTGATAGCGTGAAGGCGATCATTAACCCCGAGATAATACCAGGCATAATATCGGGTAGCACCACTTTATAGAAGGCTTGAAACGGCGTTGCGCCCAAATCGAGCGCTGCTTCTATAGTGTCTTTTGGCATTTGTTTTAGTTTTGGCAGTACAGACAGTATCACATAGGGGATACAAAAGGTAATATGAGCGACCAGTAGTGTAAAAAAACCGTTTCTAATGCCGAACATTTTGTTAAATAACAATGCAAACCAAACCATTAGTGCCACGCCTGTGACGATGTCAGGGTTGAGAATTGGTATATTGTTAAGGTGCAAGATAGTCTTTTTAAGCCACTTTTTGCGATAGTTAAAAATGCCGTAGGCGGCAAAAGTGCCGATAATCGTTGCAATAAAAGCAGCTAAAAAGGCGATCGCCAGTGTATAATATAACGCTTTCATAATCATGGTGTCTTTAAATAGTTCGCCGTACCATTTAAATGTAAAACCCTGCCATTGACCACTGCGCTTGCCGTTGTTAAATGAAAAGACAATTAAAACGGCAATTGGTGCATATAATATGATGTAGAATATTGCTAAATATATTCTTCTAAAGAACGGGCGCTCAGTTATGTTATACACTTTATCTAAAAAATTATTCATAGATACCCCCTTGAGCGTCGTCAAGTCGATTAATAACGCTCATCAGCAAGAGAATTAACAGCAGTAGTACAAATGATAACATTGAACCAAAGTGCCAGTCGTACAGTAGGGTAAACTGGCGTTCGATCAAGTTGCCGATTAAGTCTTGCTTGCCACCGCCTAACAGTGCCGAAATAACAAAGGTGCTGACGGCTGGCATAAAAGTCATTGTAATGCCCGATAGGACACCCGGCATCGAAAGTGGAAAGATAACGCGCTGAAAAACTAGTCGTTTTGGCGCACCTAAGTCTTCGGCGGCTTCAATTAAACCCTTGTCAATTTTACTGATAACAGTATAAATTGGCAAAATCATAAAGGGAATATAGTTATAGACCATGCCAAATAAAACAGCGCCTTGGTTAAACAGCAGTGGTAGTGCTGGAAAGCCCAGTGCAGTAATGAGGCTGTTAATTAAACCAGTTGGCCCAAGTAGATACTGTAGCGCATAGGTGCGCAATAAAAAATTCATCCACATCGGTAGCACAATTAAGACAACCAATGTTTGAGTCTTATTAGCGGGTGCCTTTGTCATCATGTAGGCAACCGGATAACCGATAATTAAGCAGAGTATTGTGGCAAGTAGCGCCAACCAAAACGAGCGCAGCATAATCTGCATGACATCAGGGTCAAGCAGGCGCTGTAATGCTTCAAGGCTAAAGGTTATACCGTCCTCTGTTTTGGTAAAGGCATAGAAAAATATGACGGCAATTGGAATAATGACAAATAGCGTCATCCATATTAAATAAGGCGTCGTGCTATTGCGCTTCATTATCGGTCACCTTTTTCATAACGTGAATGTCTTCAGGCGTAAAGCTTACGCTGACGCGGCTGCCAACTGCCTTAGCAAATGTCGAATGGACAAGCCATTCGATATTGTTGTCAAATTCAATCCACATTTCGTAGTGGACACCTTTAAATACTAAAGAGGTTACTTCGGCCATCAGTGGACCCTCACTATTAGAAAGCACAATATCCTCAGGCCTAATCACCACTTGTACTGCTTCGTCTTTGGCAAAGCCACTGTCGACGCAGTCAAACTGGCGGCCGATAAACGACACCTTGTAATCTTCGTGCATCACGCCGTCAATTATATTTGATTCGCCAATAAAATCAGCCACAAAGGCGTTTTCAGGCTCGTTGTAAATGTCAATCGGCGAGCCGATTTGTTGAATGACACCATGGTTCATGATGATGATTTTATCCGACATGGTGAGCGCTTCTTCTTGATCATGCGTTACGTAAATAAAGGTAATGCCGATTTCCTGTTGCATTTCTTTTAGTTCCAGCTGCATATCTTTGCGCAGTTTTAAGTCGAGCGCACCAAGTGGCTCGTCGAGCAGCAATACTTTTGGTTCGTTGACCAGTGCGCGGGCGATAGCAATGCGCTGTTGTTGGCCGCCACTCAAAGTAGTAACCTTGCGTTTTTCAAGCCCTTTTAAGTTGACTAATTCAAGCATGCGACCGACCGATTTGGCAATTTTCTTTTCATCAATCTTTTTTATCTTCAAACCAAAGGCAATGTTGTCATAGACATTGAGATGTGGAAACAGCGCATATTTTTGAAAGACTGTGTTGATTTGTCTTTTGTAAGGTGGCACGTTGTTGATGCGTTCGCCCATAAAGAAAATATCACCCGACGTTGGCGCCTCAAAGCCACCGATCATGCGCAACGTTGTCGTCTTGCCACAGCCACTAGGCCCCAGTAGTGTCAGAAATTGATTTTCTTTAATCCAGATATTGAGGTCTTTGACAACATGGTCGTCGCCATAGTGTTTATTTAAATTTTTAGTTTCGATAATTTTTGTCATGGCGACTCCTAAAAACTGGGTGGTGTGCTGACGGTTAGTATAACGGCTGGTCTGTTGTAAGGGTTGGCAATTCTGTGTTTGTTATTTGATTTAAAATAATAGCTTTCGCCTTTTTTTACTTTATGGATACGTTTGCCTAGCTGCAACGTAATTTTGCCCTTTAAGATATAGCCAAATTCTTCACCTTCATGGGCGTCCTCGTCTGCAAAGACGCCGTTTGGTTCAATTTCGACAATAATTGGTTCCATCGCATTGCGCTGCGCATTACTAATCAACCAAAAAATTTTATGGCCCATTTCCTCGTCGTATTTTTCGAAAATATCGTCTGGTGAATAGACGATTTTTTCAGCGCCGCGCTTGCTAAAAAAAACACTTAGCTCGGTGCCTAAAGCTTCTAAAATATCGACCAAAGTCGCCAATGAAGGCGAAGTTAAATCTCTTTCTAGTAAAGAGATAAATCCCTTAGACAAGTCACAACGCGAGGCCAATTCCTCTTGCGTTAAGTTATTTTCAAGCCGAAGGCTTTTTAATTTTTCTCCAATATCCAATTTAAAACACCTCGATAAATATAACATTAAACTTAGTATTTAATATTATAAAACACAAAGCGCCGTTTTGCAAATGAAAATTAGAAATAATTCTAGAATCAGCAGGCAAGAAAACTAAATGATTAGCAGCATTTAATTGACATATTATACAGTCTTTTTAAAATGTTTAAGATAATTTATGAGTTGTTTTGGGGTCAGGTTCAAAAGAAAAAATATTTTTAGGGCGTAGGGTCGATTTCTTGTTGTAATTTGTCTACGCTAAATTTAGCGCCTATACTTGCAATATAGCCAATAAGTATCCCAGCTAAGACGTCTGAAGGAAAATGAACATAAAAGTATAATCTGGAATAAGCCATTAGTATTACATAGGTGAAAACATATAGATAAATTTTTTGATTGTTGTATGTAAATCGTTCCTTTAAAAGAACGAATGCTACGGCAAATCCTGCTGTTGTATGCCCCGATGGAAAAGAATAATCTGTAGGCTTTAATATTTTAAGTACAATATTACTGTATTCGTAGGGCCTAGTTCGAGCAATTAAAGGTTTTAATGAAACATTTGTTATTAAAGCCCCTATTGCAAGTGATGTTAGACAATATAAGCCGATTTTTCTCGTTTTTTTATTGATCAGCAATACAATTGAAAGAGCGATAAATATTGCCCCTTTGTTGCCTGAGTAAGTGATCAACTTAAATAAAGGATCTAAAATTTCGAAATTCAGATATTGATGAATAAAGTTTAGTATTGATAGTTCCATAAGCACCTTTTTAATCCGTTAATAATATCAGTATATAGTATAATGTGTGTTAAATCTAGAAAAATCAGTGGGATTTGTTGGTAAGGCAACCAGGCACCAAGAAAAATTATGGGGCTATTTCCACAGCGATAAAAAAATAAAATAAGCCGTTATCTCAACCCAATTGAAAGCGAGCTTTCATTGTTCTGAAATAACGGCTTATTTTATTTTTTTATCGCTGTGGTGCAGATGATGGGATTTGAACCCATACGAGCTGTTGCTCACTACCCCCTCAAGATAGCGTGTCTGCCGTTCCACCACATCTG